>Ga0326514_10001348_pt1 | contig 16014 bp, 19 predicted proteins | sample 3_2548_0518_D_FD_203653 | JGI IMG/M metagenome (GOLD analysis project Ga0326514, IMG submission 203653) | Bovine rumen microbial communities from UC Davis, California, United States - 3_2548_0518 | ecosystem: Host-associated > Mammals > Digestive system > Stomach > Rumen | place: USA...
GTCGAGGACTTCGGATCCAAGCTCTGGATTATTGCCGACATCACCGGAGGCAAGTTTTACGCAATAACGGGCCTTTTCCCGTCGGAATACTGACGCGAAGGCGTGGAGCTGTTGGCCGGGGCTCTTTTCTTACCGGCCTATAAAAAGAAGGTATCCATGAAGGACAAGGAATACATCACGACCGACGGGGAGTTTTTAGGGGAGAGCGCTAAAAATGATTGACTGGAAGATCCGGGACAAAATAGCGGAGATTATCCGCGGCGGGCTCTCCGAGTTTTACAGCCAGGAGGGCACGGACGCGGACGTCCTGTTTCAGAATGCGGACAGCGGCGACGCCAGGGCGTATGAAGGGAACGAAAACCCGCGTATTACGTTTGAATTCCACGTGAGCAGCGCGAACGGCGGCGTGTACTTCAATCCCGAGGAAATAGAAGAGTTTCTCCGGGAGTTCTATCCGCTTGACGTTCTCAACGTTGACGTTAACCCGACTGTTTCCCCAGTAGACTTGAAGACGATAGGGATTTTAATCCATGTGTACCCATTGCCCAAGGACGCGGGAGACTATATCGGCGCCGTGGCTTATCCCGCTCCGGACACTCTGGGAATGAACAAGGCTCCGGACTGCTTACCGTATGACATGACGCCGTTCCGGTTCCCTCACACGGAGGATCTGACAGATGGCCATTAAAAAGAAGGTTCTCTCCGCTCTGGGAGAGCAGCTCCGGCGCCTCATTGCGGCACATGTTCCCGGCGTCGACGCCGTGCGTTTCCGCGCGGCCTCATGCTACCCAGCCGACAACGAAATAGATTTTGAATTCGTCGTCCATACGAGGGAGCCGAATTCGTTTCCGCCGTTCGGCGAGATTGACGGCGTGTTCCGGAGGAGCTATCCGTTCAACGTTATGCGCGCGGAGATGGATTCAACCTACTGTATGACCCCCGAGGGGCTCCGTGTCTACGTGAAAACTTTTCTTTTACCGGCCAATGTTGGGGACTTCGCGGCGCCCGCGGGAGACTGGGGAGAGCTTTTCGGAACGTTCACCCCGGAGGCACTGGGATCATGATCTACTTCGTGGATTACGGCACGGGGGACATATATCCGAGCTCACGCGGCGAGCTTGAAAGCGCGATAGAGCAGCAGGCCGGGAGCGCGTGCAGCCCCGCCACGCTCTCCGCGGCGAGCGTTGCAACACTTGAGAGCATCGCGGCGAAGTTTCCCGGGCTTGACGGGTTCTGCTTTTCCCGTCCGGAGGCCGAGGAGCTTTCCAAAACTTACCGGGCATTTCATCATCTGGAGGAGGAAATAGAGGAATGAAGACATATACCACGGCCGAGGCGGCGGAGATTCTCCACGTTACGCCCCAGACGCTAGCACGCTACATAACCCGCGGCGAGCTCAGAGCGTCGAGGATCGGCAAGGCGTACATAATCGAGGCCGAATCACTGGAAACGTTCATCCGCGCGGCAGAGGTTAAGGCCGCTAAGAAGGAGCTTGAAGGCGCTCCGGAGCCCCAGAGCGCCGACGGCGGGGAGGCCAATCTATGAACACGAAGGAGTTTGAATTATCCCGCGTCATCACTGGGGAGGTTCTCCGCGCGGCGGGAGAGTGCACCGACGGCGGTTTCTTCTTTGGTCCGAAGGCTCCGGCGCTCACGGACGAAGGGGGCAGACTTCGCGTTTACATCGAGGACGTTAGGCAGCTGTTAACCGAGGAGCAGCACCGCGGAGTAACTCCGGACTTTCTCCGGGCCATTGCCGGGGGCAGAGTCCTAAAGGACGAGAAGACCGCCGGGCGATACGTGCTCACCCCTATAAGGTTCCGCCGCTTGAATGAGTCCGACGTTACGGCGGCCCGGCGGAGATTCGGCATTTTCGCGGTCAATGGGATTGACCGGGGTCCGCATCCCGGAGATCTGTTTCTGGAGCTTGACGTTAGGCGCTCCGGCGCCGAAGAGCTCCGTTTGAGACTTGAGCGCGACAAAACGGAGTTAGTGGAGCTCATGGCCGAGGCGTTCGAGCACGACGCGTATACGTTCAAGCCCATGCAGGAGAAGGGCGAGCCCCCGGCGTATACGGTTTATTTCTACCAGGGCGACACACGCGCCGAGGACGCCCCCGAGCATCTCCGGAGCACTCTCCGCGTTCACCCGGACGCGTGGAAAGCGTGGAGCGTGGGAGACGCGGAGGGCGTCGAGGAATTCGGCAGCATAAAAATGAGCACGTTCACAATAAAGCATAGCGAGGTTTAATCATGGCAGAAGAGCACAAGGACGAAGGCGCGGGCGCTCTGGGAGACATCCGCGAGGCCCTCACGGCGGTTTTTGGCAGAATCTACGGAGGCCCGTCCCGCCGGGTCCGCATCCTCACGCCCAAGGAGGGCGCCGAGCCTTACGGCGTTCACGTCTATATTGAAGACAACTTCACGGTTACGAGTTTCCGCGAGTCCGCAATATCCGAGGCGTTCCGGGACTCTCAGATTTTGCAGGGTTACACCGTCGACGTGAACACCCTCACCGTTACCGGGTCCGACACGCCGAGAATGTACGAGGACGACGGCATAGAGCCCGGACACATTATTCTTATAGGCGAGATCAAGCCGCTTGAGAACGGCACGCCCGACGCTCTCCGCGCCGCTCTTGAGCCCCTCATGAAGAGCGTTCACGCGGACTATGAAATTATTTTCGACGGGTGCACGGCCGAGGCCGTCGGCCATACCCGTGACGGCGTGGATTATTTGTTCGTCGACAAGGTATCCGAGGCGGCAGCCGCGAAGAAATGGGACCTTTCCGGGTCCTCACTGATTCAGAGTTATCCCGGGTATCACGCCGCGGATTCGTTCCGTTTGGAGTTTATGAGCGCTCCGGACTTCTGACGCCCAGGGCGAGGACGGGACCGGGCCCGGACGTGCCGGTTCCTTTTTACGAGGCCAATAAAAAAGAAGGTATCAACACATGGAAATAACCATAGACACGGGGGATCGCGGCGAGGTGTTGGCCGTGTTCAATACCTGTAAAAAGTTAGTGCAGACATGGCACCCCGAGACGAAGGACGTTCACGTCTTGAGCGCTCTCCACGAGCCGCCCCAGTTCGGGACCGTGGCAGTCTGTATATGCGTCAACGGAGCGGATTATAAAAACATCTGCGGCGGCAATACCGACAAATGCCGGAAGGACATCCACGAGAACCACGGACTCAAAGATTTTTATCTGCTTAACACGCTCTTTATTGTTATGGGCGACGACGAGAATTTGAAGAAGACCCGCGAGGACCTCAAACCGGAGGACCGCGAGAAGGTCAAGCCGGGATCCGTCGTCTATTATTTCGCGTTTCAGACGTGGGAGACTATGGAGATTTTGCAGCCGGAATTATATTTCCGCCATTTCTCCGAGCCCTATCTTAAAACGGACGTGGTAAAGGACTATTCCATATTGCCGTACACCCCGGGGAACGCGAAGAGCGACAACGACCGCGGGCAGGTTGTAACGGTCATTTTAGACGAGAGCAGCGAGGAAAACCCCGGTCCCGCCGGGTACCCCGAGGCCGTCAACGAGGGCACGTTCTGGGAGATGATTAGCTATTCATATCAAGCTACGACGGGCACGGCGGCGGTTCTCTTGATCCAATTCCGCGTTAATCTTGACAAGTACAGCAAGGCGGAGAGGGTATACAGGCAGGTGAACCGGGATTATTCAATCCACCATATGAGATTTTAGGCAGTACCGCGGCCGGCGGTTCCGGCCATTAAAAAAGAGGTATCAACACATGGCAGACAGCAAGCCCGAGGGATTCAACCTCATTATTTCGGCGTTAACGGAGATGTTCGGGCAGCTCTTGAAGACTCCGGCCGAGTGCAAATCATGGGACTATGACGAGAATTCACGGAGCGCGTTCTTTTACTTATCGGCCCGGGCGAAGTCTTCGGAGGCCCCGTTCAACGTCGGGGCACTCTGGAGAGCTCCGGAGGTTTATCAGACGTTTGACGTTTTGAGCGTCTACGGATTCGAAGTTCAAGATATATTCCTCACCGGGGGCGAAAATTTAACGTTCGTCGTTCGTCTTTTCCCGAAGTCCGGGAATGACACGGTTCCCGGCATGGCCGCGAACGTCGCAACGCTCCGGGCCGAGAGACTCCACGAAATGCGCAAGGACTTTGAAATGAGCTTGAGCGCCCCAAGGGAGCGGAGCGAGCCGCCGAAGGGTGAAACGCTTGAGCAGCAGGAAGAGCGCATTTCCGGGATTGTCCGGGCGACGGCGCGCGAAGTCTTCGGAGGCCCGGCGCACATTGTGAAGGTGAAGGGGCTCAACACCCCGGCCGGGTCCGCTTATGTAACCGTGGCAGTGGTCCCCGGCGTCCCCATGGAATACGGAACGATCAAGCAGCAGTTTCATGACGCGCTCCGGCCAAAACTTTTGGACTGGGAGGCCGTGTTAATCATGAATTGCGCGACGCAAGGCACGCCCCCGCGTCTCTTCGTAACCGTGGAGTTAATCCGCGGTAATCCGTGGTACGCAATGGGAAAATTAGCGAGGGTTCTTTAATCATGAAATCAAAGGTGAAGGCCCGCGCGAAGGAGACCCAGAGCGAGGAGCGGAGCGAGGCCGAGGCGCTCCGGGAGCTCATGGAGGAGACGCGGGCCGTTCTGGAGAGCGAGGCCGGGGAGGCGTTCGGGCGCAAGGTCCGGGCGCTCTCTCACGCTAACGCGCGCGTTCGGCTTGAGCCTATTCCGTTCCGGTACTGGATACCGCTCCGGGAGGGCGAGCCGAAGGCCGGCACGCTTGACGCCCTAACGTCGAGACTTCGGGGATATGGTTATGCGTTCTCCGTCGCTCACGCTCTGGGAGTTTTACCGGGACAGCTCCAAATGCTCACGAAGGCGTGGGGGCTCTCCGAGGAGGAGGCCGGACCGGGATCAGTGCTCATATGCGACTGTTTCCCCGTGTCCGGAGTGAGCGTTGACGAGTGTTTCTCCGACGGGTTCCGCTTGAGTTCTTTCTAATTCCGTGTTCGATTCTTTTAACACTGAAAAGTAACATTTACGGAATTAGAGAACGGATATATATTGAACAATTGTCAACGGGCGACGGAGGCCGCTAAAAAAGAAGGTTCTCCGGCGCCCCTTACGAGGTATCAAAACATGGCAGCTGTTACCAGCACGAACGCCCCGAGCTATCCGCCGGGAAAAATGAAGGCTCTTCGGGAGCGGTTCTACATTTTGCCCGCGACGTTCGAGCTAAACGCCCTAACTACGTTCACAGGGATCCCGCTAGAGACGATAGAGCGGCGCGGAAGGCTCCGGAGCAGGCAGGCCGGGATAGGGTTCCACGGTGAATGGATATTCCACAAGGGCGATAATCTCCACGGCGTGAAGACGTGGCAGCCCCCGAGGAATGCCGGGAAATACTACATTTATTATTTATCCCGGGCGTTCGAGGCGTTCGAGCGCAAAGAGAGTTTTGTTATTTTCTCTCTTATGGACTTCGCGATTGAATGCGGCCTCACGGACGATGAAGACTACACGTTAAAACGCCAGTTCTGGGATCTTGTTAAGTGGTTCCGGGACGTCAACGTCTATATTCCCGAGGCCGGGGAGCTGTATCCGCTCATGGACCCGGACGCGAGGGCGCCGAGCCCGGACGTAATTCCGGGGTATCTCACGGAGAAGGCAATAGCCCACGCCCTAGCAGTGCAGCGCGCGTATCCCGTCCCGGTAGCAGTCCCGAAGGCTGTTTTAGCGGACGGGGCAACGCACGCCGAGGACATCCCGGCGGCCATTTCTATCTATTCGTCAATGTTGGCCCAAGGGATTTATGAACATTGCTCCGGAGACCTGTTTAACTTCGTCCGGGTGTTCGTCTACCAGGAGCCCGACACGCCCGCGCTTACGCTCTCACGCGCGTTAACAGACCTCACGAATATGGGCGTTATCGATGAATGGCACGTCTATCAGGTCCGGCACGTTGACGCGGAGGACTGGGAGCACAAACCCGGCGACGCCGTGGAGATTGCCGGCCCTCACTTCTATGGGCTAACGGACTTTCTCCACGACTTCGTGTTAGACATCAAGTTAGGCGTTACGCTTGAGACTTGAGCGCGGGGCGCTCCGGCCTGTAAAGAAGGAGGCCCAGACGGTACAGCAGAGAGAGAAGACGGAGAGTTAGGACAATGCCGAGGAAGATTCACGACGCCGAGCGGACCGAGGAGCAGAAGGCCCGCGACAGAAAAGATTATTTCATACCGCATTCAATGTTCATCCGGGGACTTATCGGAATGGCCGGGCGCGAGATTGTCGGAGCGGGACCGGAAAGGGATTCGACGGGCGCCGAGGTCCCCGGCCTCATCCCGTCGATCACCTGTTTGGGAGTCCGGGGCACATGGCCCGAGCGCCTCACGAAGGAGCAGCGCGCCGGGTTCCCCTTATGGTTCCCTAAGTTTTTAATTCTGATGTTGTCTAGTTATCTGGATAACCTTGAGCGAGCGAAGTCCCGGGATTATGAAATGTATCAGATCAAAAACCCCGAGGAGAACACGGCCACGGTCCGGGAAAGCGATTTAGCGACAGCCCGGGGCGCTCCATTGCCGCCGGGAGAGTTTGACCGCGGCGCGGCGGTCATTGCCGAGCTGCTTAAACTGGGGAGGTTCAGATTCACGGAGTTTGTCCGGAGCACCCCGCGCGTGATTGATGATTTTCGATTCGTCTCAACGTACAGGGCCGAGCCCGGACGGATTCGTCTCCGCTTGACGACGGAGGCAAAGAACAACGTGATGAAAAAGAAAGCAATGAGAGTGCCGGGAGAGATAACGCAATGCGCCGAGGAGCCCAACGCCGCGGCCGTGGGATACTCTCTTTATTATGCCCATAACGCCGTTCTCTCTTTCCGGAAGAACCGCACGGAATACGACGTCCCGCCGCTGCTTGACGCTCTGGGGCTCTTACCGGACACGGGCGAGACCCCGGACGTGATGTTCCGGCACTGGAGATCAATCTACTGTAACCCGCTAAACGCGGCGCTTGACGAGTTGGAGACGCGGGGCGTTATTGATACATGGGTATACTGGAAATTTAGCGACAAAGCCGGGGAGCGTTGGCAGTTCGTCACCAAGTGGAACAAATTCCCCACGCTCCAAAACTATCTCATGCACAAAATTTTCTATATGCCGGCACGGGACTATGAACGGAGGGTCCCGGACGTCCGGCCGGTCCGCATGTTGGCCGTGTAAAGAAAAAGCGAGGAAACAATCATGAACGGAATTGAGTATTTATGGCTCCGGGACGCCGACGGCATCAAGCCCGAGGACCGCCGGAGGTTCTACCACGTTCCCGAGACTAAAACGTTCTGGGAGTGGGCTCTAACCTGTAACCGTCCCGTTACCGGCAAAGCCGCCGGCGGAGGCGCCCTCACGTTTGACGAGGATCCCGGAGTGGAGCGGATACCCGCGGACGCCTTGAAGGTCCTTATCTGCGCGTCTGACATTGCCGCGGACACGGGATTCTTTGGGGCCGAGGACGCGTTATCCCAGTTTGGAGCGGTTATCACCCGGGCCAAGGGCTCCGACGCCCTCACCGTCGACGAGGTGAACGACGCCCTCACGCTGCTAAACACGGGATACGCGAATCATCAAGAGAAGGGGATCAGATATCCGGCGTTGAATCTCAACGTCCCGAAGGAGGCCGCCGGCGGCATTAATGAATGTTACCGCGAGGAAATGGAGCACATTCCGCGGGGCGCGGTTCTCCGGTTCCCCCGGGCGATGGTTACCAGCACGGCCGCGACGGTCCCCGAGCTTGTATTAACCGCTCTTCTTTATAGGCATCTGGATATGCAGCAGTCCGGGGACTTCGGACACGCCAACGTTTACGCCCTCACAAACATCATGAAGAGGCTTGAAGGATTCGACAGGGTATCCGAGCGGGAGGCGGCATATAGGATTTTGCCCGTGTTGGATTCCCTCACCAAGTCCGGCGTTTTGGAGTTTTGGGCGCTCATGGCTCAGAATCCCGGAACGAAAAAATGGAACAAGGTTCCCAAAAATATAAAAATGGAGGGTTGCATGTTGGCGAGATTTTGCATATGCTATAAAATGGCTCTCACTATTTCGGCTTATAAGCCTTACAGCGGAGAGCCGACGGCGTGAAGTTTACGCCGATGGGATATTGTGTCTAACTTGTATTCCCCGGACCCGTCCACGGCCTGTAAAGAAAAAGCTCACGCGGAAGAGCGGAGCGGCAAGACAAGCGGCAGAAACAAAGATAAAGATGAAGATGAAGATGAAAGGTTTAAGGCTTAAAGGATTCGGAGGAAGATTCTGAAAAGGAAACCCGGCGTTATTGCTCTGGAAAGCGCGCCGGGTTCAAACGAAAACAATGAAGATTATAAACAAAACTACCAAGAATTCAACAACTTTTAATAACTCTTCTGATAATTCCGTCGCAAAACGGATAATCACCCCCGGCGCCCCGGGCTCAATCGAATACGCCCGCGCGTTCCATTGCGAGGAGTACACCCCGGAGCGGGACCCCGAATTCCTCAGATATCCGCTAACGGGGGCGCTTGACGCGCTAATCCATACCGTCGGGAAGGTCCCGGACATTCTGGAGACGAAGAACAAGGACGGCGAAGACGATTTTATCCGCGTTGTAGACTTTCACGGACAGCGCACAACGCTATATCGCGAGGAAATAGACGTCAAGGGCAGGGACGGCAGGAAGGCCCGGCGCGTCATCTTCGATGATTCCAAGCCCATGATCCGGACTGCTCCGAAGTGGTTATTATTGATCCTCATCTGCTACGCAATGCGTAACAAGTACCTTTCACCCACGCGGGATAACTCGTTCGATATCGATTTACGCGAGGCCGCTCTATTGTTCGAGCGCAACCCCGACGCCCAGGCGGTCCGCAACCTACGGAAGGACGCGGAGAAGGCGTTCAACGTGCTCACCCACACGCGGCAGCGTTGGAGCGAGAAACACGGCGGAAAAGTCCTCACGTTCGACATGAAGTTAGTTAAGGACGTCTCCATAATCGGAAATATCATTCATGGCCATTTCACGGAGGATTTTTCAAGCTATCTAGCAAACAGGCCGAGGACCCGCGCGAACAAACGGATCTTCACTCTTTCCATGAGAGACCCCGCGGCGTTCGGCTTTTTCTTGAAGGTCCATTCAAACTATTTCATGAACAGGGGGAAACAGGCCGCGCGAATCTCCACGGAGTGCTTATTATTAGCCGCGGGCATCTGGGAGCCCCTCACCAACCCGAAATATGTTCACCAGTGGAGAAAACTCTTATTCCGCCGTTTTCTTGCATGGATAAGAGCGGGCGAGGAGAACGGATTAGTCTCACCGGGATCCGTGTTCTGTTTGGCAGCTCACGCGGGCAACGCCAACGGCGAGACGGAGCCGCTAACCAAGCGGTTTAAGAGTCTAAAGGACTTCGCAACGCGGGATCTTCTGTACGTCTACGAAGTGCCCGGCGGCGCCATTGAAAAGCAGCTCTCCGCGTACACGGCGAGGGTCCGGGCCATTCTGGAGAACATGATCCGCAAGTACGGACCGGACCGCGCTCCGGAGATTTTCAAGAAGTGGAACGAAAGCCAGAAGAAGAAACGCGCGGAGAAGGCCGCCAGGGCCGCCGCGATTCTCCGCGCTCTCAACGACATGGCCGGCACGGGTACGGACGACGGCGGAGGAGCTCCGAAACCGCCGCCGCTACGTCCCGAAGACATCCAATATTAGGCCGGTAAAAAGAAAGCATTTCCGCCGCTCAGAAGAGCGCTAACCACGCGCCCCGGGGTCCTCATGCCCCGAGGAGCCCTCATCGCGTTCCGGACGTCCCTCACGCCGTCCGCTTGACGCTCATTTCCATGATCCGCGCGTTTCCCGGGGCTGCTCCGTCGTCGGGGAGTCTTCGCAAGGCTCCGGCCCGGTAAAAAAGAAGGTTCTCCGCGTCCGGCGCCCCGGTAATTTGAAGGCCGGTAAAAAGAAGGCTGTTTCCCCGTGCCGTCCACGTGAAACCCCAGTCCCGGCGCCGTTCTCCGCGGTTTTGACCCCCTACGCGGCACCCCTCACCACCCCCCACCACCCCCGATTTAGCCGAGGGTACCACCCCCGATTTTTGAAAACCGTTCCGAGGCGCTCTCCGTTTAACATCAACGGTTTAGCGAAAAACCCCGGAGGGGCAGGCGGTAAAAAGGATCCCATAACTGTTAAAAAGGATCCCATAACTGTTAAAAAGGATCCCACCCCTCACGCGCCCGGTCCTCAAACCCCGCGCCGCGCTTGATTCTCCGGCCTGTAAAAAGAAAATTTTTCCTCAAAAGGATCCAATAAGGATCAAGACACCAACGGCCGGCGCTCACCCTTACGGGCGCCGGCGTTGGAAAATGACGACGCCGACGGAGCCCGCGGAGACGTTCGGGCCATGAGCGCCCGGACGGCCTCACGGAGAGACGGCAGGGCCGAACGCGTGGAGAGAAACTTCTTTCTTATCGGCCAGAGTCTCAACGGCAGCAACGGCGGCGAGGAGCGGACGCGGGCGAAGTCCCCGCGGTCCGTACAGCAACAGCAGCGAGCCGAGGGAGAGAAACTTCTTTCTTATCGGCGAGGAGGTATCCAAACATGGTTATGTGCTCAAACAGGGACGAGGCGCGCCGGGAGGTCCTTTCAAGGGACCCGACGTTCCTCAGACGGGCGAAGGAGAACGCCATGAATCACGCTACGTATGTGTGTCCGGCGTGCCAGAACGGCGCGGGTCCGGACGGCACGGGAATAGTCCTCATCCCGCGGACCGTGGCAAAGAACCATTATAGATGGAAGTGTTTCAAATGCGGGCTTAACGCCGATAACGTGGAGCTCTGGAAGATTCAGACCGGCGGCGGAAACGATCTTGAGACGTTCGACGCGCTTTATAACTATTACGGCGTAACGTTCCCCGGGTCCGTCGATAATCCGGCGGGACACGCGAAGGCGGTTAACTGGGGCGCGGAGTCCCGGACGGAGCAGCAGAACGCCGCGCCGGGGAGCTCTTCTTTTACGAGGCCCAACGCCGAGGCTCCGGCCGAGGACGAAGGCCCGGATTATACGGACTATTTCGAATCATGCGCCCGCGAGCTCAAAGCGTCTGACTACGCATACCCAAATTCAAGGCTGCTAACTGATGATATTTGCGCGCGGTTCAACTTCGGACTTGATACCCACTTCGGAGAGCATTTTCCGAAGATAACCGGGGGCCGCTGTTTCTCCGCGTTCATCATCCCCACGAGCCCCCGCTCATTCGTGGCAAGGAACACGGATCCGAAGTGCGACCCCCGGAACCGTTATCGCAAAGTTGGAGGCGTGGAGCTGTTTAACCGCGACGCCCTTAAAAAGAAAGGCTCACCCCTTTGGGTTGTCGAGGGCGAAATTGACGCCGCCACGCTTGAGCAGTACGGCGCCCGCGCTCTGGGACTGGGAACAACGTCCAACGTTATGAGAGCGTTCGGAGCGATACAGGGAGCACAGCTCACGGATCCCGTGATTGTCTCTCTTGACTCCGACGAGGCCGGGCAGAAAGCCGCCGCGGAGCTTGTTCAGAAACTCACGCTAAACGGGATTGACGTCTACCAGGCGCCCGCGGATATCTGGGGCAAGCACAAGGACCCGAACGGCGTTTTAATCTTCGGGGATGATCTCAAGACCGAGGGCGTCAACGTCGGGGACACGCTCAAAGCTATTATTTTAGCGGGCGAGGACGCGGCAATAGCTCACGCGAACCGTCACGAAGTGGAGGCCGAGGAGCAGCGCAAGAGAGACCGCGAGGACTATTTCAAGGAGCAGAGCGGATATAAATCCGAGTATGACGCCGAGATTAAGGAATGCGAGCCGAGGACCCCGACGGGTTTTCCGACGCTCTCCGAGCAGCTAGACGACGGGATCCGCTCCGGCCTGTATGTTGTCGGGGCTATTTCCTCACTGGGGAAAACTACAATGGTTATGCAGATGGCCGACCACTTCGCGAGCCAGAACCGGGATGTTTTGGTTTTCTCTCTTGAGATGGCCCGGAACGAGCTCATAGCGAAGAGCGTTTCAAGGTGCACGGCCGAGGTGATACAGAATCACGAGGTCCCCGTTTCATTGCAAATGCACCCAATGACGGCGTTTCAAGTCTCCGAAGGGTACCGTTTTAGCTCTTATTCTGATGATATGTTGGATCTTATCAAGAAGGCCGAGGAGCGTTATTTCAATTACACCCGCGGGCACCTTTGGATCTTCGAAGGCCACGGAGACGTGGGAATTCCTCAGATTCGCGACGCGGTTAAAAAGCATATCGCGCTAACCGGACATCACCCCGTTGTAATCATTGACTATATTCAGATCATGGCCCAGCACGATCCGAAATTGAGCGACAAGCAGAACACAGATTTTAACGTCTCCGCGCTCAAAATCTTGAGCCGGGATAAAGAAACGCGTTGTCCCGTTATCGGCATAAGCTCATTCAACCGCGCGAGCTATGACGAGGCCGTTTCCATGGAGGCGTTCAAGGAATCGGGGGCGATCGAGTATAGCGCGGACGTCCTCATAGGGTTGCAGCTTGAAGGCGCCGGAACGGCGGATTTTGACGTCGACGCGGCCAAGCGCGGAGTTGACGGAGCCCGGCACGTGGAGGCCGTCATTCTCAAAAACCGCGGAGGCCGCACGGGGAATAAAGTTAAATTCCGCTATTTCCCGGCGCAAAATCAGTTTTTTGACGACGGTTTAGCCGTTGAGCAGAAGAGAAAGACCGCCGCCGAGAGAAAGGCAGAGCGCGAGGAGCGGGCGAGCGCGAAGGAGAAGGAGTTGATCAAGGCCATGAGCGCCGCCAATGCCCAGATGATGAAACACGTATTACAGGCGGCGGGGATCACCGAGGCCGGCGGCCCGTTCGTCAACGCGGAGAACGACGAGGACGCCGCCGAGACTCTCAACAAGGGACCGCACAATAACGAGTAGTCCGGCACCAGACGCCGGAGGCGGAGCGCTTGACGCTCTGGAGCGGGACGGATCCGGAAACGGGTCCGTTCTTTTTTTTTAAGCGTGCCAAAACTGACAGATTGACCGAGGGGTTCTCCGGAGCAACTTCTTTTTTAACGGCCTAACGCGGGACTTCGCGGGCGTCTGGGAGTTGTCGGGCCTGTAAAGAAGAGAGCAGCGGAGGCGAAGGACCGGGAGAGCTCCGGAGTCAATACGCGGCACCCCTCACGCTCACGTGGAGCGCGTTCCCCGGGGTGTTCCGGCGAGGTGTTCACGATGTATCCCGAGGCGCGGACAGGGCGAGGAGCGCAAGCGGAGACGGGTTATTTTGTTCCTTTTCCTACTAGGGAATAGGGTTTTACTGATATTGCCCGCGCGTGCGTAAAGTTGGGGGCATGGTGCGCTATTTTTACCCCCGGGGGTCATTTCTAACCCCCCTACCCCGTCCGGAGATACCCGCCGATGTATCCGGCGAAGTTACAACCCGGCGCCCGGCCAATCCCTCACGCTTGACGCTCTGGGAGCCCCGTCCCGGCATCCATGACGGCGCCCGGAGCAACTTCTTTTTTACAGGCCGGAGTTTTCCGCGGCAGCTCTCCGGCGCCTCACGTCTGATAATGTTTTGTGATACACATCACAATTATTTAGTGATATACCGTGAAATGTATTGAAATGAGAACATCCGCCGGAATAAGATACGAACCAGAAAGAACGAGGGCATGAACCATGAACCACAAAATGAGAATTATCTACTCTCCGGACATCAAGGACGCCATGAAGGCCGGGACCGTAACGCGTGAAGAGCTTTACGCGGATTTTTGCCGCGAGCATCACGGGGATTATGGAGAAGTTTCCGAGGCCGAGATCAAATATAACGAAGAATGTATCCGGAACCGCTACGACGAGGCCCGGAGCATTTATCCCGCCGTCAACGGAGAGCGCCGGATTCAGTTTTGTCACGGATTCGATGGGGCCGAGGACGTGGGGGTTTTCTGCTACGTCGGCGAGCTCTAAGACAGGAACGCCCGGGAGGCACCCCGGGCGCGTGGAATATGTTCAGTTAACGAGGTATCAACATGAACACAAACGATTATATCAGAGTAAAAAACGCTGTTTACAGCGCGGTTATTTTCGACACAGAGAAAGGAGAAATTATCGGTTTTGACCCGGCTCCGCTTGTTCATGAGTTCCGTTCCGTCAAGGACTGGGAGACGTTCTCCGAAGGCGCCGCCGAGATGGGACGCCGTGGGGAGCTCTGGGGCAATTTGCCGGAGTTTTTCGCGGGTTATGCTAAGTCAATCGCGCGCCGCGTCGCTTGAGACTTTCTTTTATCGGCGTTAACTGGAGTGAACACGCGTCAACCATGATTAACGCCCTGTAAACAAGGGTTCACGGCCGGGGTCCGCTCCGGCCTCACGAGGGGGACAGGAAATGAACGGAATTATGGCAGCACCCGCCGGAGCTCTTGAGCGCCGCGACGTCTCCGGGATGTTCGGGGACTTCATTTCATATCTTGACGCCGCTCCGTCCACGGTAGCAACTTACACCCGGGCGTTACGTCCGTTCATTGCCTATCTTCGGGAGAACGGCATCACGGCCCCAGAGCGTGAAGACGTCATCCGGTACCGCGACGGACTCAAGGAGACCCGCAAACCCGCGACGGTTCAGATCTATATGACCGCTGTAAGGCTCTTTTTTCAGTGGGCCGAAGACAACAGGTTATACAGCGATGTAACCCGCCGCGTGAAGGTTGCTAAGGTAGACCGCACGGAGCACGCCAAGGACTATTTAACCCCGGGGCAGGTTGTCGACGTTCTGGAGGCCGCTAAGAAGGAGCCGGGGATCCGGGGACTTCGGGATTATGCAATGCTCATGTTAATGTTTTCCGCCGGGCTCCGCACGATCGAAGTTTCCCGCGCCAACGTGGAGGACATTAGGCCGAGGGGCGAGCATTCCGTTATCTACGTACAGGGCAAGGGCCACGAGGACCGCCGGATTTACGTCCGTATTTCTCCGGATACTGAAAAGGCGGTCCGGGAGTATCTCAAGGCCCGGGGCGCGAAGGACGGCGAGCCGCTTTTCATGTGTACCGGGAACCGGAGGAGCGAAGGCGGACGAATGACCACGCGGTCCGTTTCCAAGACGGCGAAGGAGGCCATGAAGGCCGCGGGCTACGACTCCGAGCGCTTGACGGCGCATTCAACACGCCACACGGCCGTAACTCTAGCACTGTTAAACGGGGAGTCTCTGGAGAAGGTTAAGCAATTCGCGAGGCACGCTAACATGAACACGACGCTTATTTATGCCCACGAGTTGGAACAAGATAAGAACGATTGTTCCGACGTCATCGCGGCAGCTATCAAGAAGGCCGCGGCGGAGAGATAGGAGAGATAGTTATGGCAATACAGGACAGCAGCAAATGCGCAACGCTTGACATGACCCCGGAGTTCCGCGAGCTCTGGGAGAAGGTCCCAAGATTCCGCGACTACGCCGCCGAAGTCTTCGCGGAATTCGTCGGGAGTTTCCCGGACGCGCTCCGGACCTATTCGGACGTTTATATAACTCCGTGGGGACGTGTCCGTTTTGACGCCAGGCGCAACACCTACGGGCGACGCACATATAACGCCCGCATGTTTGATTGAAGGGGATTAAGGTATGAAAGAATGGGCAGAGATGATTAAAAAGGCTCACGAGGATGGCCGGGGATTGCCGATTGTCCTCACGCGGTCCGTTTCCGATTTAGTGGACGGGGACCGCGAGTTTTCCAAGGCTGTATCCGAGGCGTTTTCCCGGTTCCTTTCCGGAGACTGGGGCACGTTATGCGCCGAGGACGTCCCGGTTAACGAGGAGGATATCAAGGCCGGACAGGGGCGCGCCATGGGGATTTATCCGGTTCCCTACGTCGAGGACTTCGGATCCAAGCTCTGGATTATTGCCGACATCACCGGAGGCAAGTTTTACGCAATAACGGGCCTTTTCCCGTCGGAATACTGACGCGAAGGCGTGGAGCTGTTGGCCGGGGCTCTTT
>Ga0326514_10001351_pt1 | contig 15994 bp, 17 predicted proteins | sample 3_2548_0518_D_FD_203653 | JGI IMG/M metagenome (GOLD analysis project Ga0326514, IMG submission 203653) | Bovine rumen microbial communities from UC Davis, California, United States - 3_2548_0518 | ecosystem: Host-associated > Mammals > Digestive system > Stomach > Rumen | place: USA...
TTATATCGAGTATTACAATAACGAAAGAATAAAACTGAGGCTTAATGGTATGTCACCTGCCCAATACAGGCAGGCTCACGAATCCTCAATGATTGTTTAACCGTCCAACAATTGGGGTTCACCTCAGAAATTGTCCCCCGTCCCCCTCACTTTATTCCCTCATAAACCCGCGCGACAGGAATCCTTTTGAAGTTGGTGGCAGTATCGAACTGCAAACTCCTTGAGTTCCACCTGTGCACCAACTTTCCAATACTATTAAGCCATTAAGCTACTAAGCCATTAAGCCAACTATATGTGATAAACATCAGGCAGCGGGAAGATATTATGGCAGTCGAGCACCACTTTGCCCTTCAGCTTGTCCCAGTTCTGCTTAATGTGGTCGTGCTTGACCATGATGACAACTGGTCGAAGTCGAGGATCTGGTTCTTCACGATGGCCTTCTCGGTGAAGAAGGGGTCGTTGGTCTTCATGCTCTCGTCAATCACCTTGGCCAGCTGGGGATAGTCGCCCACCAGGAACCAGGGGTCCACCGAGATGCAGTGGCCGCCCACGCCCGGGCCGGGCTGCAGGATGTTCACGCGCGGGTGCATGTTGCAGATGCGGATAATCTCGTACACGTCCATGTTGTCGTGGCGGCAGATGCGCGAGAGCTTTTCACCTTCTTGCTGAACTTGTCGTAAGGGGTAGGCACGCTCACGATGTGCCGATGACCTCCACGCCGTGGGAAGCCATCATCAATGCTGTGGGCAATCCAATATTCCCCGTCCCCTTGCAATCCTGTTACTTCAACAGCAACCTCACGATAGTCTTGAAACTTGCAACCACCTCTTCCGATTCGGGCAAGGGGCGGTAGGCCAAATCCGAGAGTTCGCGTTCATAAACAGGCCGCAGCGACTCCCACACCGAATCAAAGTCCATTACAAGCGGAGACTCAGCCAAAGTCCGCGACTGCCACCCGGCAGGCTCCGCAAATCGCGACTGGTCTTCTGCAAGCAATCGCCCGAAGTCCGAAATAAACGCCTCACTCTCCAGATACGCTCGACAGTCCGCATCCTGCAGCAGGTAGTGCAAATCGTAGAAATGACGTATCTTAGCCCGCAGACCGCCCTGGTAATCATCCCCCAATGACTGCCTCGTTAGCGACACCATCTTCTCCGTAGCCGTCCGCCCCAGGTCAAGCACATTCACTTCAAACTCATTCAGACCATATTGTTCAACCATGTCCTCACGTCCGCGAAGCAGCAGGAAATCCCTAATCAAGGATCCAATCCTTCGCTTGCTGTAAGGATACGGATTGGCAAACGACACCACCTCCAGCTGAACCACTCCCTGCTTCACGGCACCCGCATTGCCACTCGTCGCAACCTGAGGATAACGGTAATATGCCTTTCTGTATTTCGAGAACTTCCGTGTGTCGGGCATCTGCACCTCCTCAAGACCTTTCGACATGGCCTTGCCTATGCCGCCAACCAGCGTCTTGGTTTGATTGTCCGAACGCCCATCATCGGAAGTGATGGCAATATCAATATCTTCAGAGAACCTGTAGCCTACACCGCAGGCCTTCGACAACGACGTGCCGCCTTTGAACACCGCCTGATTTGCAAACCTGCTCTCTGCCAGATTTCTCAGTGCCCGTGTCACCCAATAATCCTTCTCAAGGAATGCAAGCCTGACGCCTATCCCCCCTTGCTCCACAGGCAAGGATGCCGCTGCCAAGACCTCCTCAAACACCTCCCGATTCTCATGCAGGTTCATACTATCCTCCATTCCTTCTTGTTCGGCAAAACACGTTCCGTCACGGGAATCTTGTAGCTTGTTACCCCATTGAGCCGCTGCCTCAGGTCATACGTCGGCAACCCCTTCTGCTCCAGCATCGCACCCAGCAGGGCTCGCACGTAAGGCGTATACGCCTGCGCCAGCTCCACCAGCCGCATCCTCTCCTCCTCCTTCATCCAGCCGATAAGCCCCATCAGGAACGTGACTGCCTCGTCAGGGGTCACAGCCGGAATCTCCCTCACCAGCCGGAGCGCATCCAGGATACGGTACATTTCTATCTCCTCATCCTTTATCGGGTTGGGCTGCAGCAAGAACGAAACCGTATATTGGCCCCGTGTCACCGCACGCCTGTACTTGTTTGTGCCCACCAGCAATCGCGAAGAAATCTGCGTTGTCAGGCCCATCTCCGCAAAAGCCTGTGTGCCGGTAATATACCCTACCGTCTTGCCATTTTTCGTAAGGAAGTCCTTCACCACCTCCGTCTCGCTTGGCGGAAGGGGGCCAAACATCGACGCCTTCTCGCGGTAGAACCTTCCCTTCGACAGACGACGCAACACGCCCTCTGCCACCAGACGGTTCAGTGTCACGTTCAAAGCAGGTTGTTGTTCCATAGGCAAATCAAAGTCTGCCAAGGTCACCACAGTCCCCTCTTTGAGTTGCAAAACCTTCTCTCTCATTTGTTTAGCAAACGTCATATCCTGTCATCAGTATTTCCTTTTCGGGTGCAAAGATACAAAATGTTTTGTTTTATACGCAAAAAACATAACATTTTTTTCTTTATTCCCTCACTTTATTCCCTCATAAACCCGCGCGACAGGAATCCTTTTGAAGTTGGTGGCAATATCGAACTTCCGATAGGAACTGGTCGAAGTCGAGCATCTGGATGGTGGGACTCTCGCGGTTGTCGGCACCGATGGTGCGGTTGTTGTGGGGTAAAGGTAGTCTTGCCCGCGTTGAGGGTAGCCTACATCTTCTGGTCCAAATTCTTCCCTTTCTTCCTTCGACAAGCTCTGGATAAATCAACTTTCTTTCCTTGATTTATGGTGAGCCTGTCGAACCAGTGTTTCAGCATTCGCCTCGATATCACCCTTAAACATGCTGGCAGGACGGAACGTCACGCTGTCCGAAATAAACTTGTCTAAGTTGAACATATTCTATTATATAATTTATTTCTTATTAATTTTCTTTTTTATGTTATTGCCTAATTAAACCACCCCACAATTGTATTTATTATATCATTCCAGTAGATTAATAATAGGATGAGCAAACCTATAAGAACGAGAAGCATAAAAACTTTTGCAGTTCCTGGCACTTTATCTTTCCACCACCCAAAATGCAGTTGTTCATCCATCCAACTGACATCTTTTTCTACAAACAACTTATAATGTGCAAACCAATTTGCAAACAATATTTGTTTGGCACATGCGGTTTCATTGAATTCCTTTTCAATTGCTTCATATTCCTTTTCTTCTTCAGAATAATCTTCCTCTTCTTTTTGTGAATCTTTCACATTAAAATACAGGTTTTTAAGCCTATACAAAAGAGCCGTATCTTTACCTCCCCTTTCTCCGTATTCTTCCTTGTTAACAGTAAAGTTCTCAACATACAAGCTTAATATACCAATTATTAAAATACTGACTGACACCCATGTCAGTTGAAATGCTGGCACCACCAAGCCAAGTATACCTATTGCAATAGATAGAAAAGAAACTACAGAAGGAAATTTGGAAACAATATCATAAGTAGCAAAATTCAAATTTGCCGCATAACTTACGTCATAGCCTTTTTGAGCTATTTTCTTTAACATCGATTCTTTCTTCATTAGTTTCTAATATATAAAAAGGACAAACAGACTAACATGGGAATCTAGTCCAATAGATTTCTCTCCATTTATTATTAGCAGAGTATTGCATATTTTTATCTTCATACACTAACGCCTCTATGGCATTATTATATGCCTTTAACGCCTTCTTAGCAAAGGGACCCCTTCTCAAAATAAATTGACCGCTACCAACAGCTTTCCAATATGATTGACCATCATCCACATTACTAAGATATTGAAAGAAGTCTCTGGTCATCCAGTCGTAATATGTGAATGAATTATTCTTGTATCCCCAGTCCTTCAAAAAATTATAAGCAAAAGTGTCTACCAGCAAACCGCCCATCGGGACATCGTGCTCTTCTTTCCATGCACGAATCATTCTACAGAGTCGTTTTAGATTTTTATTCGTATTATTGTTTAATGTGTTGATTGCATTTATCTCAGGTCTGGGATTAGTTGTTTTCCACGAGCCTCCATTATTGCTATCGGGAAATGTGAAACTGTTATCAGTATTCTCAAAACACGGAACTATTTCGAAGGTGATTCCATCTGTAAAAGAAACAACTATCACCTGACCATCTCCTTTAATATATGAAGAAGGATACGTTTTCTGCAAACTAGACCTTACTGCTTGCAACAAAGCAGATTGTCCATTGCCAAGATAAGAGTTATATTGTTTATATACTTCATACGGCAATACAAATAACATATCAATATCACTTGTATCTATAGCCGTTCCGCGACCATAAGACCCCACATATAGACCATGCCACGAATCGTTATCTGAATTATAGAAATCTTTGTTCAATTGATGAATAATTCTATGATAACGATACGATACTGCATTTACTGTCGCTCCACTCATTCTGAGATTGGAACAAAATGTACCGAATTTTTCACTGATTGTCATATAGTATAATCTAATCTATTGAAATCCAAGAAAAAAAATGTAAACCTATGGGCAACTTTGCTATCTTGTTAAGGTGGATGGAATCCTGAGGCAATAGCGGCATGTTGATTGAAGCGTTCTTTTATTGGTATTGGTTCTTCCTCTTATACTCCTCCACTAACAGAAGTAACTCCTTAAACATCCCCAACCTCGGCTCTTGCAACTCCACCAGTATTCATCAGCTTCCGACCCCTCTTAAGAAAATGCACCATCAGTTTCTCTTCATCATAGTATTTCGATGGATTCCTATGATTCGTTTCGATGAAGCTTTTCACCTCAATGTATCGTACCAACCATCTTTCGTCTTGGGTCATCTAATTATCCTCCATTTTCAAGCACTTTCCGTTTAAAACGCAGCACAAAAGGCGCTCAATACTGTATGAGATTTCGTTTCAATTCTTCTAAAACAACCAAATATTTATTGTCGTCCGTCATATCAGCGCCATTTCTTGAACCCAGGAATCGAGGATATGAAGTTTCTTTCGTTCCCCTGCGTATGATTGGGATAAACTTGATTCTGTTCTGGTCTGTCACCAGATCATCTGTTATTAGTGAAGTTTCATATCCAACACCTCTTATACGATTGTCGGCTTTTCTCTTGTATTCTGGCGTTGCAATAATCAGCACTTTGTCAGAAGTGGCGACAGCCTCCTCCATAAATTTGGTCAACTCAACTCCAAAGGGTAGTTCTTGATCAATACGAACCTTAAACTCACCACTCAGGTCATTAGCCAATTGTTTCACCCAAGCTTTATGCTCATCACTCTCCCAGCAATAGCTAATAAATACTATTTTCTTCTTTTTTGTGTCGCCTGAAACTGCTGATTCATCCCTTTCACCCTCTAAGACAAGATGATTCTTCAAAATACTCAACAAGCGGTTCTTTATAACAGACAATGTGGCTTTCAAATAAGCGACAGGGCTAGTCTGATAAACGTACAATGTTTTAAAGTTGTAAGCACGTTCATTGGGTCTTAGCAAGCTTTTCAATTCCAAACTCGGAGAACCCTCAAATTTCATTATGATATCGCCATCATTGTGGTCTGCAACTTGCTGTTCCATTGATTCCACGCCTTGGCATAAATACATCTTATAGACCGATAATCCCAGTTTATTATTCAACATTGCCTCCAAATCTTCCATCGGTTTGCCTGTCAAGTCAATATCCTCAACAATGCCCGAATACAAGTTCTGGATTCTAGCCTTCACTTCACATGACAGTTTGCGATAATCAGGCACAATAAACTTATCGCTGTAACCATTCAATTCAGAATCAACCCATAACCTCTCCTCCGAAGTGAGTGGCACATAAACGTTAGCCAACGCCAAGCACTCGCTCAAAGAGTACTTGTTCGTCACCAAACCTATATACAAATCGTTTATACTCATTGTAATATATCCTGAATTATGCTTTCCTTGCCTCTTCAATCTTCTTTTGTAACCAGAAATACTTCAACCTCACTTTTTCTTCCGTTGATTCCAATCCCTTTTTCACCATCTCATCCAATACCTTTAGATGGTCATCCTCGTTCAGTTCAATATTGAATTCTGGCGCAGGTTTAATATAGTCCAGATAGCACCATTCATCTTCGTCTGTTTTGAACAACTTATTGAATCTTGGGACATCCGACAAGTTAGTATGGACCCTTATATATTCCTCAACGTTTGCTTCTATTTGTTCCTTCACCACCTTCTCAATAATGATTCTTGGGTAAATTGCTTTCTTTGATTCCAAATGATAAGCTTCCACCATTGCGGGCCCAACAACCATTGTCCGATCGTGTATCATTTGTCCTCTAGCAATTCCACCACGAACTAGAATATCATAATCATCAACCAATTCCATCACGCCCATCAATAGTTGCAGCAACATTTCAAAACTATCAGATGAATCAGCAAGAGAACTTATCACAATACTGTCACTGAATTGAGTAAAAGCAAACGAGGAAAAAGATCCATCAGCTTCCCATTCCCATATTCTATTGTATAGACTATTCAGGGCTGCAGTAAGATGGCGTAACTTATTAACATCCAGCGCTGTCTTATCAACCATATCTGAGAAGCCCAGAACATCTATAAAAGCAACAAGCCTATCCTCATAGCCCTGATGTGGAATTTCAGGCTCCATATATTTCACATCCTTAAAAGCCATACAAAACTTTTTCTAAAACCAACAATCACAATTCTTTTTCCTGCTTTGGGGGTGTCACGTCCCAGTTACCATGTCCGCCACCCAACCATTTTCCAGTACACACCCACGATTCATAAAAGAACATCCACAAGACTGCCCAATGAACTATCGTGTCTGCTATCGGCATGGCCGATGACCACTCCCTAAAATCAGGCTTGAACAGACACAACCTTTGTCTTTTTGTATCATAGGTATGTGGAAGTATTGTCGCACCTGCTGCCAATGCCAAAGGCTTTGGATTTACGATATATGTCCGAGGATAATAACCTATTTGATATTCTATTTTCAAAGTATACGTGTCGCTCAATGGTGTAGGGGTAAAATCATTCATCCACACAAAACCACTTGGAGTTGGCTTGCCCGTTCCACCATATTTTGACATTAGCATACCCAACTGTTGTACAGGGGTGTACTTAAACTTATTCTTTGCCATAGAAAGTGTTTCCGGCATTCAGAGTCTGACCAACCGCTCCCAACAAGCCCGTTGAGGCAATCTTTGCACCTCCGCTTTTTATATTCGCTTTCATACGTTCAGTATAGCGTTTGTTGGCCGACTCAACAATAAGCTGTCCGAATGGTTTATCCATCGTTTTCCAGATTGCTGTACCTTTGCTTGACAAGATTGCTTTCAAGTCGTTCTGTACTGCTTCCAACCATTTATAGAAGTTATCTCTTCTCTCAGAGTCTTTTATCCATTTCTCGGCATAGTTTTCGTCTGGGTTAAGCGGGTTGGCCACCTTATCGTTCCCATTCTCATCTCTCGTGATATAGTCTCTCATATGGTTTACCACCGTCACCAGCCCTTCCAGGATATTCGACTCTCCCTGATACGCCTGTGCTGCCAAAGTTGTTATGATGATTGAGATAGGCTTTTTATCATTATGGTTGAATCTGATGTCGCGATGCCGCTTCAGTATTTGTACTATTCTCTGAAGCGGTGTCTTGTTTGGGTTATATTTCCCTATGGGGATTATGTCTTCTGTCAGCAGTTGCCTCGTTGATACTCTTAACTTGCATCGGTTGGCGAACCAAATAGCATATCCGTCAGGATTACTTTTCAACCAATCTTTAATATCTATCTGTGTGGTATATCCCTCGCGCTCTTTATCCGTGATACGAATGGAAATACTGTCGAGTTTTTTGAGGTCAAATGCTTCCGTAAGGACACGTCGCATCTGCTCTTCATAATCTTTGTTTGCCACCGATGGCAGAATATCCATGTGATACCGTTCCTTCATGTTATCCGAATCCTGCCTGTAAAGCAACGTCCAACACCGTTTACCCTCATCGTCGAGCATCTTGCTATACCTGGGACTACTTTTCAATCTTGCACCCACTTTGTCTTTCAACGTTTTTGGAGTCCACTCAGGAGACTTCTCTTTCAGCCTGAACACGAGGTCAACATCCATATCATCATCCTCATTAATGGGTTGAATGATGGTACCAAGCCGCAACGAGCCTTGTGGCGACACCAGAGGGTCGTATACCGACAACTCCGGATCGCCTTGCAGGAATTTGCCCACTGCCCCATAGCTTTGAACAAGGGCGTTGTATTGTGTCTCGCTAATATCAAGGGATTCTCCAAGGGCAAGAAGTATTTTCTCAAACTCTTCCCTTTGTTGTGGATTCAATCTGCTTAACATATTCTTATTCTATTGTGATTGTTTTTACGTATTTTGTTGTTCCATCAGGCAAGTCATATAGTTCCCAAGGTAAATCTGCCTTCGGCAAACGGATATGCCCCAACTTGATGGCGCACGAAACAGGCATAGCAGGAAACACCTTAATGGTCTTGTCCACTGAACTTGCATTGATTTCACTGATAGCTTTTCTCAGCAGGCCGCCAAAGTCTGACAGTTGAGACTTAGTTCTCATCATATCTCGATGTGGGTTGTCGCACGTTATTACCCAGAAGCTGTAGCCTTCACCCAGTTGCTGTTTTACCCTTTCAATGATGTCACTTCCGCTCAATGCAAAAATCAAAACTGGCTCCTTTCCTTTATCATCGGGCTTAATGAAGTGGAAATTATTATCAACTTCTTCTGTGAGCCATTTCCACGTATCAGGGTCACGATGTTTTTCCATGATTTCTACTTTGTACAAATCGCCAATCATCGTACCCAGAAGTATAAGTAACGGTTGTGGGGCTATCGCGAACAACGAGATATGCGGAGCTTCGGCAATCTTTCCTTCCAATTTCCGCTTGAAGTTTTCACGAAGAATATCGGGATGTACTTCCCAATATCTCTGTTGGTTGTCATCGTATGGCAAATTGGCGGCATCCAACCTTATAGGTTCTGGCTCCATAGGGTACATTTCCGGGAACAGCATGTCTGTGGCGACACTAGAAGTTACCGTATGATCCCTGCTGCCTATCTTAGGTGTATAGCACACCACAAGGCTCTTCTTTTCAGGAGAGATACTTGTTACAATATCAATCCTCTCTTCATGATCACGTTTATACTTACGCAACAGGTCTACACCATACTTTGCCACACCTCCGGCATCATCTATTAACTTATGATGGTCTTTGCACAGCAATATCAGGTTTGACTCATCTTTTGCCAATAGAGGGGATAAAGTTTCATCCCCTCTCGGCCCTTTTGGAGAGTCGGCTATGATATGGGCATATTCCGACAGATTGACTTGTTGCATTGTCAATCCATCACGATACAAAGGTTTATTACATATCTCACATCTTCCGTGTGCTTTAAACCACAATTCGCTTTTCACTTTCGTCGGAATATATGTATAACTCATCTCCTATGTTTTTCTTTTCTTTCTAACGTCATCTATTTTTATAACTCCATCACCTCATATTCTCTCAGCGGCTCATACTTTCCGTCTTTGCTTTCCAGGAGCACGCTGCCCGTTTCGAGGCATTCCAGCGAATGTCATCTTGCTTTCTCCACATTGATGCAAAGCACATCGCCATTGGCATCCAACAAGACGCTTTCGGTCTCTTTTCCGGCATCGTCATAGAAATGCCAACAAATCTTGCCACGAAGCATAGTGACTGTTTCACTAGAGGCCATGTGCCTGTGAATAGGCATCACAGTGCCTGGCTCCAAAGCATTGAGCATACGCTGGCTCAAATCCTCGGGACTATTTCTCAAATCCATTGCCTGCCTCAGCCTTGGATTCGCTTTCGCCTGCGCTGATATTTCATCAAGTATCTTATTGTCTATTACCATATCCGAACTTATGGATTATAAATGTTTTCTTATAACTCACTCTCAAAACTCCAAACTCTCAATCATCTCCATATTGGTAGGACTGGGGTTGTCACTCTTTATATAGCAAAAACCAGTATGATCCGAACCAGCCTTTCTGTACTTTTCAAGATAGGCAAGCAGTTCAGACCTGTTCTCATCACCTTCAGGCAATGCGTTTTCCACATACGCCTTAAACATATCTTCCTCACCGTTCATTGGGAATATCTGCTTGAAGAACGGGTCTTTAAATGTAATGGAAATATATTGCTCACCATTTCTGTTGAATACGAGGAAACCTTTTAAATACTCATTACTCTTATCTTTGTAAAGAAACTCTCGCATATCGTCATTAGCCTTCTTCATAATAATCAGACGGCTGTTATCAATATGGTCTAAACACAATCTGTAAAGAGATGCCAGTTTATCGGAGTATTGTTGCTGAGTGGCTATAAAGCTTTTGAATAGGTCGTAGTTTTTCCGTTTCACCTCTTCGCTGTTCAAGATAAACGCATTCTCTTCTCCTTCCTTTGTTGGAGAAACCAGCGTATGTGTTATATTTATCAAGAAAGACAAAGGAATATAGGCATCATTGTCAGGGTCATAAATAACATCCAACAGATAATCATGATACGCCTGCTCATCCATGCCATTATAACCTTTCTCTTTGAAGTTGGATTTATAAATGAGTTGCAATTGCAGCGCGTGTATGTAGGTATCATTATCCCCAGCTATGGCAGAGTACATAAAAACCAATTTCACAAACCTTTTGAAAGTCTCTTCTTTTGTCAAAGCCCCCTTGGGTGGTATATCTTGCCACTCTTGGAAGCGCAAATAATCAATGATGTCGCTTTGAGTCTTTTGCTGGATGCACTGCCTGTAAAACCTCTCAATATCTTCATCATTTGACATTGCAAAGAGCGATTCAAGCCCTTCTGCTTGCACATGGCCGTAACCTCGGTTGGTAAAATACATGTCGAAATACCTCACAAATTGCACCGACCGGTATGAAGGCTTTCTGGTACTGTAGTCATAGCCATCACTTGCCTTATATTCAGAGAAGATACTTCTCAAAATATTTATCGACTTGGGCAATTCACCCTTGGGCTCCTTCCCTTGCTTGTCTCTACTGTATTCTTCTCTTAAGGTATATACGGCATCCGCATCAAATGTAAGGAATAGGCTACGATGGTTGACATATACCCTTTTAAACAGATTGCAGTACTCGTCATAATATCTGAACTTCATCAACTCCAGCAACAAGTAATCGTCGAAGTCAATCTTTTGCTTAGTGTTGAATACATAGTCCATCTGGAATAAGTTGAAAAAGTTCTTCACATCACGAAGGTTCCTTATACAATCAGCAATAATCCTGTACCTGCTATTCATGATGCCCAACAAATCGACGTCATCAGCCACCTTATCCTTCATCAATTGGTACAACGTTTCTACAACGCTCAAATCAGATCGTAATGGCAGGTGGAACCTTAGGGTAAAGAACTTGTCAATATAAGCAATACCTTTGGCACTCTCGTACTTCTTCAACGCATTTGTAACAGCACCTTCGTCGTAGGCCGTGATGAATATTGTGTGCCTGAATGCGGCATTATTGTCAATCAGTTTCAGCACCTCAATGATTTCCGCATCAGTCAGTCGGTCAAAATCGTCAATAAAAACAATCAATCTCTTTTTAAGTCCGTCAAGAACCTCACTTACTTCGTCAGCTGCATCCTTTTTCGACACCCCCTTTATTAATCCAGCAAACATCTTTGCAACAGGGTGTATGTCTTGCAGACCTATATTCTCCAGATAACTGCTTATCTTCTTCCTAAACTTCGAATCATTAGGGATAGCATTTATCAACGCTTGAAAGAAATCTTCCTGAATGGATTTAATGTCTTTGCTCTGCCTAGGGTTGAATTCAATGATAATATGATCAAAGAGCGGTTTACCTCCATCTCCGTGTCTAATAGCGTACTTGATTAAGTTTACGAAAGACGTCTTTCCATCGCCCCAAGGGGACAATACAGCGACACTGACGGATTTATTCTCTGGCAACTCCGACAACTTCCCCGCAATATGTAATGCTTCAGAATAATAATCAAACCTGTCTTCTTCAGGAGTTTCTATTGGAGAATCCAACAAAATTGAACTTTCACCATCGGTAATCCAAGCCCTTTTCGCATTCTTATTAACAATTGCTTCAATGACGAAAGCTATTGCTACTACCCACAGCACATCCACGTATGTAATCTTCCACACCAACGGCACAAACTCAAATCCACCTTGGAAGAATCTATAATACAGAGTCGTTACGGCAAAGAAAACCAGTGTGGCAGAAAAGGCATCGCTATATTTATAGTCTCGCCAGTTGATTATGTGCCGGTAAACGCACCATACGGCAAAAAGAACGGTTACTAAGGCCGTGAACCAACCATAGTTCAGTTCCATTGACAATGAACTCAACCAGTCAATCATAGCCATAGAAACATCCTGCGTACAAGCGAAGCCTGCACACAATAATGCTATTATGTATGGCAAGATATTTCTCAAATTCTTCATCTGTCCATTATTGATAATATTCGGGGGCATAATTTGCCGTCACGCCTCTTCTAAATCCTCTGTGTCAACTTTCTTTGAACGCTGAACTTCTACCAATGTTTCTAATACCTTATTCTTGTCTATACTTTTTGGAATGTAAATATACTTGAACTGTTCACCTAGGTCATTGAAGTACATACGACCCTTTGGATACAGTTCTTTGTATTGCTTTATTTCTCTGTTAATGTATATATTCAGATTACTAGCGGACCCATAACGGTCTTTCATTTCGGGCTTTAAAATCCACACATCGTAATCTGCAATACCAAACTTTTTACATAGGAATACTCTACACTCTGGCGACAATACCCATAAGTCCGTTGCTGTAAGCGAAGTGGCTCCTAACGCATCACCAAAAATATGCTTAAACTCAGACTTTGATTTCCATAAAGGCTGTAATTTATAGTTTCGGGTGAGCCATTGCTGTATATAGTAGTCTTCTGGATAATACTTCATCAACGACACAAAATCATCATCAGAAGGATAAAGCAGCGGAATTTGATGCGACCCAAAGGGATATGGTTTGGTAAATGCCGACATGTTGCACAAAGCCTTTAATGCAGCCTCTCTTTCTATGGGGTCAAAGGTATCTTTACCTTTTATGTGAAGATAAGCAGCAGATTTCATAGCCTCTTTCAGCAACTCCTGTTCGTAGGTTACCACATGGTGCGCAAAAACGTTATATTGCTGGAAGTTTTTCACGCCAAGGACCGACTCAATCTCATTGATGGCCTTATTTGAGAAACAAACTTTATACTTGCCCCCATCCTTCTTGTCTTTAACTACATAAATTTCATCCAACAATCTATCCACATCAATCATGTTAGTACTATAGCCAGCCATCGCAGCATCCCTACAGGCATAATCCAAACCGTCAGCATCCAAAATCTTGCTATGCAATAACTCCACAAACGCATTCTCGAAACTCTTTGCAGGGTCAGAATACTTGAAGCCCACTATCATTCTGGCAATAAATTCCAGATCATACTTTGGGGCTTTCACGAATTCCGGGAAACAGGTTATCGCAAGTATGGCACTCATTGTCTCATGCGGGGCTGCTTTCCACTCACGGTCTTTCCTGTCAGCATCAAAAGCTTCGCTATGTAAAACACTTGCCAACCTATCAGCAAGGTTATTTGCGTCATTGTCGTAGAACTCTTCAAAAGTATGGGAGAATGGCGTATGGCTCACATCGTGAAGCAAACAGGCTATTAGATAATTCTCTTCAATATCCTCATAATTCTCAGGTAATTCGTCTTTACAATTTCTGTTGATTGAATCAACAATTTTGGACCCAAGATGATATACGCCTAAAGAATGAATAAACCTGTCATGCCTTGCTGACGGAAATAGCACACGACACGAAGTTTGCTCTATCCTTCTTAGTCTCTGGAAAAACGGAGTATCAATAACGTAATCACAGAGTTCTTCCGGTATAGTTATATAGCCATGGACGCTGTCTAAAACTCTCTTCTTCTTTTCCATAGCTCTTTGACTTCTTTGTCCATATCGTTATCTTGGCTATACATAAGCTTACGTTTCAGAATCTTAACCAGCCTACTTCCATCTTGAATTGATATAGAGGTTTCCGACACCTGCACATGATGAGGGTATATACGGGCTGCCTGATAAAACTCCGCAGTTGACAATTCTGGATGGATTGATGCATCCTCCAAATGTTTCTTCATGAAACTGATTTCACGCCCCCAAATTGTTTGCAGTTCTGGATTATCATCCAAAACGATTTGAAGGAAACGAAGAACAGATAAATCTTTCATCGCTTTTATATTGCTTTTAAATCAACTTTCTAACTTCTTTCGATTTCCTCAAATGCAACAGTTCCACCCCACATCCTATATACATACTCCGGCGTAACACACCCAAAATCCATCGAGCATGAGCGTGCCTCGTTTTCCAAAAATTCTTTTAATCTGGCAACTATATCCATATCATTGTGATTTTTAATTCAATGTCGGATTCTTTATAAAGAGGAACCCTTTAATCTGAATAAGCAAAGCTTGCAACATGGAAATCTCGGTGAAATAGCTATATTTCCACCTTGCTTGCATGGTATTTCGGGCTATAGACAGTTTGTTTTTCAAACCGCTTCCCGATTTGGGCAAAGTAAGTTCAGACCTTACATCTTTCAGCATTCGTTTGTCCAAATTAGTCAGGCTTGTCTCATTAATCTCGCCAAGCAGGTATTGACCCAACCTGTTATATGAAGCATAAAACCGTCGGAAGCCATATTCATCAATCATGGCATCCAGAGCCTGCCAATCAATCTCCTCCTTATGCTTCTTGCTGAACATCATCCAGTCCAGCACATGCCGCCACGTCAGGCCCTCGTGCAGGAAATGCGAGTAGGCATGCTCTATCAGGAACAACGCCGATACCATCACTGGTGGATGATACAGCCAAGTATCCTCAAACCTGCCTTCTCCATTATCACTTTTCAGCATACTTTGCAGGGTGGCTTCCAACCGCCTAAGGCAATTATTGCCCCAGAAGGGAACCATAAACCGATGGTTCTCCACCGTCAGGCCAGGCAGTGAGAAAGAGCTGTTCTTATAAAAACCTCGTCCCACTTTGTAGCCTGCTTCCTCCATCAATTGGTTGCCCTTCTCCCACACATCTTCGTCGCCTTTGTCGGGCAAGAGGAAACAATCCACATCCGCGCTGACACGATACTGCGGCTTGGGGTAGCACTCCGACACCACCATACCTTTCAAGACGTAGGTGCGGATGCCGTTGCTTGCAAAAAGGCTGGCCATCTCAACCGATGCTTTCTTTTGCAAGGCATAGCGTTCCTCTTCAAGCATCACCTTCCCCAGCCATTCCAGCTTTTTCTTGTAAGAAATGGTATCTGTGTTTTCTGTGCTATCTGTGCAAAAATTTATCCCATCCAACACCACGCCCAGAAGCCCCTGTTTCGTAGCAAGAGCTTCCACCGCGACCCAATCGACAGGGCCACTCAAAGACTCAGCACTATGACCGATTCCTAGCCTTACGAGTCGGAGAAAATTATCTCACACAAAAAATATTGTTTAATTTATTGTCTATTTATAAAGTTCTATGAATCTCTTACATCCTCATACGTCAACATTCGCTTATAATCCTTATAACAATTGCCATCTTCAACAGATTTCTTTAAGTCTATTTTGTCCGCATATACTTTAAAATCGAGATGAACCTTGAATTTATCCAATATTTCTTCAAGAACATCCTGACGCAGATAGTAGAATAAGGAATTAGAGGACTGATATATTTCAACCACCTTATCCTTACCTTTGTAATAGCTCAAGTCATCTAACGAAAATATTACTGGTGCGTTAAAATTTGAACATTATTAAGTTTTTAAAATAAAGTTAGTTCTTTGACATTTTGATTTGAATTTTGGCAGCGTACTTTCTCATTAGGAGAAGCCAAGAGTTCGCTCAAGT
>Ga0326514_10001352_pt1 | contig 15987 bp, 22 predicted proteins | sample 3_2548_0518_D_FD_203653 | JGI IMG/M metagenome (GOLD analysis project Ga0326514, IMG submission 203653) | Bovine rumen microbial communities from UC Davis, California, United States - 3_2548_0518 | ecosystem: Host-associated > Mammals > Digestive system > Stomach > Rumen | place: USA...
ATTTGGGAAGATCTCACCCGTCAAAAAAAATGGGTGGGGGAGGGTTGGCCTCGGCCTCCTCACCCTCGGCCTTGACCCCATGCCTTGCTGCCCATCTGGCCAGTGACTGGCTGCTTCTCTCCTTGTGTGATGCCTTGGTATGGCTGCTTGCATCCTTGTGTACCTTCACATGGCAGGGAATGCACAGTGCCATCAGGTTGCTTGGATCGTAGCAGAGTTTCTCCATCTCCTGCAGCGAGTGTGCTGACTCCACTGGCTTGATGTGGTGTACATCAACAGCTGCTCTCACATATCCTTCTGCCTGGCACAGCTCGCATAATGGATTGTGCTGCAGCTTCCACACTCGGAGTTCCTTCCATCGCATGGAGTTCAACAGTCTCTGGTAGTCCTTATCCCTGCTCATCTCCATCCTCCTCGAACAGACTTGGCTGTGGGTTGGTCAGCCTGTCATCATTCACGCTCTTGTAGTGCTTGCGCCTGTAGGGCTCATCAGCTGGCCTCCTTCCATACTCAGACCTGTTGGCATCCTCGAAGCCCTGACGGATGGAGGATATGTCAGCATCCTTGCTGTGCTCGTCAATGAGCATGTCTATGAGCTGCAGTATGCTGCTGCAGTCATTGTCCACTGCAAGGAGCCTGAGTCTCCTGTACCTCTCAGGCATCAGCAGGTTGATGGTCTGCTCCAGTATCTCCTGTATGTTGTATGTCTGCACCCATTCAGAGTTCTGCATCCATGGTCTCTCCACATGGACACCACGCACTCCATGCTTGTCTGTGTCACGCAGGTAGTATGTTGCCTCCATTATCTCAGGCTTGGCCGTAGAGTCAGCAAGGTTGAACGCTCCTCCCCATCCCTGCAGGTGCTCGAATATGCTCATCGCCTTCTCCATCTCTGGGGTGAGGTTGTGGTGGTCATCCATGTACCTTATCAATGTGTCACACATCATCTGCAGCAGGTCATACTTGGTCATGCCCCTCGACTTGCAGAGTGCCTCCAGTCTGTCCTTGGCTTCCTTCCTTACCTTGGTTGCCACTACTTCATAGCTATTGCTTTCTTGTTCCATCATGCTTGTATTATCGGTTCTAATTGTAGTCTGTCCACCAGCTTGCCGAAGAATGGGTTTGCAGTCCTAAATTGGCTGATCACCTCATTCACCCTCTGCACCTTGCCAGCCCTTGAGTCGCAGAGGAGCCTTACCAGTATGTCGGCAATGTCTGCCTTGTCGCCATCCTCTTTCCTCCAGTTCCTCTCAACGAATGCACTCTGCACCTTCAGCTGGTCATATCCCATGCCATCTGCCTGCTTGGTCCACTTCTCTATGCTGTCATGGTCAGGGAACAGTGACACCTTCCTTCCTCTCTCCATGAGTGGCATCAGCCTTTCCTTTGTCAGCATTGACAGCCCACCGCATGCCAGCCATAGGTTGCTCTGAGGATTGCCGAAGTATATGCTGCAGAGGATGGCAGTCTTCTCGGATTCCACTATGTTGATGGTGGCATCTGGGTAGAAGTCTATGAGGTGCATGCCGAAGAAGGTTGTCTTCATCTCATACTTGTCAGAATCGTACTTTCCAGCTTTCTCCAGTCTTGTGTGGATCCATGAGAAGTTGCCCTTGCTCTCCCTGTCTCGATGACCGTCTGGCTTGTAGAGCATCATTTTGCCAGTCCTGAGCTGGCCCTTCTCATCCATCTGCCAGAAGATGGTGTGCCCATCCTTGCTGTGTCCTACCAGGTAGTTCTTGAGTGTCTTCTCTACCCGTTCCTGTTGTTCCTGGCTCCAGGGCAGGTTCCTTATCCACTTGCAGAGGGTGTCCTCGCTGATGTCCTGCCTGATCTTCACATACTCAGTAGGCAGCACCAGCATGGGCAGTGGTGGTGGAGGTGTGTGTGGCTTGGCTGGCAATGGGTGGTATGTGTCGCTGCCTTCTATGGGCATGCCATACTTGGCACCCAAGTAGCTTATCGCATCCTGGAAGGTCATGTTGGCATAGTCCATGAGGAAGTCAACTGGTCCTCCATGCTTGCCACATGAGAAGCACCTGTATGTGTTCCTCCTCGGTGAAATCTTGAAGGACCCAAGATGCCTGTCCTTGTGGAACGGGCAGAGGCACTCATAGTCTGCTCCAGCCTTGCGGATATTGGGGATGAAATCCCTCATCACATCCAGTATGCCCGCTGCATCCTTTATCCTCCGTATGTCTAACTCGTCTATCTGCATAGCCTACAAGTAATATTTTTCTTTTTGGTTCTTTTTCTTTTTGCTGGGCTTGGGGCCCCTGCTTTCACTTTCCCGTCTTTCCTGTCTTTCCCCCGCCCCCCTACAAAGGGGCAGGGAAAAAGGAAAAGGGAAAAGAAGCGGGGCTCAAGGATTTTTTGGGATTCTTACCTCTATATATATGTAATATATATAGGATTCTTGGGATTCTTACTCAGAACGGTAAAATTTCTTGCTCATTCAGGTAATACTTCGCAAACTTCTGCCCCTTTGCCCATTCATCCTTCGGCTGCTCAATCAGAAATCTTCTGTTGGTTGCTGCCTTCAAGTTGGCCTGCAGCTTCTCGTTGTGAGCGACACCACTGACCTTCTTCAGCATTTCCTTTATCTCAACACCAGTAGCTGGCCACTGGATGTCCTGCTGCCCCTTGGTGAGCCACTCCTTAATCATGTTAATGTCATCAGACTTAGTGTCAGCTGATGATATGATGCGAGGGACACCAAGTGAACCAGCATCACTTGTAATCTCGAACTTCCAGTCATCCACATCCTTTCCTCTGGCATCAACCTGCTTGACGGTGAATGTCACCAAGCCATCCTTCTTGTCCTTGATGGACACGAATGTATCAGTCACCTTGTTGCTCAGTTCTGTACCCAGATGCCCACGCATCTTGTCGCTACCTGGATTCTCATGGAGTACACTGAAGAAGCAGCAGTCCATCTCCGTTGAGATCTGCATACATTCACTAATCAGGTCAGCACTCTCCTTGTTGTCGTTGAAATCACCTATGACATCACGGATACCATCCAGGAAGATCGCAGTGGGATGTGTCTCGATGATTGCCTGCTTGATTTTCTCCCATCTGACCTCATTGCTTAGCTCTGCACGAAGCCACAATACTTTCAGTCTTGAGTCCTCCACATTGTAGTCCATGTTGCACAGCCACTGTACCCTGCGTACCACCTTGACGGTGTTCAGCTTCTCCATCTCAGTATCCACATATAGTATGACTGGCTCATGGCTCAGACTTTCCCTTGTTGGCTGGTGCAGCTGCAGCGTTGGAAGGTTAGCCCTCATTCTCTCAGTATCACCTCCGCTGAGTATGGCTGCCATGAACTGGCACATGAGGAATGTCTTGCCGTTTTTCTGATGTCCAGTGATTGCCTGTATGCCACCAAGAGGTGCGAAAGGGACACCAGCATACTCAAGCAAGAACCTTGGCTCAGGATATGTGAGTGTGTAGTCCAGCCAGTTGGAACTCAGGTCGTGTTTCATGGCTTTCATCTCCTTCAGTGAGGGTATCTCCTCCCATGCTGGCAGTTGTAAGTTGTTGTCATTCTCTTCGCTCATTGTCAGATCTCCATATAAACCGATTCGTCATTCTCCAGCAAGTATCTCTTCCTGATGTCTTCACAAGACATGGCCTCGTCCTGAGGCACCTTGCTCTCTTTCTCCGCTTCCCTGATGGCAGTCACCATCTTGAAGTATGAGCCTTTCTTGACCTTTCCCAGGGTATCGGAGTAGTGCAGGTTGACATACTTGCTGTCCATATCGTACAACTTGCATACGGATGTGTTCCTTCTTGTGATGCCCGAATTCTCTTCAAGGTGGCAGGCACGGAACAGCCCCTGTGTACCAGTGGCTTCATCTGAGTGATGGCTGCAGCTGGCACAGCACATCAGGATCCTGATGCCGTTCTTGTTGATGGCAATATTACTGTTCTTCTCCATTCTTGTTCTCGTCTATTATTGATACTTCCCTGGCACTCCATGCGCTGATGGAGTTGAACCATTTGCCCTCCTTGTTCTTCTTGGCCTCGAATGAGAGGAACAGCCTGTACCATTTGCCTATCTGGAGGTTAAGGCGGTCTATTCTTCCATCCCTTCCATCCCATACATCAAACACTATTGTCGTAGTCTGTGGGAGCGTGTTCTGTGCAACATATCTGGTATATTTCCATGCGTTGCCTGTGACTGGATTAGTGCCAGTCTTCGTCTCTAACTTTTCAATGATTTTACCTTCAAATTCCATAATCCTATCAGTTTATTTCGTAAGACTTAATTTCCCATTTCTTGTAGAGGTAGATCGCCAGTGTTGCAAATGCAGCACCTATTGTCTTGGATGTCCAGAACACGATCCACCAGTGTGTGTCCACCATTCCTACTGGTTCACTGCAGAGCCCTATGAAGGCTGCAGTCAATACTACTGTGATGGCCAGCATGCGCAATGCCATTGCCTTTCTTGAAACCTTTTTCATATCCTTATAATTTTAGAAATTTCACTTCATTGTTGGCCAACATGCGTTGGATCTTGTGCAGGGGATAGGTGTATGCACTCTGATGTGTCACACCGTCTGGTGTCGTCACCATTGCCCTGGTTCTTGGCAGGGTGCTGCCGTAGTTCTTCAGCCAGTCCCTGGTGCAGAAGCTGATGTGCTTGCCCAGCTCATCGGCTGACACCCATTGCTCCTGACTTCCCTCAAGAACCTCCATCAGAACCCGTCTGACTTCACCTGCTATCTGTGCTCTAAGCATTTTGTCCATATCATTTTTCTTTTATTGGCAGGAAGGTGGGTAACGCACCCACGCTCATCCAAGTCTTATTGTCAGGTTGCTCTGTTTTACCTGCTTTCTTCCTGCTTCCGACTTATCTGGCTTCTCAGGGCCTATGCGAGAGTCTGTGGTAGATGTATTCTTAAAAATTTATAAAATATCAATCTTAATTGCCCATATTTCAACTGGATAACATATATTCGCAGTTCCCAGTCTGTTATAAAACTTTAGTATATTTGAACTAATAGGTAGTATAATTAGTACAGTTCCGTATCAATTCTGATGCGAATATAGTACAAAAGAATGAATATTGTACTAAAATAAAGAAACTTTTAAGACTTTTTAAGAATATGAGTAAGGAATTGATGAAAAGATTTCAGGATGCGTATGATTATTTGTACCATAATGGCCGCATAAATTCAAAAACTGATTTAGCTAAAATTATGGGAGCTGGTAGGACATCTATCTCATATGCTTACAATGGGAGGCCTGAATATTTGAATGAAAAATTCTTGATTAAGTTCAGCAATTCTTTCCCAGGAGTGTTCAACCTGGATTGGTTGTTGACAGGTGATGGAGAAATGCTAAAAAAGGCTCAGGAAGCCCCTAAACCTAACGAGATGAGTAATTCATCAAACGACAATATATCGAAGCTCCTGGAACAAAACAAGGAGCTAATAGAGGTATTGAAGAAATCACTGGAAGCAAGCCAGAGGACCAATTCAATTCTTTTGAACGAACTGGCAGAGCTCAGGAAAGAACTAACCTCTCAAAAAACGGAATTAGTGGAATCTATTTAATATTTATAACAATATGAGAAAGTTAATAGTATCGTTATGCCTGATAGTATGCTCTATCGGCATCCAGGCACAGACATGGAAGATCACAGCCAATGAAGCTGATGAGTTGCTGGGGATTACTGAAGATATTAAGACATATATCTTTTTAGTTCCTGATGACGGCGCTATTGTGTTCTGGGCAGGACAGTATCAGTTCAGACTTGTTTCCAATAAGGGAATCTTCAACTATGACAGGTCTGATGGAATCAGCGGAATGAGTGTGCTTGTAGGTTTCTACGATGACAATGACAAGCTGCTGGAGAAGTTCTCCATGTGGCTTGATGAGGAACCTGCATCAGCAGGTAAGTATCTGAGGACCCGTGACAGGGGCACGATGTTCAATCCAGTAGGTCAGAAGGGAAGAGTGAAGAAAATTGTGCAGCATCTGAACAAGGGGAAAGGCTATGTAAGGATCGTAGCGAACAGGTATGATGAAGTTGCGCTTGACCTTAAAATATTACCTTGCGAAGAGCAGATTGACATAAAATAATCAATTCTGTTTCCCCACTCCGTTTGATTGACATTATCAATAGTTTGATTGCCAAAGGCTTGTAAAATACTGAATAGCCCCAAGCGGATCACTTGATAATGAATGATTTATGAGTGGGTTAAATAGCTGATACATTGCTTTTTAGTCCACTCTTTTTTATGTGTTTGCACCTCGATATGTCTGTGTTTGCATGGTGGAAAATGGGGTAAATCGGGGTATTTTTGTGTATTTAGGCATCATTTGTTTCCCCACTGACCGAAAAGCTGGGGAAACATTCGGAATAATAGAACAGCTATGATAACAACATCGGTAGTTTTTGACCACAGAAGCAGGGCGAAAAGAGGCGAGGAAGGCCCTGTTGAGATAAGGGTTACAGTTGACAGGAAGCCATATTATGTGCAGACTGGAGTGAAAATTCTCCGTGAAGAATTTGCAGGTGGCTCTGTAGTTGACAGGGCAGATGCTGATGTGCTCAACAGTCGCATCCGCATTATCAAGGAACGGGCTATGGCAGCCATAAACGAGTGCCTTGCTAATGGCACACCAATAGACATTCCTACAATTAGGAAGAGAGTATGGGGGTCCTCCATGGGCGACCATAGTATGGTGAACTGGATAGAGGACCAGTTGCCATTGCTTGGCTTGAAGGATGGTACCTTGAAGCACTACAGGACACTTCTCCTTCGTCTGAGGGAGTATGAGCTGCTCACCAACTGGCACGATCTGACAACAGAGAACCTCTACAAGTGGAATGCCTGGCTGCACTCGCTGAAAGGGTGGGATGGGAAGCCCATCTCTGATGCTGCTGTCTATAACTACCACAAGTGCCTCAAGGCACTCATATCCCGTGCATGCAGGATGGGAGTGATAGGCACCAACCCCTATGACAGGCTGAGAGGAGAGTTCAAGAGAGGTGACAGGGAGACGGTGGACTACCTCACAGAAGAAGAGATGCAGAGAATCCAGCAGCTTGATCTGGATCCAGGCTCTACACTTGAAAAGGCAAGAGACCTGTTCGTGTTCCAGATGTACACTGGACTGTCATACACCGACCTCATGGCCTTCGACATCAAGAACTACAGGTTTGAAGACGGGATGTGGACAACAGTGGCTGAGAGGATCAAGACTGGTGTGTCATACATCAGCAGGCTGCTGCCTCCAGCAGTCCAGGTACTGGAGAAGTATGACTACAAGCTGCCACACCTTGACAACTCGGACTATAACAGGAACCTGAAGGGAATAGGTGTCGCTGCAGGCATTTCAGTTCCCCTGCACAGCCACATGGCAAGGCACACATTCGCCACATGGATGCTCTCCCAGGGAATCAGCCTGGACAGCGTGAGCGTGATGGTGGGCCATACCAATACTGTGCAGACAAGGCGATATGCCAAGACACTTGCCAAGACAGTCAGGGATGACTTCGACAAGGTTGCTGAAAAATTAAAAACCGCCATATCTTCACAGACTTAGCGGTTTGGTAGTAATTCTTATGAAAAAAATTGCATTGTAGCAGTGTTGTGCTATGAACTATAACTGTGAATATTCCTTTCTTGCATCGAAGCATGGGCACTTGCGGTTTGCAAAGTCCCTGTGGCCGTATATCTTCGCATCAGGGTACTTGCATACAAGGTCAATGAGCAGTCTCAGCAGTGCCTCCTGCTGTGCTGGTGTCCTTGTGTCCTTTGCCCTGAAGGTACCAGCCTCCTTGCCTCCGATGTAACACACTCCTATTGAGTGGGCATTATGCCCTACGCAATGGGCCCCTACAACCTCATCAGGCCTCCCTTTGTGGATTGAACCATCGAGATATACTACATAGTGGTAGCCTATATCCAGCCATCCCCTGTCCTTGTGCCATTTGCGGATGTCCTCCACCGTGAAGTCCTTGCCTTCGATGGTGTCAGAGCAATGAACTATTATCTCCGTTATCTTCCTCATTGTGCATTGAGTTTATAGCATCTATCTCATCCTGGAGTTCCTTCACTTCATCCTCGCTCAGTTCTTCATACTGTTCCTCCTCCCATGAGAACTTCTGCAAGTCCTGTGGTGAGTTGAAACTCTTGGCACCCATCGCACACACAATGCAGAATGTCTGCCATCTGGCAGCCTCCCATGTCGTATGTGCCCTTCTTCGGTAGCCTTCGACAATGGCATTGATTTCCCACAGCTTCAGTTCATAGAGGAACTCATGCCTGTCTATTCCTACCTCACCCACGAGCAGGGTGAATGCCTCGTGGGCTGAAATCAGTTTTTTGAGCCTTTCCCCTTCTTTTTCTTACCGTCAACATCTATTGACTTGCACCAGTCGGTGAATGACTCTATGACTGCCTCACGCAGAACCTTGATGTCATGTGCATCCGCTTCTGCAAGCAGTTGGTCAAAGCTGATGTCTATGCTCTCATTGTTGGCAACAATGCAGGCATAGTACAATGCCATCATGTTGCTTGCCTTGTTGAGGGATTCAGTGTCAAATGCCTTGCCTGTTATCTCCTCATAGGCTATCTGGGTGGCCATGTTGTACGCAATGTCAACATCCTTGCCCATGATTGTTATCTTTCGCTTCTGTATCATAGTTCTTGTTTATTAAAAGTCCTACTCACCTCCTGAACTATGAAGAAACCCAATGAGCAGAGAGGTGGGCAGGGCCTGTTAATCATGCACCTACGGCGTAGGTACCATATCCTGACAACTGTGCAGTATAGTCTGCATTCTGACGGTTTGGACCGTTGAGTGTCAGTGAAGATACAACCACGCTTCCACTTGCAATGACTGCACCCTTGGTACGCTGGTTGGCACCAGAGGCGTTTGCAATCTGCCATTTCACTGGCTCAGAAGCCTCGAAGATAGCCTCAATGTCTGCGAGTGCCTGTGCACTTACAGATGATGTGATGGTCTCTCCTGACTTCACAAGTGCGTTGGTGGTGATGTCATAACTGAGAGCAGTAGGTTCCTGGATGTCCCAGTCACCAGTAGTGTCCTTCGTTGTAGCACTTTCCATGCTCATTGCAACATGGAGTGAGAGCTGCTTGGCTGCTGCTATCACCTTGGATGGAGCAGTCGAGTTGTTGTTGCTCAGGAACAGACGGACATACTGGCCCTTGGTGTAGGAACCCAGTTCTATTACATCGGTTGAAGGTGCCTGTGCAACAGTTGACAGGGCAGATGTGCCTGTGAACTGCAGGCTCTTGGTGGCATTTTCCCTGTCATTCCAGTTGAATGTCACATCAGAGAGGTATGCGGTTCCTGTCCGTGCATAGCCTTCTCCCTTTGCAGTCTGGTTGTCTGAAGTCTCAGTTTCATCCCATAACAAGGTGAAAGGAGTGAGGTTCTTGATGGCTGTCAGCATTGCACCAGCATCGGCAACATTGAGTGACTCAACAGAAACGCTCCAGCTCTTGGAGATGACAACAGGCTTTGCAGCCATTGCCACATCATCCTTACTGTTAGCGTCTTCCGTATTGCTGTTTAGACTAACGCTGCACCCTGAGGACATTCCCACTACCTTGTACTTGTTAGCGGTTGAATCAAAAGTTAATATACGAAAGTTCTGACCTTTTAGTATCATTGCATGTCTTGATTTAAGATTTCTTCCTCAGTACCATTGTCTGCGATCACAGTACACTGGTAAGTGAGCTTAGTGAAATAACATGGCTTCATCCAGTCCCAGGCTATGCCATCAGATGTCAGGGCATTGAGGTCAGGGATGCTGTCACCGCCAATATACATGGTCTCGATATGGCTCTCGACAGCCCTTCTCACCATCCTGACAAGACTGTTCAACTCTCCAGGACTGGCAGCTGCAATGTCAACACCTACCTGAACCATGTCCTCCATTGCCTCCCATACATTGTCCTTGGTGGTCTGTTGGTTCTGAAAACCCTCATCCGTGATGATGATGTTGGGAACGGGGGTATTGTCCTCCTCGGTAGGAGGTATCTCAAAGCAGGTTGACACAACCCTTCCACCTATGGCTTCCATGAGTGTGTCATCTGCCTTGATTGCATCATAGATTATTTCATCCAGGTGTTTCATTGCTGCTATCCAGTTGGTAGCCTCAGACCAGTGGGTGGTCAGGCTGTGACCTCTGACTCCTCACCCACTGGGGAACTATGAAAGTTACCAGAAGCTATGATCAAGATTTAGAGATCTGAGCTGCTGTCAGCTACAAGTTTCAGCAACTTGAATGCCTGAGGCTTGCCAGAAGCATTGCCGTTGACCTTGCTTGAGAGTTCAGTCAGAGAATACTCGGTATTGAGCACCAGTACGGTTGAGTTTCTCTTGGCAACCTCAGCACTCTGGCTGTCAACAGTGAAGCGAACCTCACCATGTTGCTCGAATGCCAGGTATCCCCAATGGCCGATGCCAATGTACTGGTTTCCATCAGCTGCAGGAACACCACTGCCGTTGAGTGCATAGTTGATGTATGGGGTAACCTTGTAGTCGTAGCCTACACACTTGTCATCCTCGATGACAGTACGGTCACCAGCCTGTCCAGGGATAGCTTTGGTGAAGCGTAACTTGGTCTCAGTGCTCTTGCTCATTGCAAATTCAGGCTCACCCTCGAAGCCCAGGTCCCACATATCTGCAGCCTTCTGTGCAATGGTCTGGCCGATGTTCTTATCAAGGGTGATCTCCTCAACAGTCACATTTGCAAACGGAGACTTCAGGGCATTGTCGAATGCACAGTGTGAGTACACATGCAGTGCAATGAACTTGGCAAGCCCCTTGCGGAACTTATAGGTCACGAAGCCAATCAGGTCAAAAGCAGCATTGTCAATGGCACGGTTGGATACCGCAATAGCTGCAGCTACACGCTCAGGAGTGGCATTCAGCTTGGCGAAGTTGATTGCCTGCTCAGAGATGGCCTCTACCTCACCAGCCACGGTAAACTCAACATCATCGATTGCATAAGGCCAAACCTCATTGCCAGTGACACCAGTCAGCAGCTTCAGGTCATTAGGCAGTTCCAGTCCAGGAACCTTGGTGTCGATCAGCTCATGGATGGTCAAAGGCACAGCACCTGCAGCCTCAAGGTTGGCAGTAGTGTTGCCAGTAGCAGGATCCTTCAATACGGTGGTAGCCACCTCACGAACCTGCAGCTCCTCAGAGTATGATTCTCTGTTCTCCTTGCATTTTTTCAACAGTTCACGCAGCTGCTGGTTCTTGGTCTTGTTCTCACGGAACTGGGCCAGCTGCTTCTCATCCAGCATACCCTGGATCATGCTGTGCAGCATATTATCTTCACGCACCAAAGAGTCATACTTGCGAGATTCCTCTTCAGTGAAAGCACGGTTCTCACGATTGGCAGCCTCTTCCAGGTTGTCCATCTCTACCAGAATGTCATGGTGACGCTTCTGGATTTCTGTTTTGGTCATTTCCTTCATCTCAAAAAAATGGTTAATTAGATTAATTTATTCAGTTTCTTTCTTATGTTGTGGCGTTTCTTGATAGCTGACAGTCTTGCCTGCTCCTCACGCTCCTTGGCCTCCTGCTCACGCTTTGCCTCCTCAGCAGCTGCAGCAGCCTCACGGGCAACCTTGTCCTCCTCAGTCTCGACTGGCTTGGCAAGTTCCCTGGCATTGACTGAAGTCTGCCTGTATGCAGGATCCAAACCGATGGTAAGTGCTGATATGAACTCAAAGGATCTGTGGGTGATCTTCACCTCATCCCCATTGCGGTCCACATCGTAGTCCTTGGGATAGAACTCAAAGGAGCATCCAGAGTAGTCACCTCTCCTGACCATTTCCAGGCATCTCTCGCCTATGTCACACTTGGGTGCCTCAAACTCAAAATGGACTCCCTTCTCATCTACCCACAGACGCATGGAACCCTTACCCTTGTTGCATCTTGCAATCGTCAGCTCTCTCTCATGCAGCAGGTTCATCTTTATGTCCTGAGTGTTCAGGAACTCCATAGTGCAAGCCTCTGGCTTGATTACTTCTCGGAATCTTTCTCCCCAGTCATCAAGCACTTCCGATTCAGCATCAAACACGATGGCTGTGCCTGTGATGGTGCGAGACTGGCTCTCCTGACCTTCTTCAGCCTCTCTAATGGCAAGCTGGCAGTCAACAGTCCTGATTTCTCTTTTTCTTGCATCCATTTTTGTCAATTAGTTGTTATCAATATTCGGTTCTAATTCTTCTGCGGGTTTACTATCAGCTGGAACACCTCCACCGTTGCTTCTCAGCTTCTCAGAGCCCACCTCTGCAAGGCTGGTTGATACATAGTGTGCATCTCCATTGGGGATGTTAGGCAGGTCATACTGGCTTCTCAGTTCGTTGATCGACCATCCTGACTCAAGGTGCAGCTTGTCAATCTCTGCCTGTCCCTTCGCATCAAGTCTTCTCAAGGCCAGTTCACACACATGGATCCTTTTCCTACCGAAGTCCTCAGGACCAAGCAGCTTGGAGTTGAGCTCATCCTCATGCTTGCGGATCCTTGGCTGTATGGTACGCAGCAGGAACTCCTGGGTGGCGTGCTCAGGCATCTTGTAGTTGCTTCCCTGTTCCTCCATCATCATTATGCGGGGAATGCCAAGAATTCTTGCTATTTCTGCCACCTCGAAGCCTCTTGACTCAAGCAGCTGCAACTGCTGGCTTGTCTGTGAGATGACCTGCACCTTGTCAAGGCCACGGATAGACACCACATCATTGGTGTAGAGCTTCTCCTGGATCTCCTGTGCATAGCTGTTCATCCTGTCCTTGTCAAACAGGCCGTTGGCAATAGGAGGGAGTGATCCATTCCTCTGCTCGCCCAGGATGAGCTTCATCTTGCCACCCTTGCCCATGTCAGTGAGTGCCTGCTTGCTGCCTGTAGCTGCAAGTGCCAGGGTGTTCATTGCCACCCATATCATCGGTATGCCACTGTACATGTCGTCAGTGAGAAAGACATTCTTGAAGTGCAGGCAGTCCTTAGATGGCACATTCACATGGATCTTAGGACCTGCAGTGCCGTTGTAGACAAGGTTGTAGGTGTCATTGATTGGATCGTATGCACCTGAAGTGCACAGCCAGAATGCCTCAGGATCACCCATGTTGTTGCGCTCGATATACACATAGGCATTGCCCCAGTATATCTTGCGGAACTCAATCTGCTCCTGCATCTCTGATGCAGTCATCAGCGGGTTTGGCCTTACCTGGAGAAGAAAATTGACCTTTCTGCCCAAGCCATAGCGGTCCTCAATGAAGTTACCGCCTTCACCATTGAGCTTCTGCCACTGGATCTGCATCTGGCCCATTGTCTGCATTATGAGGCTGACACCCCTGCACCATGCAGGCACCAGCAGGCTGTTGCGACCAGAAGGCCTGATGATGTTGGCCTCCCAGTTGCCTCCAGTCGTTGCAGGCTCATTGGCTGCAGGAGCAGTCGAAGAAGGTACTGCCTCCCTCTTGAAGCCCCATCTCTTGAAAAAATTATCCATATCTTTACCCTTTTATATCTTTGATTTTAGGCTGTCGGGTTTACTCATCAACCCCTGATGACAGCTTCCTTTTCAGGAGTTCTCTCGTTCACCTTGAAGAAGTATTCCTCTTGCTTTTTCATAAAGTTCTCTATGTAGGTTTCACCTGAGGCGAATCCCCTTGCCAGCTTGTTTGTCCTCCATTCATCCGCAGTCTTAGTCCAGTAATGGTCAATTCTCATCACCTTGTGGGTGTATGGGGTGAATGCGGAGCATGGCACTCTCTTTCCTTCTGAGTTCACGCACCTGATGCTGTCTGATGGGCAGTGCGGGTTCTTTGCGAAATGTATCTCACCAAGCCCACCCTGCACAAAGCACTTCACATGGTTGTTCTCAGGAAAGTCATACTTGACCTTCGTGTCAAGTGGCATCACTTCCTTGAATCTCTCCTTTAATGGTCTTGGATCGTAGTGCACCAGTCCAGAGTCAGTCATTATCCTCCAGTTCACCAGCACGCAGTCTGCATCATTGTACTTTGAGAACATCTTGCCTATCTTGGCCCTGCCGTTCCATCTGAGGTACTCATCAAAATCAAGAAACCCTATCCAGGCATATTCATTCTTGTGTTTCCTGTAGCAGTCCTCATAGCACCTGCACTGGGCATTCTTTACATTAGGTACTGGAGTAATCTCAACGAATCCTTCATCCACATAGTCCTTCAATGTATCAGCCAGCGGTGTCTCATCACCGAACCAGTTGTCATAGATGAACAGCTTTGACACACCAATCTTCTTGTAGTGTTCCACCCACTCAACAGCATAAGGATTCTCGTTCCTTCCAATGGCACAGATGGCCACCTTTGTGATGCCTTTCATCTGTGGAGTGGGAGCCCACAGGTTCCAGTACTGCTGCAGCCACTTCTTGTGGTTTCCACCATTCCTCTGCCATGAGCCTTTCTTGTAGTGTTCCATAAGCGGTCTTATGTCTATTCTCTTGCCATGAGCTCCACCCTTGTGGTTGTGGATGTCCTCAAAGAACGAAGCACCAGTGTCATACCAGTTGTTCCTGTCATCCATCCTCGGTGAGTGGATCATCCAGCATCTCTCAGGATCGAAGTATGAGAGCCCACATTCCCTGCACTTTGGCACATTTATCCAGCATACCATTGGAACAAGTCTCGGTATGTCAAACATGTTTCCTGGCTGTGGGTTCTGAAGGTGCCCGACTGCACACTGGTCTTCCTGGAACATGAAATCCACATCAGCCTTGATGAGCACATCTGAATCAAGCAGGAGGAAACCGTCTGGCAATATGTCCCACAGCTTCTGGATGGACATCATGTGCCTTGCACTGCCATAAGCATTGATTGAGCCAGACTCTGCCTTGTCGAACTTGTCCAGCTCCTTCTCAAAGTCAATGATCTGCCCCTTGGTGTTGTCAATGACATCCACATTTTCCATCTTGGCAGTGAATGGAAGTCTGTCAGAGTTGTCGAATATGGTCACATGATAGCTTTCACCTCCATGCTTCCTCAATGACCACACACAGGCCTCGGTGAGCTCAGGTGTGTTGAAATGTACTATTGCCACTTCTCTCTTCATAGTCTGAATGTTTTTAATCACTTACTGAATTATCAATTATGTTCACCTGCTGGTTGACCATCTCAATCGCAGTGATCTGTATCTGGTTTTGGTTGTAGTTGGAGTTGAAGGACTGAATCTGATACCACTTGTCATGGTACTTTATAAGGCACCATCTGTCAATGTCAGGGTTGTATCTCAGCCTGAACATGACGGTATCATAGGCATCGAATGCACCCTCCCTGAGTGACTTGGTTCCCTTGTTGAACTCCTCGTTGCCCCAGAATGTGCCAAGTATCTCATACTTGGGTGCACCACTCTTGCCGAAGTTGTCTGATGAGTCGGCAATCCTCTTGGCAAAAGTCAGTCTCATTGGCATGAATCCGCTTGAATATCCCATATCTTTAATCTTAAAAACCCGACAGTCTTCTCAGACTATCGGGCCGAATGAGTAAAAAGGTTTACTATTGATTGACATTGAACATTATAGAATCATATATGGCTTGACCAGAAGGTCAAAGGTATATGGCACCGTGTATATGCTGGTAGGACTGACAGGGCTCCTGTACTGGTAGCTCACATCTACAAGCATCAGACCTGCCTGCAGGATCGCAGCTGGCACCTCTCCATACTCCTCAGTCAGGCTCTCCACCAGTTCATCAACTGTCTTTCCTCTGCCAAGATGCTGTGCAAGTACATTCTCTGCAGCATTGCCATATATTTCGAGCAGATCATCCTCTATGTCGTAGTCAATACGGGAGTGCTGCTTGATGTAGTTTAGCGTTAAGAATTTCATATTGTCACATTTTCGTCATATACAATTCATGTGGATGTGGCGTGCAGGTTTACCCTTGGTCACACAGCAGTCTCATTATCTCCGCTGCCTGTTCTGTTGTGAAGTCATTGGAGTC
>Ga0326514_10001353_pt1 | contig 15985 bp, 12 predicted proteins | sample 3_2548_0518_D_FD_203653 | JGI IMG/M metagenome (GOLD analysis project Ga0326514, IMG submission 203653) | Bovine rumen microbial communities from UC Davis, California, United States - 3_2548_0518 | ecosystem: Host-associated > Mammals > Digestive system > Stomach > Rumen | place: USA...
TTCGCTCATTATTAAACCTCCTTATGCGTTAGAACCACTGATGCGATTGATGCCGACTACTCTTACAACAGCACCATAGTTATAATAACCACCAGTCATAGCAGTTACATTTTGCGTAGTACCAAAACTGCACATACCTGACAAGGTAGTGTCATTAATCCACTTATACAATGTACCAATAAACACAGAATTGTTAGCTTGTTCATGTTTAACATTAACATAACAAGTTCCAGTTGTAGTATTATATGGATGGGTCAATAATACAGAATCATTGAAATAATAATTATTACCTCTAAAATCTAACCTAATTTGGTCAAAGTTTTGTATAGATTCACTCATCTCTGCAGAGGCTCTCATAGGATTAGTAGAACCTGGTGGACTAAATGCTGTTCCTTCCCACAGCACCGTTTCATCGTTACCAATTCTCACTGTGCCTGCGGAAGGCTCGTCTATCTTGATGCCAGGACCAGCTATGAAATTTGTGGCTGATGTTCGACCTATGGTATATGTTCCTTGAGAAATACTTTGTATTGTTTCACTCATTTAAACTTTCCTCCTTACTGCTTGCGACCGATGCCGATGACCTTAGTGATAGTTTCATTTTGTGCTATGTTCTGTCCATTGTAAATGATGATGCTCTGCATTGCTGAAACCATATTACCACTAAAAGCTGCTCTAAGTATGCTATATTCAGTACCATTACTCCAAGTAGTATCACAAGCACCATAGATTATATTATTTCCGTCAGTTTTAAGTGTAATTATACCTCTATAAGGAGAACCATTATGTGAATAAACATAACATTGAACTTTATTAAATGCTGAAATGTTCTCACTTAAAGTTGCGGTTTGTCCGGTTGTAATAGTACCACTCCAAAGCACCGTTTCATCAACACCCAATAGCTGAGCAACAGCACTCAAGTTTACACCCAAGGCATACTGAGCACTATTAGCAGCATGTACCAAAGTATCATCGTGTACGAGCCATTGTTTCTCAGCACCATACTGTGCGATTGCTGACCCGTTATAACCGCTAATCTCATTGACTGCATTATATCCAATGGCACTTTCAACCATTACATCTTCAGGAACATCTCCACCACCTGCCAATGCGGAACTGTTAATAGAGTTAATTCTATCTTGTTCGTCATAACCAAATGTTAGAGTGTCTTGCTTTCCATCAATCATACCAGTGAGAACAGCACTATTAGTTTGTACATAACTCTCACTTGCTAGACCTGCAGTGCTTGGAATGGTTGCAGTAATGTCAGCACTAACTTGTTCTAATTCATTTGTTGTTGCGTAAGAACCAGCTGGTTGATAGGCTGTCATTCCTTCAATAGTTTGGTAAGGAGTCAAATCAACGGCTGTGAGATATGTACCACTATTTTGTTCGTAAGCATTTGTTGCTTCTTCCCAATGGGCTGATTCACTTATACCAAATGATGTTGTTAAGAAATCACTTGAAACACTAGCAAAACTAGAAACATCAAGTTTACTGCTAGTAGCAGACTCAATACTAGATAATACAAAATCTCTTTCAGCATACTCACTTAAATCAACTCCTGTAATATAACCTTGAGCTGTGACCCATTCTTCCGTTGTGAATGAACTTGGGTTGTTAGCAGGGTAGAAATTAGCACTATCACTACGAACAAGGTAATCACCTTTAGTTTGGTATGTTTCACTAACTGTTTGTGCCAACTCGGCTATATCTCCAGTAGTTGCCATATCTGCGGGAGCAGCCGTTAAGAATGTTCCACTATTGGTCTGATAACTTGTATTGACTTCTTTTATTGTAGCAGAGTTATTGTAAACAAATGAATTAACTTCTTCGTCACCTGCACCACCTTCTGCCCATTGTGCGGAATTTGTTTGTACTGTGGTACTTACATCCTGCCATGTAGCACTCTCGGGTATAGAAACACCTGTGAGATAGCCTTGGTCTTGAACCCAATCTTGTGTAGCATAGCCTTCAAGAGCATTGGAAGAAAGATAGTTTCCAATGGGCTGGTAAGTTTGTTCGGCACTAGCATTTGTGATAAACTCACTTGTATCGGGGATAAGATTTACAATGTTTCCGCTAGTTTGTTCTAATGTTTCGTTGCTAACATAGTCTGTTGGAATCAAATTAACGATTTCACCACTTGTACTTTCTAGCTGTGATACTGTGGCATAGGAACCGATTGGTTGGTAGTATTCATCACCACTTGCTTTTGTGAGATAACCTTCCAAACTTTGGTGAGATGTTAATGCCACACCACTAATATAATCAATATCACTGCCTAACTGCGAAACTTCGGAACTTACTTCACCACTCAAAGCATTAATTTGAGTGTCTGTATAACCTGTGGCTCTTTGGAAAGCACTCTCGGCTGCGTATGTAATGTCAGGTGACCAGTTGCGTGAACTAATGGTGTGTTCGTAAATACCGATATTTTCACCGGCACTATAATCTTGACCCACCTTTATCAATTTTTGGTTTGTGCTTAAAATACTCATTAAAATACCCCACTAAACTATTTATTAGTTTTAATTATGTTGTGCCCACATGTTTGCTTTTCAAACAAATGCTCATTACTTTACCACTGTTCTGCGGCACTAAAATCTTGGAATACGGCTACTTTATAGTTCTTCCAATACTGGTGAATGTGAGCATAACCACTATATCCATCAGGAGCATAATGCCAATCGTCATATCCACTTGAAGAATACAAACTACAATCAAAATGGCCTGAACCATCGTGTAAACCCCACCATGCAGCAGCTGATGTAGTTCTTGTGCTATTAACACCTCTCCTTTGCATCAATATGTTGTCTATATAAAAGTAGCTGTAGTCTCCTGAATATGGGCAAATTAACTTAATATCGTGAGTAAGATTACTGGACATGGTATTTGGTGCTACAGTCACAGTTTTCTTCTTGTAAACGGAACCTTCTAAATCTCTCCAAACATAAGCATTGTTATATCCAACAGTATCCCAGTCAATATCTCCCTGGTTGTTAGCCCAATACCAGCTAGGGCCATAAACAGAATGCCAATCACTACCAGTTCGGTGTTGGTTAGTCTTATTAAAATAGCAATCGTTGTAGCCAAATCCTTCGTGGGTGTAAGAGTCACCAAATCCATAATAGTATTCCGCTGAAATACCATCAACAGGAGTCCAGGGTGTTGCTGCGGCTCGTCTAGTACCTTTCATAACAATCCAAGCACCAGATGGAAGATTTCCTGAGAATCGGACTTCTTCACCACCCTCGTGTTCAGCACTAGGTCCTTCATAGAGAACAGCCGAACCTTCGTTAGTAAATCTACCTTGAGCAGTAGCAGGACCATCAGCATAAGTGTAGTTATTACCTTGTATAGAACCATCACCAGTTAAATCGTAGCCTTGAAATTCATTTAACAAACTATTTGGGTGTGCTGTTAAATGGCAAACATCATCGTGATAGCCGATTAGTTTATCACCACTAATAGTACCATATTCGGATGGCAACAATGTTAATTCCCAACCAGGCCATGTAGTCAAGAATTTGTTTCCAAATTTAACTTTGTGTCCTTGTGGATATGCTTCTCTCCATTTTGGATTTTTCATACTATCAAGTCCTTTGTTTCTTGGTGAATAGCCATATCATTGAAATCGCTAAGTTCTATTTCGTCATCCCTGAAATAAGCACTTTGAGAAATGTTCTCAACAACCCAAGCCAAACAACCCCAATAAGTTCCATTTGTTTCATAAGGGTTTGTGTAAGAACTATGGTAAACACTAGCAGTACCACTATAAACCATAGCATCAGTAGCTGATTGGTTATATCCAACATCATTAACACCTGTTGTGAACAAATTAAGATTTGTTCCACTGTTCTCACAATAATAAGCACTGTAAGAACCATCACTAACTTTACGCAATATAGCGAATGTTAATGGCTGACCAATGGTACAACCTGTAAGACTACCTAGATTGCCAGTAGTATATGTTGTAAATATTTTATAGTCATTACCATCAAATGAAACAGGTGTATCATTAACATCTATGTAATGTGCCAATTCCAAAAATGTTTTCTTACCTTTTGGTTCATAAGTGCTAGGAATATGATATGAAGGTAATTCAGGGTCGCTTCCAACATATCTCCAAGTTTGTACTTTGATTTTATCCAATGTTGGGAATGTCAATTCAAAATATGGCATATCTTTTGGGTATTTTGGATGTTGTGGTGAATCGCCAACAACTTGATGGGAACGTAGAGTTATTTTACTTAATATGTAATTTGGTACTTCTGTGTGTTTATTTTCAGCAGAGAATGTACCTTGGACTGCAGTACAAGTATTGTAATCGTAGCCAACTCTCTTTGATATGTTGTATAGAGATTCTATACCATTATAAGGTGCTACTTTAGGGTCGCCATAATATGATGCTTCGTACTTATACTGACCTGTTGGGTCATAATAGCCCCAACCAGATGGTAGAGAGCCTAATTTCATATTCTGTGGGTCTATATCATTTAGTTCCACCCAACCTGGCACAGCACTGAAACCAGTGAGATATGTTCCACCACCAAAATTCAAATATGTGTTTCCGAATTTTAGCATTACATTAACCTATGTAGAAGTAAGTTTCTTGGTTCAATCCACACCAACAATCTTTGTTTCTGTCATCGTTCCAAGCTTTAACAACCTTCACACAACATCCACTGTTAACTTCCGCAACAAATGTAGTATTACCATCATTAATCAAAGCACTATATGTTTCATAAGGACCATAAGAAGGTGCTATGAAGGTTATTTCGTTCAAATTAGGTAGAGCACTTGTATAGTATCTATTTTCACTAGCGGCAGTAGTGAGTTTTACTGCGGAACAAGTGATTTTATCTTGTTGTGTAATTATGTTGTACCAACTAGCACTAACATCTACTGATGGATATGCTTCAAAATGAACGCCTTTAACATTCATATTCACATGAGCACCAGCAGGGCCTTGTCCTGTAGTCAATGTGAATGAACTAAAATTAGCATTAGCAGTATAGTTGGTTGTACCATCTGTACCAGTCATTGGGAAGCAATTACTACCCTGACTCATTATTATGTTGTTTTCACTTAAAATATAATTTGGCATAAACTCTCCTTAATCTTTTATTATTTCCAATCTGATGGTATTTGTGCTAATTCTGCTGCACCGGTCTGAGTGTTTTTACCACAATTTCTAAATGTTGAGGTGTGCTTAGATGGCGGATTAGATTGTGTGCTAGCTTGTTGATAAAAGGCTAAAGCACCAGATTGAACATTAGTACACCCATCAAATGTGTAATTCATATTTGTAACCTTAGAAGTATCAAATAAAGCCACATTAGTTAACGATGTACAACCTTTAAACATCCATCCTATATTATTAACATTAGAAGGATTTGCACCTAGAACTTCTATAACATTGGTTGACCCTTCAAGCAAGCTTTGAAAGCTTATACCACTCTTATATACATCATAAACATCAGATGTTCCTGCAACTTTGGTTGCAGTTGTGTATGAAGTATGCGAACCTTTGATAGGTTCGCTACCATCACTTGTACGAACTCTCACCGTATTAGCAGGTAGAACTGGTGGTACAGGGGGTGTTGTAGTTTGGTAAACAAGATTTGAACCCAAATATGCTTGGGCAATCTTGTTTGAACCAACATACAATTCACCAATGTTTGTATTTCCTAACTTCAAACTCATATTAAGCCTCAGGAATTAAATACAAAGTATTAGCATCAGGTGTAGCAGGTAATGAAGCAGTGTACACTATACTATAAGGAACATTACTAACAGGAACATAACCTGTCATAGCAGCCGTTGTTTGATAGTCAGTAAGTGATTGGTGAGCTGTAAGCCATACACCACTATTAGCATAGACTTCATCTAATGCTCCTTGAGCATCACCAGTATATGTTGTACCACCACCACCACCAGCACTACAACCAATTATTACTGCCTGGTTATCATCTTGAACAAAGAACAATGGTTCCTGAACACCGAATGAAACACCTTTAGCACTAATTTGGTGTGTTGTATTATTTACATCTATTGGACTAATACCATTATAGATAGCACCTTGACCACCACCACCAGTGGCACTAATTACAACATAACCCCCACTAGCGAATATGTCAATGTTTGGACCTGCTGAAAGTGCTTCACCTGTAATACCAATGTGATTTGTTTCGTTGTTTACATAGATTGGGTCATCACCAGTATATGTGTGTCCAGCATTAGCACTTACATACTGCAAAGCTGCGGAGATTTCTTGTTTAGAAGAAGTGTCAGTCTTTGTGTAATAGTTTGCTAGAGATTGGTGTGCAGTTAAGAATCCACTAGGATTACCAGTCATTGGATAGAACTTAGCACTATCACTCTTTGGCATCAAATTAGAAATGTCCTGGTGAGCAGTCAACCAAGTACCAGCAGCACTATATTGACGAACAACATTGTTTACTTCTTCATCACCATTAGTACCTGTGTAATAAATTGTAGTTTGTTTTAAATTGTCATCACTAGAAATACCAATGTTATAACCTGGAACCAATGTGTATGTTTCATCAGCAGATAATTGTGCGAACATAGCACTGAGTTCTTCTTTAGAACTTGTCTCGGTCTTCTTATAGTAATCACTCAAATCCTGGTGAGCTGTTAGGAATCCGCTTGGGTTTCCAGTCATAGGATAGAAATTAGCACTATCACTCTTGTTTAGTTTGTTATCAATTTGTCCACTGATATATGTTGGGTCAAATGGTTCTGGGATTTGTGCTGTGGCTTCATTGAAAGCATTAGCACTTGCTTCCTTGATTTCATTAGTCCAATCTTTACTACTAATAACATAATTCTGTATGTCAATGTTTGTACCAGCAGTTAATTCGTGATAAGCAGTAGCATCTAGTTTGTTTACAACATTATTCCATGTGGCACTGTTATTGTGAACAACATTGTTCACTTCTTCGTCACCGAGTGGAATAGCTGCGATAGCAGCACTAATTTCTTCTTTACTACTTGTTTCTGTTTTCTTATAGTAGTCAGTAAGAGACTGATGTGCTGTCAAGAAACCACTAGGATTTCCTGTCATTGGATAATAGTTTCCACTTTCGGACTTATCTAGTTTGTTGTCAATTTCTCCACTAAAATATGAAGAAATGTTGTTTACAATACTTGTAGTAGCATAATCGCTCAAATCCTGATGGGCAGTCAAGAAACCAGATGGATTGCCCGTCATTGGGTAGAAATTACCACTAGCACTTGTTGGTATATAATCACCACTCAAATCTAGGTCAGCAGACCATGAACTAAATGCGGAAATATCTAATTTATTGTAGAAGTTGTTTATGGAAAGTCCGTAAGCACTATTAGTGTAGTTCCAGTTGTTTTCTAAATTACTAGCAACAGAAGCAGTATAACTTGAGAAACTAGAGATTGGTAAATAGCCACTCATTGAACTCTGTGGCATAAAGAAATTAGTCTCAGCTATACCACTTCCAATTTCCCATTTATTTGGGAAACGATATACACCACCCTTAACTGCAATACAATGGTTCTTGTTTCCACTTAATGTGAATGAACTAAGGACCTGTATTATCATGTTGTCGGTCATAGTTTGTGTGTCGGCTAGTATCTTCGCACCACTAATCCAAGGTGTTGTATCTCCACCCTGACCAGCTGCGAGAGCACTGTTGTTAATGGAAGAAATGGCACTGTTTTCGTCATAACCGAAAGTTAGTTTATCTTGTTTGCCATCTAATCTATCTTCAATTTCATATTTGTTATATGTTTGTGCTGTGGTATAGTAGTTGCTTAAATCTAAACCACTGCGTGGAAGAAATGTATTCCATGTTTCAGTCTTTGTGTAGTAATTATTTAATGCGGATAAATCTACTTTGTTATCAAGACCACCTTTTACAGCACTACAACAAGCACTAAATGTTTCGTTTGTCACGAAATCATTAGAGATACCACTAATAGCTGAATTAAACCAATCACCATTTACACCCAATACAAGAGATTCTTTCCCTTCTACTGTGGCTTCATAAGCAGTCATTGTTTCATCTACTGCGAGATTTGTTAATGGACTAACACCCAATGGAGAGAGCTGTGTACCATTTCCTGTGAGTGTGTCATCGTGGCTCACCTTTGTCATTCCAAAAGCAACACCACCTGCTCCACCTGGAGCGATATTTAATCTACTAAAAACTAAATTCCCAAAACTATCACGAACATAAACATCGTATGCTTGCTCGGTTTGAGCGAGAACTACTGCTCTACCATCAGAGCCTAATGGGATTTTAAATGGGTTTTGTGTGAAATCAAAGTTTTGATATGTGATATATTTTTCATTAGTACCAGCATAATAAACTTCAATATAACCACCGACGAGTGGTTTACCATTAACATTTTCAATTTGAAAAAGTGGGTCAAGAAGATACGCTAATTTGGGTGTATTTTCTGCCATTGTGTGATACCTCCATAGTGAGCATTACTTCTATGCTCGGAAAAATCTATGTTTCTCATATATTTATTATTTTTGAACAAAAGAAAAAGAGTGTGAAAAAATCACACTCTTTTCTTGTTCAGGAGATTTTGAACAAATTATTCTTCGTCTTTCAAGTAAGCCAAAGAAACACCACGGGCTTCAACTGTTCCAGCCATATATGGAGCATCCCAACGAACAGTGTTAATAGCGGAAACACCATCTGTGAAGGCATTTGCGAATACCTTGATACCAGCGGTATCACCTACACCAGTCTTGTCGGAGAGTTTGAATTCCATTGTGTTAACTGGAGTGTAATCGTAAGAACCCTTGGCTCTCAACAATGCTGGGTAATATACACCAGTAGCTGGGATAGAAGCTTTCTTTCCACCGAGAGCAGAAGTAGAGATATTACGAGAACCAATATCGTCAATTACCATTGGAGCAACCTTGAAATCAAGAGTTGTGGCAGAGAGAGCAACTTCTTCCTGGGTGACGAATGCGTATGGAATAGTGGTCTTATCACCAACTGTATCACAAGCGAAAACATCTTTTACAAAGATTGGAGTATTCTTTGGAAGTGTGACGCCATTAGCAACAGTCAAGCCTGAGAGTGATAATGTGTCCAAGTGGTCTGGGTCAAGATTCTTACCCTTAGCACCAGAGAAAGCATTTACCATGTCGGTAGTGATTTCAATAGGTTCCAAGAATCTTTCTTCATTATAACGAACACCATTGAATGTACCAAGGTCGCCATTATAGAGAGAAGGAGTGCCTACTGGTTGGAATTGCTGACCATTTGTTTTCAAAACGGCTTCGGCCTGTGGGTGAATGAAACCAACGATTTCTTCGTTTACGATAGACTTCAAGTGAGCAGCTGCTTTGGCGAGTGGTCTAAAACCTTCACCAACGAAGCAAGTGTTTACCATTGGCTGAGCCTTGGAAACTTCTTTACGAACGATAGCATTAACGAGTTTGCCAGCGTATGTTTCGGCAATTTCGTCCTTCCAATTAATGTCAGTGACGAGTTCAAGAGCATCGGCACGAACAGAGTTGTTCATATTACCAATGGTTAATTCTACCTTGCGTTCGTCAATAGGACGTGGAGAAATAACAAGACCTTCAACTACATTACCAGCATCAGGAATAACGAACTGATATGTTTTACCAGTACGCATGCGACCATTGATCTGATCAGAGAAATAGTCACGAGAACCAATCTTCAAGAAGCCAGCTTTCTTTGCCATTTCAAGAGAAAGAATCTGGGTTAATTTGGATGTAATAACAATGTTATCTACGGGAGACATGTTTGTAGCCATAATTTATACCTCATTTAATTTGTTTACATTTTACCGATAGATTTGAAATAACGAATGGCGTCTTTTTCGCTCATTGGTTTACTGAAATCAAATCCATCATTTATGTTTGCGTTTTGAATGATTTTACCAGTATTAGGTAGTTCCTTCTTTACAGGTGTTAATGGTTGGGTTGGTTCTTTTGCAGCTCTAACTTTCTCCATTTGAAGCATACGATTTTCAAGTGCTTTCAATTCTACTACTTTATTCAATGGGTTACGCATTTTCATAATGCGTTCTGCCGCTTCAGGTTTCATAATAAAATGTCTAATCAACTTAGGCGAATTATCACTATCCTGTAAATAAGAAAGAATTGTTTTATCTGGTTCACTCATTAGAAATTCACTAAATTTGGTGAAACCATACTGTGGATGTTTTACACCAAAATTTTCTTCCGCATCATTTGCTAACAAAAGATATTTGCCACGTTCAACTTCATCAGGGAAGCATTTCATCAATCTTTCTTCAGCAATAGCTGTGTTTTCTTCTCTAGTGAGTTCTTCTTGTCCTTCGTCTACTTCTTTCTGTAATCTATCAACCATAGCTGTGTTCCAGCGCTGATTGAAACGATAATCATCATACTGTTCTTTATTGCCATTGAAATCTGCTTCTGTTAGACCTTTGTATTTTTCCAAATCCGCCTTTAATGCTTCCAACTCTTTTGTTTTGGCATCAAGTTTGGCTTGAAGGTCTTTGTTTCTGCGTTTTTCTTTCGCAAAAGAATGTTTGATTTTTTCTTCTTGTGTAGGAACTTTTTTAGGTGTCACTTGTTCAATGGATTCAACTTTCTCAGGGTTTTCTTCCATAACAGGACTTGTAGAATTTTCCTCTTCTTTTACTGGTGTTTCATTTTGAGGTTCGGCTGTTGTGGTCTCAGCCGTAGCAGGTTCTACATTACTTGCTACCGATTCGGTTTCTACAATGTTGGGTTGAGAGGGCCCATTCATTGATTCTACTTCATCGTAAGATTTACCACTGATATAAGCATTTGCTTGTTGTTCTGTCCAAGCCATATTTAATCTCCATACAGGTTTAAAGGCACCCGTTGCCATCTTTTATATGTATAACAGTGGGCTAGAATAAACTAACCCACTGCTTTATTTTATTCAAATACATTTTGTGGATTTGAACCAGTACTAAAATCTTTGTCTATAAAGATATAAACAATGATTTGATATGAAGTGGCAGGATATTTAACCCACTTATCGTTCAATGAACCACCATATCCGCCACCGCCACCGCCGGCTCCATTCCAGTTAGTAGAAGGGAAGAATCCTACTGGCATGCCATAAGAGTATTCACCATGTTGTACAAGTTCACCTTCAAATGAGCAGTTGTATTCAGCTATACCATTTGCGTCTCGGCAAACACACTGGGCACAACCAACTCTAGTAGATTCAGGATAATCTTCAAATGATACTACAGTACCATCATCCATAACTCTCTTTTGTATGTTAAATGTACCACAACCCCAGTTAAATACAGGAGCCACATTACCATTTTTGTGGTCATTATAATCGCCTTCCATAATACCAATTTCACCAGCATTACAAGCAGCCTTTATACAACCACTACGGCACAAATATCCACGTCCCACAGTAAACATCTTCCAATAATTCTGTCTAGGAACACAAGTTATAGTCAATTCTCTATCATTCAAGAACATAAATGGAATGTTGTATGTAGCGAAAATACCTGTACCAGATTTTCTATCTGTCCAGTGTCCTGAATACATCTTAAAACTCATTGGTCTATTTCTACCAGACCATTGGTCAAGATATGGTTCACTATTTCCTGCGTAAGTGTAATGGTGGTCAATATCCTGATATTTCAAATTAGTTCTATCCAAACGAATCCAGTGTTTATCAGTATATGTTGAACCATTGTTTACCCAAACACCATTAACTTCACTTTCTGCCAATGATGCGTGAACATAGTGAATGCCGTTATCGTGGAACATATTACCACTAACAAAAACATGAATAATACCACCCAAATCACTCTGGTCAATTACATTATAGATTTGGTTGTTAATCAACTTAATGTTTCGTGTTGTGATATAACCATAAATTTCACTGTTGCGTATAGTTAGTAGAATACCAGTGGTGTTTATAGCATTGTATATGGCTGCATTTTCAATCATTGAATCGCCAATCAATGTTATAGAACCAGTACCAGCTAGACTACCTCTACGCAACTGGATATTACCCAATGTGATATTTTGGTTAATGGTAATCCAAGAGTCCACAGCATTTAATGTATCACCTGAACTAAAACCATTAATGGTCACTGAAGCATTGTGTAGTTCCATTGAGCCATGTGTGCTAACTGTAATCGTACCATAGCAATTTTCAATCAATGCTCCCGCAAGAACAGTAGCATTAATACTTTGTTCGCCCAAATCACCATAGTCTGCTTCACCTTGTTTGTTCTTTAACAAGATATATGTGTTTGCGTCTTTACAGTTTTCTAACAAAATGCGACAACCGCTCAATGTTAAATTACTATAATCGTAATCGTCAGCAAACCAATCAGTATCTATTTCCATTCCAATAATGGTTATGCTATTAGTGATTTTCTTATTACATTCGTTCATCTCGCAATTTTCAAATGTAGTTCCACTAGCTGGAGAGTTTTCTACTTTCAATTTTACATTTTTCAAATGGAGTGGACTATTCATTTCATCAACAACGAAACCTTGGTTAGCCCAATCGTTTGGTGATACAGTATTACTATTCAACCAAGAAGTGTTAATCCAATCACAGTGTAATTCATAACCACCAATCTGTTTACCTTGTTCGGCAACAAACAAATAGCGTCCTTCTTTGTACAATTTAGAACAAGATACACTGGTACCAGTAGTTCCATATTTTACAACGAAACGAACACCGCTATCACAAATAATGTTTTGTTTTACACTAACAGTGTTTGAACCATTGAAAACATAATAACCATTTGTAGTTCCCTTTGTATAACTTGGGAAATACAAATCTTTCTTATATTTGTTAGCGGCTTGAGCAGCTTTTGCTCTTTGACCAAGGTTAGAACTTGTGCCATTCCAAGCATTTGAAGGCATATCACCATACCAACGAACATCAATATATGTTCCTGGTATTTTCATAATCCAACGACCTATGTTTTGACCATTACTTTGTATAATAACACCACCATCGTCAGGAGTTATAGAGTTATCATTCCATACAAAATAACGAGAAGGGCAATCATCATTTGTATAATAACCTTGTACTAAACAAATGTCGCCATCTTCCATGCCATCTAATTCTTTTAATTCGTCAATAGTAGAAACAGTAGCACCACTAGAGAAATCAGTACTAACAACAGAACCATCTTTAATCAATTCTGTTTTATAAAGCAGCCAACTATCTTCATTGTTGTCGCTTTCCATATTACCATTACCAATGTATCTCCAAAAACGAACTGTATAATCACCTTCGTCTAAAAGAACTTGGTTGGTTGGAATAACATTACAATAAATTGGGTTGTCTAATGGAATAACTTCATCAGTACCAAAAATGTTTTTGAGTGTAGTTGTGTCGGGTTCATAGAATCCGATTTTACCAACAAGGGGTTTGCCCCTATCGTCTAAAATTACACTCCAGGAATCATTAAAATTATACATTAATCCTCCAATCCCATCATAATTCGTGTATTCTTTTCAAACCACTCTTTATATTCAGGTGATTTCTTTTCGTCAAATGTTGCGTAGCCCTGTGCCCAACGATTTTCTTTAACTTGTTCATTTTCTTTTGGTTTTCCGCCGCGACCTTTTGTAGTTTGTGCTAACTTAACACCTGGTTCACCTAATGTTTTCCAACCAGTAGCACCAACTCCAAGAGCCTTGGTCACAGCATCAACACCTGTATTACCAACGATTCTTTGTTTTTCAGCTGCTAATACAGAAGGACGAACATCCTGTAGTTGTTTTGTGATTTGTCCGTTTTCAAACAAATCTTCCGCACCGAGACCCTTTTTATTTCTGTTGTATTCAATTCCCCAATCAAGAACTGCATTGAATCTATCATCACTTGTTGCTAATGGGTTGTTGTCAATAGATTCTAAATCTCGTTTCATAGGGCCTTCAGGCATCTTTGAAACTTCTTTGTGGAACTGTAGTGGGTCATCAATAGCATCAGTATTCTTACTAATTTGTTCAACACTATCGTCAATAGATTTTTGAGCATTTTTGGCTTCCAAATACTCATCTACTTTTCTTAATTTATCACCAACAATACTACCAGTTTCTTTTGCAGCATTCTTTCCAACTCGGGAACCTCTTTTCAAAAGAGCAGTAGGCAATAAGTCAGTACCAACATTGAACATTAAATCAGAGCCAACATCTTTACCAATTTCACCCCAGTCTTTTTGATATGGTGAGTCATATACTTTATGTTGTACATCACGCAAACCACGAACGGCAGGACCTAATACAGTACCACCAACACCTGGAATTACATCGGCAATAGTACCAGCACCACCATAAATTAAATCACTAACACTCTCGCCTTTGTTGTACCATTCACCTTTATCGGAAAAGATACTGCGTTCAGGGTCATTGATATATCTTTGTTTTTCGTATTCACTAGCAAGCAATTTCTTGTACCAAGGCCACTTTTCAACTTCTTTTGTTCGTTGTGTGATTTCTTCTTGTTTCTTCAAATCATCTTTGTGTTCTTGCCATGCTTTGTCTAATTCATCTACTGTTGTGTCTAATTCTTTTGCTGTATCTCTACGATATGCGATACTTGCTTTATCCCAATCTTTCTTTTCACCAATAGACTTTAACAATCTTTGTTTCATTGGAACAAAGGTTTTATCGTATTTCTTAAATCCTGGATACTGTTCAAGTGTTTTGGTGTTTTCTGCCCACCATTTCTGTTTGTCAGGAGCCATTCTGTATTCTTTTAGAAGTTTTGGTTCTCCAACAACTTCGTCTAACCAAGAATCTATCTTTTCTTCCATACAAACTCCTTATTTTCTACCAGTGATTTTCCATTGACCTGTAGCTGGCAAATACTGCATTCTATATGTCTTTGATAAATCATCGTACTGTGAATCATCAACAATAGTGCCTTCTTTCAAATAAGTTTTTGGAGCAATACCAGCTTTCTTGATTTCTTCAGCAGTATATGCGTTTACACCAGTAGTTCCAAAATCATCTTTATGTTGTTCGTTATATTCTTCCATTAGTTTTGCTTTCTTAGGGCCATTTGGCATTGTACTAATAGTTTGTCTATCATTCTTCATTGATTTAGCCAAATCTTCAGTATTCTTTTTGATTTGTGCGTCTGTCAATGGAGCTGGGATTTCTACTGGAGTTGCTACTGGATTTTCATTAGCAACTGGGGCTGGCAAACTTGGAACTTCTTGTAGCTGTGGTTTTTCCATTCCGAACTTAGCATAAACATTGTCAATCTTTGTGTTGTACAAATTATTAACCAATGCTTTGTCAGCAGGGTTTGTGTATTTACCTAATTCCAAATCTCTTTGAGCATTGAGTTCAGCAACTTCAGCATTTATTTTACCCAAATTCTGTTGTTTGGTTTGATTTTGGAGAGCAACATTTTGTGCTGCTTGTGCTTGTCTATTAGCGGCATTTTCGGCAGCTTGGAATTGTCTTGCTTTTTCTGCTTCTTGTGCCCTGAATTGTCTTTCAATACTAGCCTGTTCAAACTGTTCTCTACGAGCCTTTTCTGCTTCGTCTTCAGCTCTGCGTCTCTCACCATACGCAGCTGCCATGTCATAGATTTTATTCCATTGGTCTTGACGGGCTTTTGCGTTAGCATCATTACGAGCATGAACGGCATTACTCCAATTCACTAACTCTGGTGTCCACTGTGGGATTCTAAAATTATTTCCTGCCATCTTAACTCCTTAAATTGTTGCTAATGTGAGCTGTAGATTTTGATTTGCTTTATTTTGTTCCAAATCCATCTGTTGCTGAATCTTGTTTTGATTCCATTCTTGGAAATCATTAGCCAAGTTTCCATACATTGAGATTTGTGTATCACGAACATTCTTTAACTGGTTCAAACGATTCTGTTGGTTTTGAATGTTGCTATTCCAAATTTGATAAGCAAATTGTCTATCCTGGTTGTAAGCATTGAGAGCGTCTTTATACAAACTC
>Ga0326514_10001355_pt1 | contig 15958 bp, 17 predicted proteins | sample 3_2548_0518_D_FD_203653 | JGI IMG/M metagenome (GOLD analysis project Ga0326514, IMG submission 203653) | Bovine rumen microbial communities from UC Davis, California, United States - 3_2548_0518 | ecosystem: Host-associated > Mammals > Digestive system > Stomach > Rumen | place: USA...
TGGCTGTAACATTTTGAGCAACACTTAGCAACATTTGGATTTACTTAGGCTAACATTCCGGCAATAATGCACTTAGAACACAGCTAACGACGGGGGCAAAGATGGAAGGTTACGAACTTACAGCAGCGCACGCGCTGGCAGTGCCGGGCGCCATGCCGGAGACTGTCATAACCGGGGATATGCTTGAATCCTTTCTTGGTTTTTGCGATGTAGCAGAAAGAAGCAGAATCACTTACCGCAAGAGCTTAAGGCCGTTTTTCCGGTGGATCTCCTCGCATAACATCACCCGCCCGCGCTATGAAGATATCCTCGCTTATAAGGAAGAGTTGAAGCAGAGCAAGGCCGCCTCAACGGTTCAAGCCTACATAACCGCGGTGAAGCTCTTCTTTCAATGGGCGGATATCAAAGGCTTATACCCCGATGTGTCACGGCATATCAAGGGCGCTAGGCTCAACACGGCGCACAAGAAAGACGCCCTTACAGCGGCACAGGTTAAAGACGTCTTGAGGATTGCCGGGAAGGATAAGAGCATAACCGGCTTGCGCAATAAAGCGCTGCTTACAGTGATGTTTCAAGGCGGCTTGAGGTGCATTGAAGCCTCGCGCGCCGACGTCGGAGACATGGGCACGAAGGGCGGGATCCCGGTCCTGTACATACAGGGCAAGGGCCGCGAAGAAAAGGCCGATTATGTGAAGCTTTTGCCACAGACTGAGGCGGCCATTAGGGCATATCTTGCGGAGCGCGGAGCCGAGGCCGGAGAGCCGCTTTTCACCTCGGACAGCAACAACAGCAAGGGCGGCAGACTGTCAACGAACGGCATTTCACTAATTATCAAGGCGGCATTCAAGGCCGCGGGCCTGTCGTCTTCCCGGCTCACGGCTCACAGCACGCGCCACACTGCTGTAACTCTGGCAATCGAAGCCGGGGATACGCCCGAAGAGGCGGCACAATTTGCAAGGCATAAGAATGTAGCAACGACTTATATCTATATTCATGAGCACGACAGATTAACGAATCCGACGGAAGAGCGGATCGGCTCACTGATATTTTAACCAGAGCGGGGATAACCCGCCTAACCGCCGGAAGGATTGAGCCTTTACCCTTCTGGCACTTAACGACGACAAACGGAGACAGAAACACGATGAACAGACATGAATACGACACAATGAAGCGCGGGTTTTACCGCGCCATAACCATCACCCCGGCCGGGAAGCTCGGGGGCGTAGACTGGCAGCAGATTGAGGCCGCCGCCGTATCTCTCGGAAGGCATGGCCGCGCTTGCTGGGTGCTGGCATTCGACGCTCTCAACGAGATGGCAGAGCATGACGAGGCCACGATCTTTTATAGCTCTCTCTTGAGGTGCACTCGCGCGATTAGGGAGAGTTACAGCAGAGCGGCATAAGCCGGGGCTGGCATTCGGAACACTTGGGGCGGGTCCTTCCCGCCCTCGTGAGCCAAAGGGAGAAGCCATGAACACTATTTCAAAGGTTGAATCACTGACGAAGGAATTAGAACGGACTCTGTACGGCCTGTACTTTGACCGCCTCGCGCTTGCTCTTGAGGATTACGAGGACAGCAAGCCGGAAGACTTTCTCGCGATGTACGAGGCGGGCACCAGATGGCCCGAAGACGAGGCCGGAGACGTCGCGGCAGCCGCGGCAGATTTTGCGGGCGGTGAGGTTGCAAGGTTCCTTCTTTCGGAAGGCATAGACACATTCAAGCGCTTACCAGACGACGGCGAAGAATGGGCGCCTGTTGAGCAGAGAGCAAGCCGGGGGCCGCTCGCTTGGGTCCTTTTCCGCCTCGTGTGTCAGTACGGCATGAAGGCCTGTAAGTCCGAGGGCGTCTTACCGTCGCAAGTATGGCCGGAAGAAAAAGGCGGCCTTTACACTCTTGGGGAATGGGCAGACGCCGAGGCCGAGGGCGTGAAGCGGAGCTTGGAAGAAACGCTTGATAGGGAATATGGGGCATTTCTCGCTTGGAAGGACAACCAGAAGGAAGAACAGGAATGAACCTTTACGACTGTTTCAAAAAAGAGATAGCAGCCTATCGGCGCGCCTTCCCGCCCGCCCCGGGCGACAGCGAAGAAGCCGGGGAAGTGAACGCGCTGGCAAGGATACTTTCAAAGCGGTTCCGCGATATAGCCGCCTCGGAGTGTGAGGCCGCGGGCGTGTCCTTTCATGAGGTATACGCGACGCCCGGGGGATTGGATTCTTGGGCTTACTCAACAGCCGAGGCCGGGCACTTAGACTTCTGGCAAAGTCTGGCAAATTTGGATAAGGAAGTTAGGGAGACAATCCGGGGACAGATTGAGCATTACCAGACGAATCACAAAGGCGGATTGAAGCGGTTTGATATGCCCGTCTACATATCCCCGGAGCTGTACAGCACTGTAGACACGCGCCGCATGATTGATGAAGGCTTGAGGCGGTTCAAGGCGGGAGATTATGGGGACCTCACAGACGACGAGGCGGCGCGGAATGCCGAGAGCCTAAAGGCCGGAGCCGGGCAGATAATCGGCTGTTATGACTCTCAAGAGCTCACGCATTACATTGTAGAGCCGCCCTTCTATGTTTATGGCTGGCTTGTTGATGGAAAGCTAACCGGGATAAGTGCGGTAACGTTTGAGGAGTTTCTAGCGCCGGAAGTGATAGACGGCTTGAGGGCAGATGATGATAACTCTTGAGGTATCACCCACTTTGGAGCGCTGGGAAAAAGCGGATCTCCGAATTAGGCCGCTTATCGCGGAAGCAATGCTTGAATACCGGGGCAGAGCGGAGCGCGAAGGCGTAGAGCCGGAAGAAGTGAAAGTGCCTTCACCTTTTGGCCTCATTGTTTTCAAGGCACGCCACACCCCGGCCGGCACTGTATATAGGGCAATAGCCGAGGAAGGATGAACAGAAGGGCTTGATATGGCTGTTTGGATAGTTGACGACAGAACGGGGACCATAGGCAAGAGCAGCCGGGCAGAGCTTGAAAGCGCGATAGAAGAAGCTGGCTATCCTTATCCACTCAATGAAATGAGCCTTGAGGAATTAGGGCAGCTTGCGATATCCCGCGGGCTTGATTGCTTTTGCTTTAGGAAGGCCGAAGCGCTGGCAATGGCCGAGGATATAAGGACAAGACGCGAAGGCGCGGAAGAGTAACGACGGAGAAAACGGCAATGGCAGACAGTGAACCAGAAGAGATAATCACGCTCGGGGCGGAGCTCGGGGCGGCATTCGGCAAAGGCCGGGGGCGCGATTTTCACACATACAGTGAGGAAGACGGCAAGGGCCGCCGCAAGATTGAGATAACCATCAATGAGAACCCGCCGCGCGGGCTGGCAGACGGTGAGACGCTGGCAGCCGCCGCCGCGCGTTTCATGGCAGACGCGGAGCAGTACGACGGCACCCACATTTTCAAAGGCTGGCTTGTATCTGAATGCCGTTATTCCGAGGTTTACACGGGCAGAGATGAACCGGCCTTTAACTCGGTCACGGTGGTTCTGCTTAATTCCCCGGCATACGGTGAGAAGTAGACAGCAACAAGGGCGCCGAACGGTCCTTATCCTTTCGGCATTGACGACGAGGCGGGGCACTTCCCGCCGCTTAGACAGCATGAGGAAACAAAGACGATATGAATTTTTACAGCGTAGAAGACGTTAAAGCAATGCTCAAAATTTCAGAAGGCACGCTTTACCGTTACATCAAGGAAGGGAAGATCCCCGCGGTGAAGTTTGGCAGACGTTACAGAATTTCGGAAGAAACGCTAAAAGCTTTTGCCGAGGGCCGGGGCGGTGATCCGATTACCCCCGCGGCTACCAGTAAGACGGCAAAGGCGGAGACGGCCGAGGCCGGAGACGCTGGGACCGCGGAAGCCCCGGCAGAGACGGCAGACGCCGAGGCGCCGAAGGCTTAAGGATTGGCCGGAAGAAGTGAGCAGCCGGCATAGGCGGCACGCTTGAGGAACAGGCCGACGGGCTGGCAAAGAATCTTAAGGCGCTCATATCAGAGCATGAAATGCCCGACTTGGGCGCAAGCCTCGCGGGTGATTTGCTGGCTTACGCGTTTGAAGAGATAGATTTTTACAGCATTGCCCGCTCATACCTCGCGGACTTTCACGACTTCCGGAGCCGGGAGAAGTGACAGGCCGAGGCGGCAGCAGAGCGGCAAGGAAGACGACGGGGCCCGCTTGGTGATTGATGGGCCCTCGGAGTACCAGAGCGGAGACAATCCGCGTTTTGATTGGAAGAAGGGAAATATGAAGACTGTAAACACGCATGAGCCAAAAGGATAGAGCGCCCACGCTCGCGCCTTTCCTTCTGGCAGACAAAGAAGGACACATCATTATGACAGACGAGGAAGAGAAGGATCTACAGGCTATTGAGATGTACGAGACGACGCGCGAAATATTGCAAGCCGTCTTGAATGACGTGATGGGGGAACATATGGCCGTTGCTATGGTTCACCCCGGCTATACAGCGGATTACGCGCGAAGGCTTGAATACGTGATCTACATTAACCAGAATTTCTTGAGTGTTGAAACGCTTAAGGCGCTCAACGAGGGATTGAAGCGGCAGAGCTTGCAATACCATTTTAAGGCCGTCGGAAGCGTCAACACTGAAAACGCTTGGGGGCGCGACGCGGTGGCAATACGCCCTAAGGGAATGTATCAAGCCGGGGAAGAGATGAGGGCGGGAAACTTGAGAATGCTCATAACAATAACGCCGCTTTTCTGATTTTCTACTTTGGTTTTTACCGTGGCAAAATGATGTTAGCCACGGTAGAACCCGACACAAACAGGCGCTTAACAACAGCGGGCAAGAGTTAGGCATAGTTAGACATTATACGCCCGCTAAATTTAACGACATTGAACCGGGGCTAATATTGCCCTCGGAACGGAGACAGAAACACATGGGCAAGAGCAAATTTTACAAGGTGCCGATTCCGGAGATATTGCCGGCTCTGTACCTTATGGCCGGGCAAGACATGGATACGCCCGAAATAACAGCCAACACGGGCGCTAAATGTGCCTTCCCGTCAATCCCGTTATATGGAACCTTCCCGGAGCTCTCGGGCAATCTGATGTTCTGGCTTTTGCGCGAATGGGTCCGGGGCGACAGGTGCCCCGCCGTGTCCTTCCCCTTCCGGCAGTTTGTGCGGGCGGCAGATGTAACGGAGACTGTCAAAAGCTGGCTTGAGGAACAGAAGCAGCGCGACATAACCGAAACAGAGAAGGCCAAACAGGCCGAGGCCGGGGGAGACGACGAGGGCGGCTTGGTGGAATATGCGCCTTCCGTATATGAGCACGCCATACAGGCCGGTGACATGGAAGAAACAGAAGAGCTTACCGGGCGGGCACTTGACGCGCTCACGCTGGGGCGGTTCTCTTGGTCCGAAGGCGCCAAAAGGATTGAGGGCGTGCAGCTGTTAGAGCGCGCAAGGCTTGAGGGCGGCACGGTGGAAGCCCGGCTCACTGATGAATTTTGCGGCGCCCTCAAAGATGTTCCGGTTATCGGTGTTCGGGAAGAGTTTCTTAGGATTCTCTACCCGGAAGCCGCGGCCATGAGCTTAGAAGCCGGGAAGCTTACAGACGGCCTTCACGATATAGCCGAGGCTTGGGGCAAAGTCTCATTCAACGAATTGAAGCACTATACAAGCTTTAATCCCTCAAAAGTCATTATCCACAGCAAACGGCAGCTAACAGAAGAAGAAAAGTTTATCGGCTACGTGAAAATGCTTTCACGCATAGCCGCCCGCATGATGAATCTAATAACGGCATAACAGCAACCCTTAACGACACAGGAATTAACCATAATGGCAGAAACACAAAACGACAACCAGACGCCCGGCAAGGCCGAGGCCGAGGGCATAGGCCCGAAGGAAGAAGCGCCCCGCACACGCTCGCGCCGCGACAAACGGCACGCGCACAGAGAGGCGGCAAAAGCGAAGAAGCAGAGCTTAAGGCAGAGAATAGGGCGGACAGGCAAGGACAGCGACGACAGCAGCAAGGAAGCCGGGGCGGCGCCCGCGCCCGCGCCCGCGCCCGCTGGCACTGTAATGGATAAAGACGCCCTCGCGGAGCACGCGGCAGAACGCGTTAATTCAATGCTGGCAGATATTTATGCGATATTGCATGAGCAGATACAGGCATTAATGCTAATGCCGCCCGCCGAAAGGGATAAGCGGCTTGAGGCTCTTCCGGAGCTGTACAAGGCCATGCCCGCGGACATAAAGCCGGCTATTGAGACGCTTATCAAGGTCACGGGGCAGACGGGCGAATTAGTGAATGTTACCCGGCTGGCTATTGCTCTGAAACTCGGAGCGGCGCCCCGGGAACCCTTAGACTATTGCCGCATGTACCAGACGAAGAAGATCAACGCGGTAACGGCCGCGAACAAGAAGCGAATGAATATCACCCCCGGCACGTCGATGGGCGTAGACATGGTTAACCGGGTTCCGGTATTCTTGAGGAATTACGATAACCCGGCCATTAGGTGCGATACCGTCACGGAGCGCATAGCGGATCTTATCTTGAGGGATACCGCCGCAAGATTGCCGCACAACGCCACGGCCGCACAGATTGAGCGCGGAAGAAACGGGGTTATCACGGTTAGAGAGTATATGGCCGACTGTAGTCTAAAAAGCTATCCAAACTCACGGCAGCAGCTCATAACGGGTGTTGTTTCTCTTCTGGGAACGGGTTACATCTACAACAAAATCAGAGTAGTTAAACAGGGAAAGAAGGCCTACAAGGAAAAGCGCAAAGGCTATGTATCCCTTCTCATTTCGGCAGAGCACCCCGACGCGGATCCGGAAGCCGAGGCGATAGAGCGCGTTATGCATAACGGAGAGATCTATTACTCGGTTCACCCCGATATATGCAAGATAGCCTCAAAAGGGAGAATAGCCCCCTTCCCGGCCGGCATGTTCAAAATCAATATCCACGACAACCCGCACAGTTACGGTATAGAAAAATGGCTCTGTATCTACCGGAACATGAATCTGACAGAAGCAAACAGGAACATGACTTCAATCGCGGCTATCTTGAAACAGGTCCGGAGCATACCAGAGATTAAGGACATTGATCCGCGGCACTTGGTGGATCAAATTATGATTCCCGTTACGCGCGACTTGATGGCACTGAGGCGGCCCGGCTTGGGCGGTATTTATGGTTTTGTAGATTGGCATTTCTGCTTAGACGACAAACGCCCGATTATCGACAGCGACGCGGCTAATTTGCCCGTCTCTGAATGGTTGAAGCTCAAAATCTTCTTTGAATTGGTGGATTACCCGGAACAGGCAGACGCGGCCGAGAAGATAGAGACGGGCCGGGGGAAGCGCAAGGCCGACGCCGAGAAGCGCAAGAAGAAGAAGGAAGAAGAGCTTGAGGCATTGCCGGACATTCCCGAAGACGGCAAAGACAAATAGCGACAAACGCGCGGCACCATGCCCGAAGGAATGAGCCGCCTACGCATGAGACAGGCCGAGGCCATGAGCGCCCCGGCTTTTTCGTCTCTACTCTTCCGACACCTCATGAGGGATTGACCGGGCCCGGTGGATCTCCTCACGTCTACCAGTACAGAGCAGTGCCCGCGACTTCCTCACGTATTCCCCGCGCGCTCTCACAGCTTAAGGCGGCAATTCTCACGCATTCCGCACGAAACACCCCGGAAACAGCCATTTCAGACAAACATACGCAAGGAATTTATACATATCCTTCACCACTTCCCGCGGTCCTCACACCCACGGCCCCGCGCTGGGAGTACCAGACGGCAGCCGAGGGCGGCACCATGCCCGAAGGAATGAGCGGCAGAGCGGCAAGGGTGCGGCACGCCTCGCGCTGGCAGATGTTTTTATGCTGTGTAATTTGTGCAGATTCAGATGTAATAACAGAGGTTACATGACTTTTATAGTGCGGCAAACATGCCAAATAACCTCATTCGCATGACGTTTTACGGTATATACATCATTCACACAACACGATAGATAACGACGTATCAATAACCGGAATCCGCGCCCCGCTTGACTTCCCACGTTTCAGAGAGAACTGGCACATGACAGATAAAGGCGTGTTAACTGATATTGCCCGCACGTGTGAAAAATTGGGGGCATGGTGCGCTCTAAATTACCCCGGGGGTCATTTTTAACCCCCCTACCCCCCCCCGGCACGCCGTCACCCTCGCGCGCTGGGTGCTGTACCCCGGCCGAGGTGCCCCGCTTGCAACCAGAGCGGCGACGGCACGCGCCCGCGGTCCTCACCTCATGAGGCGACATGACCGGAAGAAGGAAGCCTCGGGGCTCATACTCCAAAGATACAGTAACACGCCTTTTTTATAGTCAGTCATTTCCGCCATTTCCCCGGACATTTCCAAAACATGATCCCGACGTTTCCACGCCTTCCAGATGGTTCCTCATGCCCGCGGCCGAGGCGGTCCGCTTGGAAGGCGACGCGGCCAAAGGTACAGTAACGCCGCTTTTTAAGATCCCGAAAATCTCGCAAATCTCGCGCCGTCATTGTGCCGGGGTTCCGGGGCGACGGGTTCCAAAGGTACAGTAACGCGGCCTTTTCAAGGCCCCGCAAATTCCGCACATTCTCGCGCCTTCCCGCGCTGGCTGTACCGGGTGCCGGGGTGACGCGCCTCAAAGCTACAGTAACCAAAGCTACAGTAACACGAGGCGCCCGCGCGGTCCTCAGACGGCAGCAGAACGGCATAGCCAAAAGGAAGAATGCCCGCCCGGCGCCGCCTCGGGCCACGGTTCCGGCTCATTTCCGCGCCCGGGAGCAGAGTAACAGCAGCCGAAGATACAGAATGATCATCTTTTCGGAAACACGCCCCCGAAAACCCGCATACAGACGCCATTAGCATAAAATGGCATGTGCGGCAAAAAGTGCGAAACCCGCATGCAGACGCCAAAAATTGAAGGTTTTCAGACACGCCGAAAGTAAAAATGAGGTATTCCGGAGAGCAGAACCCGCATAGAATAAGGCTTTTTAATGGGGGGTGTTACTCTATCTTTGGTATGATTTTACTTTATCTTTGGTAGTATGTTACTTTACCTTTGGCTAAATTTTCCGCTAAGTCATTGACCCAAAAGGAGAAAAAAGCCCCTATTTCCTTCAAGGATCTTCAAGGATCTTTCAATTGCGCGATTTCTTAACGCCGCGCCTATTCGGCGCGCCTAAAATCCCGCAAGAAACAACACCTTAGCCGACATTGTGCCGCGTTGATCTTCTTCCTTCTGGCTGTTACTCCGGAACGACAGCAGACGGAGATACCGACGCTTGAGACGGATACGGCGGAGCGGTGAGCATTCCTTCCTTCTGGCAGAGTGACAGCATGACGGCAGCAGACAGCACAGCGACAGGCGCAAGGCTCACGACGGAAGCGGACAGCCTTCAATCCTTCTGGCAAGGTGACGGCAGAGAGTGCCGAGGGTCCGGCCATGACGACGGCGACGCGGGCGGCCTCGGACTACCAGACGGCAGAGCGCCCCGGGATATGCCGCCGCTTGGTGGAGCAATGGGCGCTCAATCCTTCTGGCAGAGACGACGGCCACAGGGCACGCACAGAAGCCCGCATTCATGAGGAAGCGCGCACACTGTACAGCTGTAACCCCTCGCGCATAGACGCGGACAGGCGCGAATTCTGGCAGTCTTCCGAGGCGGCACGACAGCGGCGCGCCCGGCCATTCCCTCGCGCTCACAGCTTGCGGCAGACGATGGCAAAGGCCGAGGGCGTACAGATACACCCGCCCGCGCGGAGAGCCCGGCAGACGCAAGCGGAAGCGGCACAGCGTCGATTCTTGAGGCTGTCATGCGCCCGCCCGGATTTCCTCGGAACGCCCCGGCATAGCAGCCTTCAATCCTTCCGGAAGAGTGAGACGCCCTCGCGCCTCGCAAACAATGCTCACAGCCTCGCGCATTCGCGGCAAACGCCCCTCGGATATATAACCCTATTGCCATGAGCAAAAGCCCCGAATAGTGCAAACAGAAGCGGCTTAGCGTTGATTTTTGGAATTCGTGATCAAACAGCTTTGAACCGCGGCTTTTCCACGGTATGGGCGGGCAAACTTCCGAGGTGATTAGATATCCCGTCACATTGCATGAATCTACGAGATCCACAAGAACCAGAAGCCCGCCTCACATGCGCTTTTATGCCTCACCATTGCGAATAAGTGGCGGCAATGCGCAAATTTCGGAAAAACTGAAAAAGATCAAACATCTGCTATAAGCGCTTGATTTGCCGAATGACGGCGAAGGACAGGCGGCACAGGCTGGCATATGAAAAAGCTGTGATGGTCTGTAGATTGAAGATTTGCTATTGATTCTTATCGCGGGATTGTTTAAGGTAGAGATATAGAGCGTTGCAAACAGATAAACAGACTTAGCCAAAGATAGAGTAACTTAGGCAAGGCGCAAAGAATAGATGAAGCTCACTTTCTACCCGCCCGAATGGGAACCAGACGGCAGAGACGCAAGGCAAGAGCCCCGCGCCCCGGGTGAAGATGAATCTGAATATCTTTTCTCATGCCGTCGGAATTTGTGCGGCTGTGAATACCTGTACAAGCTGGGGATATCCGAGACGCTGGCAGAAGATTACCTTATCGGCTTTGATGGGCTCTTCCCGTTTGGGTGCCCGTACAAGGCCGCGAAAGGGTGCACAGGCGGGAAGCGCTGGGATTCTCTGATTATTCCGTCAATGAGTGCCAAAGGCGTTTACAGCTTTACCGCGGTGAACACCCGGAACGGTGAGACGCGGAAAATCGGGACTTCATTCCCTTTCGGCGTTTCCTCGCTGTACTGGCAAGAACCCGCGTTTGTGACGCTCTCGGAGATTGACGCCCTTACGGTGATGAGCAACGGGGCGGCAGCGCTTGCGCTTGGTGAGCTGGGAAACGTCGGTTTTTTGCTGGCTTACATGAGGAAGCACAGCGCCGAATTGCCGCGCCGCCCGCTCATTCTCGCGCTTGGTGACGACAACGAGGCCAAAAGGGGAAAGGCCGCCCGCATGGCCGGACAGCTTAGGCAGATGGGGATACCTTACCTTCTGGCAGACAAAGAGATTTACCGGGGGCGCGTGTCATTGACGGCCGCGCGCTCGGAGAACGCCCGCGACTTTTCGGCAGCTGTGAAGCACGCATTGGCCGAGGCCGCGAAACTTAACGACAAAGAGCCCGACAAGGGCAAGGAAGCTTAACGATGCAACAAGGACAAATTCAAGAGATTGAAACAGATCTTGAGATGTTTTTCCGGGATACGTTTGAAAAGCCGGCCGAACCCGGTGATCATTTCGTCTCTGTCTTCTTGGACGAAGTAGACGACGACGCCCGCAAGATTGTGTTTGAAGCGCGTGTTGAGATTCAGAGCGACGAAGATATCAGTTTTGATATCGCGGAGATGAACAAGGCTATCTCGCGGCTTAGTGGAGTGTGTGATCTTTTCCTGTTACAGCCGGCAATCATGCCTTACGTAGAATTACACCCCGAAATTTTCAACAGCGGCGACGCCGCCGACAGCAAGCGCCGCGGCACTCTCTCTTTTTATGTGCAAGTTACCCCGCTCACGGACTACCACAAGAGCTTAATCATCTCTAACGAGGATTGGCAGCTCGGGGCGTTTGAGTTGCGCGGCAAGCTTTCGACCGAGGAATAGCAACCAGACGGGGCGGCCGGGCTCATTCCTTCCCGGCCATGACGGCAGCAAGGCGGACACATGCCCGCCTTCTCATGAGGTGCAAACAATGAATCTTTATTGCGTAGGAATATTTACAGATGAGCTTGGGAAGATCCCGGGCTTTCTTTGTTCGGAAGATGTCAAGCGTAACGCCCACGCGCTCGGAGTTGACGGAGAACAGGAACATGGACTTGTTCAACAATTCTCACGGAATATAGCCATAGGCAAGGCCAAAGGAATTGACGGGGCGAAGGCAAGCGCAAGCGGTACGGGCAAGCGGCAGTTTTTTAGCTGTAAATTTCCGGCAGACGTACAGCGGCATACGGGAATAAGCGGCCTTGTTGGTGGATTCCGGTTAATGCTCGGGGACTTTTTGCCCGTCGTCTTCCTTTCCTCGGAAGAGTTTGAGGCGGCGACGCGGTCCGGAGATGAGGCGGCCTTCTGGGAAGACGTAGCAGACGCGGCCCGCGCGGCCGTTGACGCATTGCCGGAAGATGAAAACCGTGGCTACTGGCAAGACTTCATAAGAATCTATTTAGACGACGCCGGGGCATGAGGGCTTAGCCTTCAATCCTTCTGGCAGATGTGCGGGCGGCACTTCCCGCCCACTTGGGAGAATAACCATGAAACAGCTAGACAAAATAAAGGCGGTCCGGCGCGCGCTTGAGGCGGCAGATCCGGAGCCTTCCTTCTTAGAGCCGGCAGCGGACCATAAGACGGTTCACAGCCACGGGCAATATGTTTGTCCTTTTTGCGGACACGGCGCCCACGGCGACGGATTACAGGCCATCAAGGGAAGCCCGGCTAAATGGTACTGTTACGGCGCTGGCTGTAAGAAAGATTACGATCTGATTGACCTGTACAAGCAGCGTTACGGCATTGCCGACACGGCACAGGCAGCCGAGGAATGCGCCGGGGCTCTCGGTGTGTATGTGCCGGAGCTTGAGGCCGAAAAGGATAGAACCGGCTCTTACTCTTCCGGCCGGGGTGAGGCGCTTAACTGGCAAGACGAGATAGCAGCGCAAGAAGCGGCTGTAGACTTTGGCCCCGGTACGACGGAGCAGCAAGGACAGCAGACAGGCCAAAAGGGTGAAGCAGAGAACCGGACGACAGGCAAAAAGAGCGCCCCGACAGAAACACAACAACAAAGAGCGCCGAAACTTAACGACGATGAGAATTATAACAGGGATTGCCGCGCTTACATTGACCGCTGTCACGCACAAGCCGGGCAGACGGACTATTTTACGCGCCGGGGCATTCCCGCCTCACTCGTTGAGCGGTTCAAGCTCGGATTTGATCCGTCTTTTCCCTTTTCGGCGCCCCTCAACGCGGAGCAGAAGGCCTTAGGGTTAACCCCGCCTTACGCTTGGTATACCCACAATTACGGCGACACATGGCAAGCCGTAGTTATTCCCCTCGGTGACGGCTCGCGCTTTGTAGTGAGGAACATAGCCACGCCGGCCGGGGTGACGGGGAAAGATGACAAATTGAACCGGTATCGGTACGCAAAGGAGCCTTTACCGCTCTTCAATGAAGGCGCCCTCATGGGTGATAAGCCTGTCTTCATTGTTGAAGGTCAATTCGACGCGTTATCAATCATGGCCGCGGGCGGTGAGGCCCTCGCGCTGGGTGGTGGTTCTAGCAAGGCCGAGTTAATCAACCTGTTGAAGCGGAACCGCCCTAAATTCCCGGTTATCATCGCGACAGACGCCGACAAGCCGGGGCAAGACGCCGCGGCAGCGCTGGCAAAGGAGCTTGAGGCACCCAACGGCCCGGGCGTCAAATACATAGTAGCTAACGGCCTTTACGGGGCCTACAAAGATGCTAATGAAGCCCTTCTCAACGATCCCGCGGGATTCGCGGACCGGGTGAGAGTATGGGGCAAGAGCGTAGCGGAAGAAACAGATCCTTTTGAGCTTGAGAGCTATTACGAGGAACAGCAAGGCTATGAAGCGGCTCATTACGCCGAACAGAACGACTTGACGCCCCGAATCCGAACCGGCTTTATCTGGCTTGATCAAAAGCTTGACGGGGGATTAAAAGCGAATCTTTACATGATAGGCGCCGTTTCTTCTTTGGGCAAAACGACTTTTGCCGGGCAGATTTGCGATTACGTAGCGGAGCATGAAGGCCGAGATGTGCTTATCTTCTCGCTTGAGATGGGCCGCGAAGACTTAATCGCAAAGTCAATTAGCCGCCTTGTTGCTGTTGAGCGCCTTAGCACTTTCACTTCCCGGCATTACCAGACGGGCAGAGAGCCGGAGCGCGAAGAGCTGGCAGCCATGCTTAATGGCACCCGTGGCGATATCGAAGTGCCGAAAGAGAAAAGATCCGGCTTTGTGACGGCTAACGAGGTTAGCGAAGGCTGTAAGTTTACCCGGTTGACAGATTCCGAGAAAGCCGCGGTGAAGAGAGCCGAGAAGCGTTATTTCCACTTCTCAAAGAATCGCATATTCATCTTTACCGGGAAGCACACCATAGACGATATCAAGGCGAAGATAACGCGGCATATCCGCCTCGCTAAGCTTAAGGCCGAGATAGAGAAGCGCCCGGCATTGCCGCCCGTCGTCTTGGTGGATTACCTTCAGATTATCGCGGCAGCAGACAACGCCAAATACACCTCGGACAAGAACAAGATTGACAGCGATATATCCGCGCTTGCTAACCTTACGAGAGATAAGCATGTGCCGATTCTCTGTATTACTTCCTTCAATCGCGGAAGCTACAGAGACGGCGCAAGGCTTGATTCAATGAACGGTTCAAGCGGCATTGAATACAGCGCCGATGGGGTTGTAACCCTTCAATTTTCGGCTATCCACTATGACGGATACGACGAGAACGACGAGAAGGGCAAGAACCCCCGCGAAGTAGAGCTAGTAATACTCAAGAACCGCGCGGGCGCGGGCGTAGGTGGTAAACCGCTGTACTTCAATTACTTCCCGGCGTGTAACCTGTACTGGGAGACATGCATACCCCCGGAATGCGTCAAGAAGGGAGACGCCGAGAAGAAGGCAGAGAACGGCAGCGACGCGGACAGCCTCGCGAATGGCTTAGGCGGCAATAGCACGGGGAACGGCATTAACCCGCTTGACTTTGATAGGGTGTTCGATGAATTGACCATCTACCAGAGCAAGCGCCCGACGGTTGCAAGCATGGCCAAAGAATTGAACGTGAAGCGCGACGCGGTGAAAGCCTTTTTGAAGATGCACCCCGATATATACCAGTGCAAGGGCGGAGCCATCACGACGACGCGCAAGCCCGCGGCCCCGGCCGAGGCCGAGGCGGAGACAGGCAAGGAAGCCGCCCCCGGGGCAGACAGTGCCAAAAGGGAAGATATCCCCGACTATGACGACGGCGACGGGGAGACGGCCATCTAACCTCAAACACTTAAGGATCTGACAGCAAGGGCGGGACCATGAGCCCGCCTTTTTCCTTTTGGCATTCGACAGCGCCGGAGAGTACCAGAAGGAAAGAGCACGACGGACAGGCAGAGACGTAGAAGCCCAACGCCGGGGCGCTGGGACTTCCGTAACACCCCCGCATACGCGGGGAAGATACGGCATTAAGGGCAGTTAAATACCCTCATATAGGTTCACCCCCGATAAACGGGGAATTGCCGCATTGTTTCAATCCACGCCCCGCCGGAGCGATGGGGCACAGAACGCCCACGCGGTGAAGTATAGCCGGGGTTCTGAATGATGGCAAGCCGAGGGCGCCTTACTCTTCTGGCAGATGTGCGGAAGCTTGAGGACATGGCCGAAGCCGGGAAGGCGGAACCGCTGGGGACTTGGTGCCGGGGTGCACCCCGCCCCCGACGTAGAGAACCGCCCGGGCTTGGGAGTACCAGAGCGGCGCCCGTCTCTGACTGATGAGGAAGGAAACGGGCAAGCGGCCGAGGTGAGCAGCCGACACATGACAATATACAGCATGACGGCGCTCTATACAAGCGAATTTATAAGGCTTAGAGCCCTCGGACATGGCCAAAAGGGATAAGGCCGAGGCGGTCCGGCTACCAGTACGGAGCAACGGGGCCTTCAATCCTTCTGGCAGAAGGTGCCCTCGGTTAATGACGTCGCGCGGGGCCGGCATGGCCGGCCGTTTCCTCGGTTTTGTGATGGCTGTAACATTTTGAGCAACACTTAGCAACATTTGGATTTACTTAGGCTAACATTCCGGCAATAATGCACTTAGAACACAGCTAACGACGGGGGCAAAGATGGAAGGTTACGAACTTACAGCAGTGCACGCGCTGGCAGTGCCGGGCGCCATGCCGGAGACTGTCATAACCGGGGATATGCTT
>Ga0326514_10001357_pt1 | contig 15957 bp, 12 predicted proteins | sample 3_2548_0518_D_FD_203653 | JGI IMG/M metagenome (GOLD analysis project Ga0326514, IMG submission 203653) | Bovine rumen microbial communities from UC Davis, California, United States - 3_2548_0518 | ecosystem: Host-associated > Mammals > Digestive system > Stomach > Rumen | place: USA...
CTGCCGCCTGCGGCAACAACGTCTACTTTAAGCCTGAAAATATGCAGGTCACCGGAGCGTATAAGATCCGGGGCGCTTACTATACCATCTCCACCCTCTCAGACGAGGAGAAAGCCCTGGGCCTGATCACCGCCTCTGCCGGCAACCATGCCCAGGGTGTGGCCTACGCCGCCCAGAAGGCAGGCGTCCCCGCCACTGTGGTCATGCCCACCACCACTCCCCTCATCAAGGTGGAGAATACCAAGAGCTACGGGGCCACTGTGGTCCTCCACGGCGGCAGCTTCGACGATGCCGCCGCCAAGGCAGCGGAGCTCTCTGCCCAGCAGGGTCTGACCTACATCCACCCCTTTAACGATCTCCGTATCGCCACGGGTCAGGGCACCATCTCTTACGAGATCTTCTCCGACCTCCCCGATGTGGATGTGATTCTGGTGCCCATCGGCGGCGGCGGACTGGCCTCCGGTGTGTCCACCCTGGCCAAGCTCTTAAACCCCAGCGTCAAGGTGATCGGCGTGGAGCCGGAGGGAGCTGCCTCTATGAAGGCCTGTCTGGAGGCAGGGCAGATCGTTACCCTCCCCACAGTGGAGACCATTGCCGACGGCGTGGCTGTCAAAACGCCCGGCGACAAGGTGTTCCCCTATCTCCAGAAGCATCTGGACGGCATCATCACCGTTCGGGACGAGGAACTGGTCAACTGCTTCCTTGACATGACGGAAAAGCACAAGATGATTGTAGAGAACGCAGGTCTCCTCACCGCAGCAGCCCTCTATCATCTGGACTGCAAGGGACAGAATGTGGTCTCCATCCTCACCGGCGGCAATATGGACGTTATCACCATGGCCTCCATCATTCAGCACGGACTCATCAACCGCAGCCGGGTGTTCACCTTCTCTGTCCATCTGCCTGACCGCCCCGGCGAGCTGCTGCGGGTAGCCGAGCTGATTGCCGATCTGAAGGGCAACATCATCAAGCTGGAGCACAACCAGTTTGTCAACATCAACCGCCAACACGGCGTGGAGCTGAAGATGACGCTGGAGGCCTTCGGCGCAGAGCACAAGCAGTCCATTCTGGGCGCCCTGCGCAAGGAGGGCTATGACGCCGTCGAGACGGCAACGTCATCGGTCTATGACGGATGACGTTGCATCTGCCGTAGGGGTGCGGCTTGCCACACCCCGGGTCAAAGCAAAAACAACGGGCGTGCCGAGGCGCGCCCCTACTGATCGATATTCGATCTCATTTCGATTAAGGAGTTTATCATGCAGTACCTTCCCCCCGCCCTGGAGTCCCTGGTAGAGCACTTCAACCGTCTGCCCGGCATCGGCGCCAAATCCGCCCAGCGGCTGGCTTTTTACGTGCTGGACCTCCCCAAAGAGGAGGCCGAGGCCTTCGCCCAGTCCATTCTGGAGGCAAAGCAGGCCATTACAAGCTGTCCTGTCTGTCAGAATCTGACGGAAGGTGACGGCCCTTGCGCCCTGTGTTCCAGTCTCCGCCGGGACCGCAGTACCGTCTGTGTGGTGGCCGACCCCAAGGACGTCATCGCCATGGAGCGCTCCGGTGAGTATAACGGGCTGTATCACGTCCTCCACGGCGTTCTCTCCCCTATGAATCATGTGGGACCGGACGACCTCAGAATCAGCCAGTTGGTCAGCCGTGTGGCCTCCGGTGAGGTCCGGGAGGTCATCATGGCCACCAACCCCGACACTGAGGGCGAGACCACTGCCATGTATTTGAGCCGTCTCCTCCACCCCTTTGAGGTGAGGATCACCCGCCTTGCCTACGGTGTCCCGGTAGGGAGCCATCTGGAATATGCCGACGACGCCACCCTGGCCAGAGCGCTGGAGGGCCGGCAGGAGATCTGACGCAGGGCAGAATGGGCTGTGTGTGTAAAGGGATATATCTTAACAGGTATTTAATTCCAGCAAAAAATATGCTGAAATCGGCGGGCAGCTATTGACCTTGCTGAAAAATCAGATTACAATAATTACAATACGAATTTGATTCGCCAAAAACTGACAGGTATTTCACGACAATTCCGGCCCCGGCCGGGCGCAATATAGGAGGAAAGTAACATGGCCATTGGATTTGAACCGGTCCCTGAAACCGTCGTTGATATTAAGGTCATCGGCGTCGGCGGCGCCGGCACCAACGTTGTCAACCGCATGGTGCTCTCCGGCACCCAGGGCGTTGACTTTATCGCAGTAAACACCGACAAGCAGGCACTGGACGCCTCCAGCGCCAACTATAAGATCCAGATCGGCGAGAAGCTGACCCAGGGCAAGGGCGCAGGTGCCAACCCCGAAGTGGGCAAGCAGGCTGCCGAAGAGAGCCGCAGCCAGATTGCCAAGGCTCTGGAAGGCACCGACATGGTCTTTGTCACCTGCGGCATGGGCGGCGGTACCGGTACCGGCGGCGCTCCCATTGTCTCCGAGGTCGCCCGGGAGCAGGGCATCCTGACTGTCGGCGTGGTCACCAAGCCCTTCGGCTTTGAGGGCCGCCGCAGAATGCAGCAGGCCGAGGAGGGCATTGCCCAGCTCAAGGGCAAGGTCGACTCCCTCGTCATCATCCCCAACGACCGGCTGAAGCACGCCACCGATCAGAAGATCACCTTTGCCAACGCCTTTGAGATCGCCGACGACGTGCTGCGTCAGGCTGTGGAGTCCATCTCCGACCTCATTAAGAACGTGGGCTTTATCAATCTGGACTTCGCCGACGTCACTGCCGTCATGAAGGACGCAGGTCTGGCTCACATGGGCGTGGGCCGTGCCGCCGGCAAGGGCAAGGCAGAGGAAGCCGCCCGTCTGGCCGTCTCCTCCCCCCTGCTGGAGACCTCCATTAATGGCGCCAAGGGCGTTCTGGTCAATGTGACCGGCTCCATGGACATCGGTCTGGAGGAAGTGGAGACCGCTGCCAACCTGGTGCAACAGGCCGCTAACCCCGACGCAAATATTATCTTCGGCGCCACCTTTGACGAGAGCCTGGAGGACGAGATCAGGGTCACCGTCATTGCCACCGGCTTTGACCGGGCGGACGAAGTGGTGGAAAAGCCCTTCTCCCAGGCCGCCGAAAAGGTCGCCGCTGCCGAAGCTCCTCAGGCTGCAGAGCCCGCCGCTGCGGAGACTGCTTCCTCCAAGGAGGAGGACCCCTTCGACGACATCTTTGCCATCTTCAACAAGCGTCGGTAATGCTACCTGTAACGACCGTCGGGACCTCCTGACGGTCGTTTTCTCTTTCTGTCGAAATTTCATGGAAAAGGGGTGATACCCATGGCAGGCAGCCGGCTCAAATCAAGACCCGGGCGAAAAAGCGGGCTGAATCGCCTGCTCATCGCGCTCATTGTCATCCTTCTGACGCTCATCGCCGCAATGGGGACAGTGCTGCTGATCCGCCATGCTCAGTCGGAGCCGGAAGAGGAGGAGACGCCGGAGACCGTACATATCGGTGGTCAGGACGTGGTCATCAATCAGGAGCTGAACCGCAGCGACCTGGAAGAGGCGCATTTTACATCCGATGATACCGGGACGATTACCTATTCCGGCTCTGCCCTCTACGGCGTGGACGTCTCCGCCCATCAGGGGGAGATCGACTGGTCGGCGGCGGCAGGAGACGGCATTGAATTTGCCATTCTCCGCATCGGAAGCCGGGGGTATTCCGCCGGTGCCATTCGTGCGGACGCCTGCTTTGAGCAAAACTATACCGGCGCACAGGAGAACGGTATTTTGGTGGGGGCCTATTTCTTCTCCCAGGCGGTCAGCGTGGAGGAGGCCGTAGAGGAGGCGGAGCAGGTACTCTCCTGGCTGGATGGCCGGGCGCTGGACGGCCCCGTGGTCTACGACTGGGAGACCATCGAGGACGACGTTGCCCGGACAGATGAGGTCCCCGGCGAGACAGTGACTGCCTGCGCCCGGGCCTTCTGCGACACCATCTCCGCCGGGGGCTATACCCCCATGCTCTACTGCAACGGCATGCTGGGCTATCTCAGCTATGACCTCACCGAGCTGCAGGACATTGGCGTCTGGTATGCCGAATACGGAGACTACCCCAGCTACGCCTACGCCATGGAGCTATGGCAGTACACCAACACCGGCTCCGTCGCCGGCATTCAGGGCAATGTCGACCGGGACATCTGGTTTCGCAAGTAAAAAGCGGGTCTGACCGGGATTTTTCCGCGTCAGACCTCTTTTTCAGAAAAATAGAGAGATAACACCCTGCTCTGATCGCATTTTTTCGCCAGAAATTGAAAATCTGGTTTGGAAGCTTTGACATTTCCCACAAAAGCGAGTACAATATCTTTGCTGGATCTTCTTTTCGGAAGGTCCGGCATCACATTGCTGCAAAGGATGGGGTGCACATGGATCAACTGGATATGGAAATCCTGGGCTGTCTGCAGGAGAACGCACGGCTCTCCGCCTCTAAGATCAGCCGGAAGGTCAATCTATCCATCTCATCGGTATTAGAGCGGATCCACAGGATGGAGGAGCAGGGGGTCATTCAGCGTTACACCGCCATTGTGGACCAGACCAAGCTGGGCCGCCCGCTGATGATGCTCATGGGCGTCTCCATGGCAAGCCCCCAGTTTTACGAGAGATTTGAGGAGAAGATCAAAGCAGAGCCGGACGTGATCTGCTGTGAGTATCTCACCGGCAATATGGACTATCTGCTCCGGGTCACTGCCCAGTCCCATCAGCATTTGCAGGATCTGCACCACCGCATTGCCATGATGGAGGGCGTAGCCTCCATTACCAGCTACTATGTGCTGAAAAGCGTGAAAGACGAATAAAAAGCAGCGGACCTACAGCCCCGTCGGGGATTGCAGGTCCGTTTTTATGGCAATTTTAGGTTCAGTCGTCTCTGGAGAGATGGGCCTGCCCCTCAGCCCGAGTCATATCCAGCGTCCCGGTATCGTTGGGGCCCCAGTTTTCAGAGATATACTTTTCCTCCGCGGCAGTCAGCATTTTCAGGTCGTAGACAAAATCATCCGCCAGACCCATCTTCACAGACAGACGGTTTTCGTACAGCATGACGAGGTAGCTGGAGGAGGCGGAGAGGTCAATGCTCTGCACCTTGCTCAGCATGTTCTTCTCCTCCAGCGCCGCCAGCAGGCCCTTCAGTCCCTTGGCCTTGAGGCTGTCCTCCTCGGCTACGGCAAACTCGGTGCCCACTGCCGGCTCGACCAGTGTCAGACCGGTGATCTCCGGATAGCCCCCGTTTTCGGACACCTGTTCCAGCAGCTTGCCGCCGGAATCCACGTACCAAATCTGACTGCCGCTGACGATGGCTCCTGCGGGAACGGTCTCCTCCACCTCGATCACCACCCGCTCCGGTGGGATCAGGCGGATATTGACCCGCTTCAGGTACGGCAGCGCCTCCTCCATCTGCCGGGCGATCTCCCGGCGGGGGATGCGGAAGAGATTTTCGCCCGCTTCCAGCCCGGAGACCTCCAGCAGTTCCTCCTCGGTGTAGCGCTGATTGCCTTGGACCTCGAATTTGTTGGCCTTGAAAAAGACCATGGAGCCGGCCACCACTGCCGCAATGATGAGCAGGGTGGACAGGACGATATAGATATGGAACAGCCGTCCGCTCTTTCGGCGGCTTCTTGGCTGATGCTTGCGCCGTGTTGCCATAGCGTTTTGCTCTCCTTTGTATCAATTGCGGTAAATGGCGCCCCCCAAGGCCGCCAGACGTTCTGTCAGGTCGGCATAGCCCCGGTCGATGTGGTGCAGGCCGCTGATGCGGCTCTCTCCTTCCGCCCCAAGGGCTGCCACTACCAGAGCGGCTCCGCCCCGGAGATCCGCCGCTTCCAGGTTGGCCCCATGGAGCTTCTCCGCCCCGCAGACCACTGCCACCCGCCCCTCGACCCGGATGTCTGCCCCCATACGGACCAGTTCCTGGGTGTGGCGATAGCGGTTTTCAAACATGGTCTCCACAAACACCGTGGTCCCCCTGGCCTTGGTCAGCGCGGCCATGACGGGGGGCTGAGCGTCGGTGGGAAAGCCGGGATAGGGTGCCGTCCGCACCGGAGGCACACTGCGCAGTCTGCCGTCGCTCTCCAGCCAAATTCGCCGCTCCTCTGCTCGGATGCGGCAGCCGGCAGCGGAAAACAGGTCGGTGATGAGCACCAGCTGGCTTCTGGGCACGCCCTCTACTTCGATCTCCCCTCCGGCGATGGCCGCTGCAGAGAGATAAGTGGCAGCGCAGATCCGGTCGGCCATGACGGTGTATTCCGCCATGTGCAAAGGAATACCTCCCTCCACCACGACGGCGGAGCTGCCGGCGCCCCGGACTCTGGCCCCACAGGCGTTCAAAAACTGCTGAAGGTCTACGATCTCCGGCTCCCGGGCGGCGTTGTAAATGACTGTCTCCCCTTTTGCCCCGCAGGCCGCCAGCATGGCGTTCTCCGTAGCTCCCACGCTGGGAATGGTGAGACTGATCTCCGTCCCGCGCAGGCCCTTGGTCCGGCAGCGGAGGTCGCCCCCCTTCTCCCGTATGTCCGCACCCAGCCGGCGAAGTGCCGCCAGGTGGAGGTCGATGGGCCGGGGACCCAGTTCACAGCCTCCAGGTGCGCAGAGTCTTGCCTCTCCCGTCCGGGCCAGAACAGCCCCCAAAAAGATGACGGAGGACCGCATCTCCCGCATGAGATGGTCCGGGATGTCACAGCGGTCCAGCGTACTGGAATCCACCGTCACCGTCTGGCCCTCCCTGCTCACCCGGCAGCCCAGATGCTCCAAAATCGCCACTGTGGCGTCCACATCGGACAGCCGGGGGCAGTTATGTATCACGCTGACGCTGCCGGAGAGAATGGTGGCTGCCAGAATGGGCAGCACACTGTTCTTTGCCCCGTGGACGTGGACGGCCCCCTCCAGCCTTTTGCCGCCGGAGATGATGATCTCGCTCATTGTTCTTCCTCCCCATAGTTTTGTGTCATACTATGAGGGAGAAGAGAAAAACGTGATTATCCCAAAATTCTCACTTCATCAGATCCTTCAAGGCCCGATAGATTCGCTCGTTAGCGTCGGAGACAGAGAGCTGGGACAGCTTGCGGCTCATGGCCCTCAGGCCATCCTTATCAGCGAGCATCTCTGTCACCGTGTCATACAGCCGGTCGCCGGAGCAGACAGGCTCCAGCATGAGCACAGCGCCGCCCTGATCGGAGAGGAGTCTTGCGTTCTTCTCCTGATGATTTGCCGTCACGTTGGGGCTGGGCACCAGGATGCTGGGCTTTGCAATGGCGGAGATCTCCGCAATGGTAGAGGCTCCCGCCCGGCTGAGCACCACATCTGCCGCCGCCATGCAGACCGGCATGTCGTAGATATACTCCCGGACATCCACGTTGGGATAGTCCTTCAGGTCAATGCCCCGTCTGTCCAGTTCCTCCATGACGCCCTTGTAGTACCGCTGGCCAACGCCGTAAATGTGGTGGAAGGGCGTGCCTTCCGTGCACTCCCGCTCTACAAAATCCACCATGTGCTGATTCATCTTGAGGGCACCCAGGCTGCCCCAGGTGGTGAGGACCACAGGGAGATCGTCGATATAACCCAGTCTCTGCCGGGCTTCCCGCCGGTCAAGGACAAAGAAGTCCCCCCGCACCGGCGTGCCGGTGACCTGGACCTTCTCCGGGTCTGGATAGTGACTTTTGCTCTCTTCAAAGCCCACCATGACCAGATCCACCACCTGAGCCAGCATTTTAGTGGTGAGGCCGGGGAAGGCGTTGGACTCATGGACAGCAGTGGGAATGCCCCGTTTGGCCGCCGCCCGGACGACGGGGTATGAGGCGTAGCCGCCGGTCCCTACCACCAGGTCAGGCTGGAATTCGTCCAGGATCTTGGCTGCTTGACGGCGGGACTTGCTGAGATTCTTGGCCGTGGTCAGATTGTGCCTGATGCCGTTGAGGCTCAGGGAGCGGTAAAAACTGGTGATCGTCACCGTTTTGATGGGAAAGCCCTCTCTGGGCACCAAAAGCTGCTCCATTCCCCCGTCAGCGCCCACAAAGAGCACCTCTGCATTGTTTCGCTCCCGGAACATCCGGGCCAGTGCCAGGCCGGGATTGATGTGTCCGGCAGTACCGCCGCAGGTAAAGAGTACTTTCATAACCTTCTCCGTCCTTTCCTTATCCCTGTTTCGGCGCCGGGATCTGTCGCGACACCGCAAGCACCAGCCCCATCTCCGCCAGCTGAATGACCAGGGCCGTTCCGCCGTAGCTGAAGAAGGGCAGGGAGATACCCGTGGAGGGGATGAGATTGGTGACGACGCCGATATTCATAAACACCTGCACCGCCAACAGCGTGGTGACGCCCACGACCATCAGGGAGCCGAACCGGTCTCTGGCATGGATCGCCAGCCAGTAGCCCCGGAGGATGAGCAGGGCAAAGAGCAGGATAATCAGCGTAGCGCCGATGAGTCCCAGTTCCTCGCTGACAATGGCAAAGATGTAGTCATTCATGTTTTCCGGCAGGTACAGGTACTTCTGCCGGCTCAGGCCGAAGCCCAGGCCGGAGACGCCGCCGGAGGCCACAGCATAGATGGACTGAATGACCTGGAATCCCTTATCCAGCGGGTCAGACCAGGGGTCTCGCCAGACAGTGATACGGCTGGAGTTATAGCCGATGACAAAGATAAAGAACAGTCCGCCCAGAGCAGCCGCGCTGCCGCCCAGCACGAACCAGCCCCAGTGGATGCCGGCGGCAAAGAGAATGGCGGCCGCCGCTGCGAAAATAAGCAGAGTTGCTGACATGTGGGGTTCCAGCATGAGGAGTCCTGCGATCAAGACCAGCACCACTCCATAGGGGATCAGCTCGCCAAAACCGGTGCGGTTGCTGATCCAGGACAGGATGTCTGCCCAGTAGCTGAGGTTGGACTGGCGCTTTTTCCGCTTGGGGAACTGCTTGCTCATCTGCTGCATCCGGATCTGCGCCACCGGGCGCTTGGAGAGGGACGCCGAGAAGTAGATGACAACTGCGATTTTTGCGATCTCTGACGGCTGGAAGGTGGTAAAGCCCAGATTCAGCCACCGCTTTGCGCCGTTCAGGCTGATGGCAAACGGCCGGGGCAGCACCTTAACCGCAATCAGCAGCACAATGGCGATACCCAGCGCCAGAAAGCCCATCCAGCGCATATGCTGATAGTCAATACGGGAGACGACATACATGACAACGATACCGATGACGGCATAAATTGCCTGCCGTTTGAAGTAGTACATGGGGTCAAAGTGGGTTTTCTCTGAGATGCTGGCGGCATAGGCGGAAGCTGATAGCAGCATGACCAGTCCGATGCCTAAGAGCAGCAAGGTCAGCATGAGGAAGGGCATATCCATCGGTCCACGGGCCCACTGCTGCTCGCGGGTCAAATCTCGCTTTGTTCTCCATGGCAGAGCCATTGGCATTGCACGTCCTTTCTGTGCGGGGGGTGAATTCTCCATGGGGGAGAATAAAACGTTCTTCGTAGGGGCGATTTACGAATCGCCCCTACGAGGTAGACTCGGCATTCACATGGTGAACCGTCCCGCAACCCCCAAAAATGCCAGCAGGCAGCCGGCCACCGTGACGGCAGTAAAGACGGCGAACACCTTCTTCTCGCTCCATCCGCCCATCTCAAAATGGTGGTGGAGGGGCGCCATACGGAAAATGCGCTTGCCGTGGGTCAGCTTAAAGTAGGTGACCTGAATGATGTCGCTGAGGGTCTCGGCAATATAGATGATGCCCACCAGAATGAGGGCAACAGGGATGTCCAGTCCGAAGGCCAGTCCCGCCACGGCGCCGCCCAAAAACAGAGAGCCGGTATCGCCCATAAAGACCTTGGCGGGATGGAAGTTATAGATCAGAAAGCCGCCCAGACTGCCGAAGAGCGCTGCGGCAAAGATGCCCAGCTCCTGATAGCCCCACATCACTGCCACCACGGTAAAGAAGATGGCGACCGGCATTGTGACGCCGGCGGCAAGGCCGTCTACGCCGTCAGTCAGGTTGACGGCATTTACCGTGCCCACCATGACAAAGGCGGCAAACATCATATAGAGGATCCAGGGCAGCTGAACGGTCACATTTGCAAAGGGGATATAAATTCGGGAATCCAGATAGCCAAAGTAGCGGAGCAGCACGGTGAACAAGATCGCCGCTGCCAGCTGCAGCAGGAACTTCTGAGAGGCAGTCAGGCCCTCGTTCTTCTTGTACTTCACCTTCATATAGTCGTCAAAAAAGCCGATGCCGCCGTAGACCAGGGCAAACAGGAACACAAACAGTCCGCCGAGTTTTCCCTGCATCAGGTTCGGGAGCCCCGCCGTCACCAGAGCGACTAAAATGCCCACAATGAACATAATGCCGCCCATGGTGGGGGTACCCTGCTTGTTCAGGTGCCACTTGGGGCCGATCTCCTTGATGGTCTGGCCCGCCTTCAGGGCGGCCAGCCAGGGGACCAGAACCTTACCTACCGCCCCGCTGACTGCAAAGGCGATCAATGCTGCGATCAATACTCTCATCTTTCGAAACCTCCAACGCCTGGGAATCCAACACATGGGTTAGCATACCACATTTGGCGTTTCCTTTCTACCCTCTTTTGGTCAGTTGTCCTGTGTGTCCGGCAGCTCGCCGCCGTTATCCGCCGTCTGGCCGGCATCGCTCTCGGAGAACTGGACGTCCACCACATAGCCCCGCCGGACCTTGGTGCCGGGATCCACGCTCTGGCCGGAGCAGACGGTGGTGCTGGTATAATAGCCGTTAGTGCCGGTGGCCCGCATAAACAGGCCCAGATCATTCAGCGTCTGGATGGCCTGTTTGGGAGACTGGCCCCTCAGGTCCGGCATATCCACCGTATCGGTGGGGGCCTCCTCACCCATGTAGAGGATGACCTTACTGTTTTGCGGCACATAGTTGCCGCTGCGGGGAATCTGGCCGGTGACGGTATCACCGGAGCCCACTACGCGGTAAGACAGCTGCTTGTTCTTCAATGCCTGATCCGCCTGGGTCTCCGTCATGCCGGTAAGATCGGGCATGGCGGTGAATGCGCCGGTCAGGTCGTCAGAGCTATATGCCTTTTCATAGCCGCGATAGTCCAGGATTTTGGCCAGCAGCTCGCCGGCCACAGGAGCGGCCATGCCGCCGCCGGAGATGACATCGCCGTTGGCAGTGGCCGAGCTGACGCCGTCTATGGATTTGGGGCGGTCAAAAATGACCAGTACGATGACGTCCGGATCGTCCGCCGGGGCAAATCCCACAAAGGAGACAATCCACTCACCCTGCTTCAGCGTCTGGGAAGTTCCCGTTTTGCCGCCGATACGGTAGCCGGGCTGATAGGCGTTCTTGCCGGTATATTTGGAGACGACGCCCTCCAAAATCCCGGCGCATTGCTTGCTGGTGCTCTCGCTGATGACCTGGCGCACCGGGGTGGTGTCAGTGGTATAGACAGTGTTCCCCTCCGGGTCTGTAATGTGATCCACCACGTGAGGGGTGTAGAGATAGCCGCCGTTTACCACCGCATTAAAGGCCGTGATCAGCTGAATGGGGGTGATGTTAAAGCGCTGACCGAAGGAGGCGGTGGCCAGCTGAGCGATATGGAACTCATCGTAGGGCCAGACATTACTGCTGTTCTCGTAAGGCAGGTCGATGCCCGTGGGCTCCATAATACCGAAGCGGTAGAGATAATCGTAAAATTTCTCTCTGCCGATCTTCTGGCCAATGGCAATCAGGGCAGGGTTACAGGAGTGGCCCACCGCCTCTGCCAGAGTCTGGTGTCCGTGGCCGCTGCGGGCGGAGCAGCGGATGGTCCAGGTGTCTACCTGCACACTGCCGCCGCAGTCAAAGGTGGAATTTTCGTCAATGACGCCCTCCTCCAGACCGGCAGCCAGCACGATGGCCTTGAAGGTAGAGCCGGGCTCGTAGGTGTCGGTAATGGCCTTGTTGGTCCACTGGGAGTAGACTGCGTTGGAATAGGCCTGTTGATAGGCCTCCTCATAGGTGAGAGGCGTCTTTTCCTCCTCTGTCAGCTCTCTCCCCTCTTCCTCGGCCTGCCGGATGGCATTCTCCACCGTTTCCTTGGAGGCCGCTTCAATCTTTTTGGCCTCCTCGTCCACCTTGGCAAGCAATGTGGGGTCAGTGACGGTGCTGTAATTGTTCAGGTCAAAGTTGGGACTCATGGCCATGCCCAGGATGGCGCCGGTATCGCACTCCATTGCGATGATCACGCCGCCGTTCTGGGTCTGATACCGGGTGCAGTACTGCTCCAGATAGCTCTCGCAATATGCCTGTATGGTAGAGTCGATGGTCAGGTAGATATTATCGCCATTTTCCGCATCGTAGTAGTCCTGGAAAAAGTTCATCAGGTCAGTGCCCACGCCGTTTTTCGCCGTGACCACCAGGCCGGGGGTGCCGGCCAGCTGGCTCTCAAACTTGGATTCCAGGCCGTAGGCGCCGCCGCTGTCGTTGGTAAAGCCGATGATCTGAGCGGCAAGGCCGGCATAGGGATAGTACCGCTTGGTATTGGGCTGGAGATAGATACAGCCGGCCAGATGGTAGGAGTCGATCAGTTCCCGGATCTCTGTCTCCACATCATTTTCCACCTTCTGGGCCACCCGCTTATACTGGCTGTTGGTGTCGGCGCACTTTTCCCGCAGGCTGGCGGCGTCCAGCTCTAAAATACGGGCCAGGTTGGTGACCACTACATCCTGGACATTCCAGTCATAGGGAGAGGTATCCTTCCCCTTGTCTCTGGCCTTTTCCAGCTCTTCATTCAGCTCCTGCTGCTTTTCGGCAATGGCCTTGGGAGACAGAATGACGTCATAGACCGTGGAGCTGATAGCCAGCACGTTTTTGTTGGCATCGTAAATGGTGCCCCGGGATGCGGAGATGGAGAGCGTGGAGGTCTGCTGATTCACTGCCAGCTCCTCCAGCTTGTCGTGGTCTGCCACCTGCAGGCGGTAGAGCTGCATAATGAGAGGGATAAAGATGAGCACGCCGAACACCACCATCAGCTTGATGGTGCGGCTGAGGACAAGACGGTTGGCCTCTTTGCCCGCTTCCCGGATTTTTCGCTCCTGATTCACTGTAACACTGCCTTTCCCCCGCCTGCCGCAGCGCAGACGTCCCTTTGCGTGTGGATAAAAAAGGCGCAAGAAAATAGACTATTTTCTTACGCCCTGTCTTTCATTCTCTTGTGGCTTGTTCCTCTGTTTCTCAGCCTATGTATCCTCGGCCAGGGTTATGACCCGGACAGGCCCAGCAGATCCTGAATCGTGTCCCACAGGCCGCCGTTCTGCCGGTCATAGACCACGGCATTGTCCGGCTCAGAGAGGTCCACGTAGATCTTCTGGTCGTTCTGTGCCTCGATCAGCATGACGTCAGATTGGGCAATGGCCGCATCCAACGCCGCCTGATCGAACACCTCTTCGTACTGGGCTGTCAGAGTCCGCTCCTCCTGCTGGAGGGCGGTAAGCTCATGTCTGGCCTGGACCGTCTGGGCGTAGACGCCGTCCAGACGGCTGTAGCTCAACACGATCATCACCGCCATAAAGGCGGCAGCCAGCAGTCCCACTGCGGGAAGGAAGCTGACCTCGTCCTGAGGGCGGAGGTTGACCTTGACTCTGGTATGTACCTGCTGCTGCGCCCCTTTGCGGGGACGGACCAGGGGCAGCTCCTGAAGCTGAGGCCCACGGTCCCGCCGGCGGCGGGGGGCAGCACTGCCCTGCTGGTATTCCTGTGTATAATAGGCTGTATTCCCATAGACGGGCGCCTGATATTGTCTTGCGGCAGAAGCCATGTAGCAAGCCTCATTTCATAATATATCGAATCAGCATTTCTCACAGACGCGCAGCTTGGCGCTTCTGGCTCTGGGATTTTCAGAGATCTCATTTGCTGAAGGTATCATCGGTTTTCTGGGGGTCAGACGGACCTTTGGGGTATTGCCGCAGACACACACCGGAAACTCCGGCGGGCAGGTGCAGCCCCGTGCCGCCTCAGCCATGGCCACCTTGACGATCCGGTCCTCCAGAGAGTGGAAGGTGATGACGCAGAGCCGTCCACCGGGATTTAACCGGGGGATCACTGCCTCCATGGTGTCCGCGATAGCGCCCAGCTCGTCGTTGACGGCGATGCGAAGGGCCTGAAAGCTGCGCTTGGCGGGATGCTGTTTCTCCCGCAGGGCCTGAGCCGGCATGGCAGAGCGGATGATCTCCACCAGCTCCAGGGTGGTGCGGATGGGCATCACTGCCCTTCTCCGGCAGATGGCGGCGGCAATGCGGGGAGAATAGCGCTCCTCGCCGTATCGGCTGAGCAGCAGACGAAGCTCGTCCTCCGAGTATTCATTCACCACGTCAGCAGCCGTCAGGGCCTGAGTCTGATCCATGCGCATATCCAACGGTGCGTCCTGCATGTAGGAAAAGCCCCGGCTCCCGTCGTCCAGCTGAGGGGAGGAGACGCCCAGGTCCAGCAGAATGCCGTCTACCCGGTCGATCCCCAGCTCGTCCAGCACCTGGGGGATATGGCGGAAATTGCGATGGACAAGGGTGACCTTGGAAAACTGGGTTCCAAAGCGGTCCGGTGCGGCGTCCAGCGCCGCCTGATCCTGATCGATACCGATGAGCCGCCCGGTAGTCAGTCTGGCCGCCGTCTCTCTGGCATGGCCGGCCCGGCCCAGGGTGCCGTCTACATAGATACCGTCAGGTTTGATCCGAAGTCCTTGGAGACATTCCTCTAAGAGAACCGGGCGATGCGTAAATTCAGCCATACTGCCGCCCAGCCTTTCTACCCCTAGATTTAGTCACTGAGTGCCCCTTGTTACCACGATATACAGTATAATTCTTTTGTTGTGGAATTGCAACCCCTTGTAACCAATTTATTCTTAAAATTCTTCTAAGTTTTCCCATCAAACGGGATGTATTCTGCACCATTTTCCCGTTTTCATCTAAAATTAGTTGTATTTTTTCCGGTTTCCGCCCGGTTTTTTCAAGGATATTGGCCGAATTATGTCACTGTACATTTTGCGGGCATTTTCGTCGCCCTCTGTCGGCCTGTGTCGGCGGCAACAGCAAAAGCGCGTCCCTTCCGGGGCGCGCTTTTGTGTCCGGCGCAGTGTCAGTCGGTATCAGGCCAGCGTCTCCTCCCACTGCTTCTCCTTGAAGCCGATGAGCACATTACCATCCGCGATAAGCAGGGGGCGCTTGACCAGCATGCCGTCAGAGGCCAGCAGGTTGAGCATCTCCTCTTCGGTCATGTTGGGCAGTTTATCCTTCAGCTCGTACTCACGATAGAGCATGCCGCTGGTGTTAAAAAATTTGCGCAGGGGCTGGCCGCTCTGGTCGTGCCAAGCCTTCAGCTCCTCAGCAGTGGGATTCTGCTCCTTGATGTTGCGGTCTTCGTAAGCGACACCGTGGTCGTCCAGCCACTTCTTTGCCTTTTTGCAGGTGGTACACTTGGGGTATTCCAAAAAGATCATGCGCTCTCCCTCTTTCTTTTATGATATTGGTATTGTATCGGATAAGCGCTGTGATTGCAAGGGTTTTCAATGTTCTTCCCTCTTCGCATCATCCGACCTTTTGGAATATTTTTCGGATATTTAGTAAAATATACTTGACACTCTGCCATAGAAGTGCTATACTTCCCTCATCAACCGAAAGGAGCTGTTCTTTATGAATCTTGATTACTATGCAATCGGTCTTTCTGTGGGAGTGGTGTTCGCCGTCCTGCTGTGTGCCATTCTCCGTCTTGTGCAGAAGCGGAAGGATGGCAACTGCCAGAAGGAAGAATACGACGAGCGGCAGATCATTGCCCGTGGCGTGGCCTATCGAAACGGCATGTTTGCCATGTTTATCTATAACGCCATTTATGCCGTGCTGGATCTGTCCGAGATCGTCTGGTGCGAGACCTTTGTGGGGCTGTCTATCGGCGTTATGGTCGGCGCGGCAGTGTATTCCATCACTGCCATTCGGAGGGACGCCTATCTTGCCTTCAATAAGAACATGAAGTCGTGGGTTACATTGGG
>Ga0326514_10001359_pt1 | contig 15951 bp, 33 predicted proteins | sample 3_2548_0518_D_FD_203653 | JGI IMG/M metagenome (GOLD analysis project Ga0326514, IMG submission 203653) | Bovine rumen microbial communities from UC Davis, California, United States - 3_2548_0518 | ecosystem: Host-associated > Mammals > Digestive system > Stomach > Rumen | place: USA...
ATATGATTTACAAGATAGTCACGGAAGGTTTCTTCCAGAATTTCGCCACATTCACGAATTTCTTCCTCATCCATGCCAACGTCCAAAGTAATGCAGAAATGAATATCTTTCATATTATATCCTTTCTGGTTTTTAAGACTTGTTCCTTGTCTTTTGTGATAATAGTATATCATGAATCTTAATATATGTCAATAAATAGTTTTAGATGTTTAACATCTAATAAAAGAAAGGGGATTACTCCCCTTCTTCCTCCTTCTTAGCCTTTTCTTCCCGCTCTTATCACGGGCAATTTTCGCTTCTTTGGCTTTCGCCTTCTCGGCTTTGCTTGCCTGCTTTTCGTTATAAGCGTCAATTTCAGACTGCATCAGTTCGCGGGCGGTCATGTCCTCCCGTTCTTCCGCAACGATGACGCCAACACGGCAATAGCGCTCAACACCGTTTTTATCGGTCAGAATAACGCCCCATTGACGATCATTGATCTTGCGGTATTCAGTGTCATTATCAGTCGTAAAAGCATCAATGGTTCCCGCTTCGGTTTCAAGCTCGAAAATTTCAGAGAAAACACGATTGCGCAGGTCAGCATCCACAACAGTCTTAGAAATCTTAGCCATAATCAAGCCACCTTTCTGGTTTTTAAGTGTTGTTCCTTCACTTGATGGATATAGTATAGCATAAGTGAAGGAAGAAGTCAAGAAGTTGTTTTAGATGTTTAACATCTAATTCATGAGGGCGATTTAATCACCCTGCGGTTCTTCTACGTCAGTAATATTTTCTGTATCACAATAGCTGAGGAACATGTTACGCGCAAATCCTTGAACTTCTTCAACAGGACGCTCTTCATTACACAACTGACAGAAAATGAAAGCGGCAATGTTCATCATATGTCCCGCGGTTTCCCAACTAATAGTCTTTTCCATAATAATTCCTTTCTGGTTTTTAGAAGTGGCCTTCTTCTTTCTTACATATATATTATATCATACTATTTGAAATTTGTCAAACTTAAAATTAGATGTTAAACATCTAATTTCCTCTTTAGTTAGTCATGTCTAACTTCCAATAAAAGGAAAGGCCCCTTAATAGGGGCACTCAATTTCCGCATATTGTGCAAGGCGATGCAACTTGTTAATCAATCCGGTTAGATAGTTGCTTTCTTGCTGGGCGGCTTGTTTTGCGTCAATATAGGCGGCGATTGCATCATATACGGCTATACATTCGTTCAGTTTAGGAGACTTACGCCGCATAGCAAAATCAATCGTTTCACCCAATTCACGGAAAGGGAAGAAAGAAATTCCAATAGTGATGGCATGGCGCTGGGCAATTTTGGAAAGAATGAAAGTTTCAATCATTGCATCATCTAAGGCGGTGTGACTTTCTACAAAGTCATATTTGTTACAAAGATATTGATAAGAAGATTCGGCGCTTGTCTTGAAGAAAGTCCCAGAGGCCGTTAGCAAGCCATGATTCAGGCATTCGGTTTTATAAGAAACGGTGTTTAAAAGATGAGAAGTAGCAAGTCCCCAAAGGTCAAACAGGGGAAAAGATTCACCGCGGAATTTGAAACAATCGGCATCAAATTCTTTTTCGGGGTCTTTATGGTACTTTTCATTTGCAATTCGTCCGCACAGTTGGCGCTGAACCTGTTCCCACTGCTGATAGTCCGGGCTATACAATTTCCTGATATACAATTCGGTGAAAGGAATTGCTTTCTTGAAGTCAAACATGGAATTGAAAGCGCCCACCGCATCAACCGTCCGCAGGTCTGCAAGATAGATTTCCATGATTTCATCCCAAGTTTTAATGACGGTTTCGCCGCGCTTAAGCATCTCCAGATAACGCGGGCGCTTTTCAGCATAATACGCGGTGTTAAACACGGCGGGAACGGCAAAGGTCTCAGCTACCAGAAATTGCTTGCTATCCAGAATTTCACCATTGCGATTGGTAATAGTCCAGCCGATGTCATATACAAGAGGACGGGCGATGGCGATCTTCTTTTTCTTTTCAGCATCTCCCTGTGCAATTTCATTAGCGAAGGGCAGGGTGGCGGTCTCGGTGTCGGTGACCATAAAGCGGAGAGTTTTGTTCATAAGCGTTTAAGTTCCTTTCTGGTTTTAAGTGTTTTCCTTCACTTCATGTATAGAGTATACCACACAATAGCGGGAAAGTCAACACTTTTTTTGAAAGTTTTTTATGAAATCGGTAAAGTTATTTAGATGTTAAACATCTAAAATATAAGAGGGCGATAAGCCGCCCTTAACTATTTTTCTGTTCCATGAATACATTATAAGCATAATCAAAAATGACAACATGGTTATTTTTCCAACCAAAATTTTCCTCATGAAGGTCATACAGATATTCGTCTACAAAGTCCCGTTCATCGCCGTCAAGATAATATTCGGCCCGCTCTCCCTCTTGACTTGCACGCATATTTATGCGGGGCATAATGTAGAAAGTATGGCCCATATATTCAAAAGAGGAAATTTCCGCGAAAAGGCTTTCAAATCCTTCTTTTTTAGCAAAGTTGTAAAATTCTTCTTCATCTTCGCAACCGCCATAAATTCGAGCGCTATGCTTGTCATAGTCATATTTAATGACATAATCGGAAGTGATGAAGGCAACGCGGACAGAACCCCAAGAAACGCTAACCTTGCGGTGCTTTTCTACATTGAATGTTTCTACCGCCCGAACGCACTTATAAGGCTCGTCTAAATATTCTTCAATATAAGGATACAGAACCTTGAGAAAATTAAAAGCACGGGCTTTGTAGTCATTTTTAATCATAGCGATTGCCTTTCTGGTTTTTCGGGTTTTCCTTCCCTTCATTTGACATACATAGTATAACATGATTTTGAAGTGAAGTCAATAGAGAGAATTAGATGTTTAACATCTAAAAGTAAAATAAAAAAGAAAGGGGCTTACGCCCCTTTCTTAATCCGGTAAGAGTTTACCTTACCTTCAATCTTTTCTACTTCCTCAGTCCAGTAGTGGTTCAGGCCATAGCTGACCATGTTCCTGGTAAATCCTTCGGGAAGTTCCTTTTCGCAGGAATCGAAGATTTCTGCAACAGTCACAGGGGCACCTGCCACACGAATGGTTTCCAGAACCACGGGCTTAGCTTCGGCGTAAGCCGCTTCTTTCGCGGCCTTTACACGGTCGTTGCGGTGAAGTTCTTTTTCAAGGGCTTCCATCACGGCGGGCTTGTTCTCAAATTCAACGGTGTTCAGAGTGTTGTAAATGGTGTTCATGATTTCCTTAGTCATATCAGTTCCCTTTCTGGTTTTTTAGAGTGTCCTTCTCTTTTTCTTACATCCTTATTATAGCACAGGATTTGCTTTTTGTCAAGGGGTTTTTCAAACTTTTTTTGAAAGTTTTTTCGGAAGGTCTAACGGTCCCAATTACGCAACCCCGCCTCAATGTTCCACCGTGTTTCTTTCCCCCTTGGAACAATTATATATTACCACAACTTTAGAAAGAAGTCAACAGTTGAGTTTAGATGTTAAACATCTAAATAAAAAAGGGGAGGATTACTCCTCCTCCTCTTTCTTTTCCCTTGCCTTGGCTACTTTCTTAGCCTTTTCTGCGTCCTTCGCGGCCTTTTCTTCGGCCTTGATGCGCTTTTCTTCCTTCCATGCTTCGGCGGCCTCATAGGGATCGAAAGCTTCGGCGGTCTTGGTGGGCTTGTAAGCCTTGGTCTTGATGGTTACTTCCGTCCAGATTTCCTGGCCGTCAATGGTCTGAAGAATAGCCCAAGAGGCATCCGCAAACTGAACAGCGGACTGTTCTTCCAGAGCATCACTCATGGCGGAAATGGTAGCATTGCGAGCGGCGTTCTTCATTTCGGTGGCGTTCATAGACATATCTCATACTTCCTTTCTGGTTTTTAAGAGTTTTCCTTCTCTTGATTACGGTATAAGTATATCATGGATTTAAGAAAAAGTCAACTATTGATTTTAGATGTTTAACATCTAAAAGAAGGGGTTGTATTTTCAAATATTTTGTGTTATAATGTAACCGTAATAAAGAAAGGGGTTATGAAAATGAAAACCGATTACACTGTACGCGCTCAAAAGTTTCTGAATGAAATTTTCCCGGTGATTGAAAAGTTTCTGGATGACCCCTATGATTTGGCTGATGCGCTATTTGACTATTGCGAAAAAAATCACATGCGGGTGAATGTTCGGAATGGTGTTTCCCGTTGGGCTATTATTCGCTCTGACTATGTGATTAAATATGATTATGATAAGGAATGTTGGGCAGGAAATTGCCCCAATGAAGTGATTAAGTACGCGCAAGCAGAAGAAGATGGCTATGCTTATCTGTTTGCCAAAATCACCCCGGTAATTTCTCATAATATCACTTTCTATGTTATGCCCCGTATTAAGAACATTGGGTGTCATAGGAGTTTGATAAGAGCGCTTACTAATGATGAATGGGATTATATTTTTAGCATGACAGATGATTTACACTGTAATAATTATGGCTGGGAAAATGATAAGCCTGTCATTATTGACTATGCCTGTGACCCGTAAGGGTCATTTTATGTTTTAGATGTTAAACATCTAAATAAAAAAGGGCGCGGCTACTCCGCGCTCTCAATCATTCCTTTCAATCCTTTTTCATTCAATTCTTTTACGACTTTCTTTGCTTCGCGCTTGCGTTCCTTTTCTTTTTCGGCGGCGGCTTTCTTGGCTTCGCTTGCCGCTTTCTTTGCCGCTTTTTCTTCAAGATCAAACTTGTAGTCATCGGCGGCGGCGTAAGCGTCATATTCATTATAACCGCCCTCACCATTGCGAGTACCGCGAGGAATGGAAATCTTTACCAAATAGAAAAATTCATTCCCATCTGCGTCTACCCCTGGAATAGCAATCTCGCTGGGGCCTACGCGCAAAACATCAGAGTTTAGCTGAGTGGACAAAACGGTCTGAACGGTGGACAAAAGTTCGTTTTTCTGTGCGTTACGGCTTGCTTCTTTACCCATTTTTCATCCTTCTTTCTGGTTTAGTGTTTTCCTTCACTTTTCATATAGAGTATATCATAATTTTGAAAAATTGTCAAGTATTTTTTCGGGATAATTTGAAAAAATTTTTATACAGAATTTTGTATAATTATGTGAGAATGAAATTAGATGTTTAACATCTAAATATATACCCCTTAGGGGGTATAGGTAGTATATTCTTTACAGGGAATAATATTCCCATTATCAAGAATTTCATAAACTTCAATAGATTCTTTATATACCGGATAGATAAAATCTTCAAACGTTCTTTTTTTATGTGCATATTTACAAATTTTAGAATAATTTTTATTAAACCATGCTTTTGCTTGTGTTAGGGTCTTGCAATCTAAAAAGTCTAAATCTCCACAAGCAAAGCCGCTGGTATAGCCAACAGGAACAGTTAAAGACTTTATTTCTTCTTCGGTAAAGATTTTATTTTTAATTGCTCTATCTGCATCACATTCGTATTGATCGCTAAGGGGCGCACATTCAATGACAATAAATTTACGCATATTTTTTCCTCTCTGGTTTTTAGAGTTTTCCTTCTCTTATTTACAAATGAATTATAGCATTTTAAGAATAAAATGTCAATAGAATAAATTAGATGTTTAACATCTAAATAAAATCAAAAAGAAAAGAGGGCTTACGCCCTCTTGTATTCGTTAACCTTGCCCTCAATCTTAACGATCTCGGCGGCCCACAGTTCGCGCAGAGCATACTGCACCTTGCCTTTGGTCATGCCCTCGGGAACAGTGCCCTTCACGGTTTCCCACAGTTCCGCAAGAGTTACAGGCTTGTCGGTCAGCGCGCCGATGACTACGTCATGCGCGGCGGCGTACATTTCGCGGTTGGCCTGGGCCTTTTCGGCGTTCTTGTTCAGTTCGGCCTGAACCTCGGCATATTCGGCGGCGAGTTCGGGAACGTTCTTGATGTAGTTGGCGATAGCGATCATGGTGTTTTTCTTCATATCTTTTTCCCTTCTGGTTTTTAGGACTTTTCCTTGTCCTTTTCATGTATTCATTATAGCACAGTTTGTGCTTAATGTCAAGTATTTTTTTTGTTAAGTTTTTGTTACAAGGGAGAGGATTGCGGTCTGTATAGGTCAAGATTGAATCTTCCCACAGAGTTTTCCGACTTACCTCCTTATGCCGCGTCACACGGCATCCTCTCCCTTGGAACGATTATAGTATAGCACAACCTTAAGAAAAGGTCAAGCATTGGATTTAGATGTTTAACATCTAAAATAAAAAATGGAAAGAAATGGGAGATTATTCTCCCATTTCTTTTTCTGTAAAACTATATAAGCCGTCACGCACATATTTTTTTGCATATTCGCCTTGATGAATAATTTCACCATTGACTTTTATAGTGTAAGGCGTAAGGCGCGGACGCTGTAAGACTTTTACAACTTTGTAATCTTTTCCGGGTTCTACCCTATCTTGATTAAAACAATGTTGCAAAATTGCGCTTTCAATATCTACATCATACGCGCCCATATGCGCTTCTTCAAAGTCGTTATTTTTCGTAAGGTATCTGTATACAATTTCAGCGCTTGCTTTATAGTTTCCAGTATCTGTAAAATATTGGTGTTCTTCACAAAAGTCTTTATATTCTTTTGTGTTGGTGATAAATTCGGAAGCATAGCCCCAAATATCATGAACGGGAATATCTTCCAAAGGATTATTACATTTGAACCAGTCACAATTAAAAGTGAAAACTTTGTCGTCAAAATCACTGTTATAGGCGTAAGCATCGGTCACTTCATATTTGATAATATCACGGCGCATTGTTTGCATGATATAGCCCCATTTATTCATAATGGCCTTTTTAGACCGCATCAGGCCAATATATAAAGGGCGCTTTTCTTTATAGTATGCACTTTCAAACAGCGGCAAATTATGCCATACCTGCTCTACGATGAAATGACGGCGCTCTATTGGAAGGTCGAGAATCTCCTGGAAAATAGAATACCCTACATCATAACAGAAGGGCTTGTCAAGGGAAGTCGTTTCAGTGTCGAATACTATATAAGCCATACGGGTGCCTTTCTTGTTTGTGGTGTTTTCCTTCACCTATGGATATAGTATATCATGGAGATAATGAAATGTCAAGATTGAATTTAGATGTTTAACATCTATTTTAATTGGGATTATTCATCCCAATTAACGCGTGAAATATTGTACTTTTTTCTATATTTGTCTCCACCGCACCAGCAAATCATAATATGGTTAAGGCAAAAACTTTTTATAAAAACATCATCTTCCAAAATACCATCTTCTTTATATGAATCATAGTATCCAAAGCCAAGACGAACATTTGGATCACGATAGATTTGACAAAAATCTCCAATCCAAATTATCCATTTGCGCCAAGTATTAGAACGAACAGTGGTAATAAATTTCTTCATTTCAATCCCTTCCTTTCATATATATAATATCATATCATAAAAGAAAGGTCAATAGTTAATTTTAGATGTTTAACATCTAAGTAATTTGACCCTTACGGGTCATCTTCAAGGACAATATTTATAATTTCTTCAATGGATAAATTAGTATATTTTTCCCAAGATATTGCCGCGTCAATTTGTTTTGTGTCTGTAATTTTATCTGAATGAATATAATGGACAAGCGCACAATTTAATCTGTCCAATCGAATTGCTTTTTCTCGGAAACTATCCGCTTCTTTACTAATCTGTTGCAATAAAGTAAATGTTAAAGAGGAACGATCTGCTATATCATTTTTTTCAATCTTCATATTATCCCTTCCTTTCATAAATATATATTATGAAATAATATATTGATGAAAAAGACATTTCATAAAAATAGATGGCTTAATAATTAACTTAAAATTCCATATCATTTCAATTGTATATAATTTATTTTCTTCCATATACCATGAAGGAAATCTTGGGATTTTTCCAAAATGATATTGAATAAATTCAACTTTATGACTTATTCCTTCTTCTTCATATATTATAAGCCAAGTAGTTTTATACATTTTATTTGCCTTTCTGGTTTTTGATGTTTTCCTTCATCTTTTTACGGAATTATTATAACATAAAATAAAATGAAATGCAAGTTTTAATTTTAGATGTTTAACATCTAAACAATAAAGGGTGATTACTCACCCTTCAAAAGTTCTTTCAGAACCTCCAAAATCCGGTTAGGTTCATACGCTTCACCCTTCCATTCTTCACGGTTCAGCGCTTCATCGTCAAACAGAATGTCATCTTCATTTTCCATAAAGGAGGATTTGGGCGTGCCATAGGCCACAATGCGGATGGCGTCCCAGCTTACCGACCGCAGATGCTTTTTCAGCCATACCAGCTTCGCGGCGGTTACAGCTTCGTCATATTCAGGGGAGGGGCACTTAGAAAGCCAGCTGATAATTCCAATTTGATACCCAGCTTCCTGCAAGCGGTTTAGATAGCGAGCGAGCAGGCTCATATTCAGCATGACCTCAGCTTCTGCGTAGGGCGTAGGATCATAAGCGCGAAGCATAGAAAGCCAACCATCAACCGCGTACAGGTTGCCCAAAGTACCATCCATGTCAAACCAAATCGTTTTCATCGTTCGTTCCGTCCTTTCTTTTGATGGGTATAGTATATCATAGAATGGTATAGAAGTCAAGGGAAGAATTTAGATGTTTAACATCTAAATAAAAACCCCTTACCAAAGGGGCGTGAGCGCAAGCGCTTGAATGTCTTTCGGAACATCACAATCAATGTATACGGCTTTAAGGCTTTCCGGCTCGAATTCTACCATGATCGCTCCGGTTGATATGTCCAGCACATCAGTAGGGAAACCGTAGCTTTCTGTAATTGCGCGGGCCTTGAATACTGCGGCCCAAAGGGAACGGAAACAATAGTCAAAAATTACGGGTTTGTCGTTGTAGTAGTTGATTTGATACATTCATAACCCTCCCTTCAATTTCATATATATAATAACATAATAATAATAATATGTCAAGAGAAAGTTTTAGATGTTAAACATCTAAAAGTAATGGGAAGCCTTAACGGCTTGCCCACAACAAAGTAACCAGAAGAATCAAAACGATAAGGATAAAGCTAATCCAAAGCGGGGACAAAACCCAAACCCATGACCATGTAATGACATTACACAGTTTAAGGACGACAAAAGCGATAGTCAGAAGTCCACAGAATCCAATGCCGCCGCGAGTATTGTTCTTATTATTTTCCATTTTAGTTTCCTTTCTGGTTTTTGGGATTTTCCTTTCCCTTTCGTTCTTACAATGGAATTATAACATAAGAAAATGGAATTGTCAATAATGAATTTTAGATGTTATACATCTAAAATAATAAGGGGAATTAAATTTTCCCCAAAGCGATAAGTTTAAAAGTATTCACATTAGAGAATTGGTCGCATAATTCATAATAATTTTCTTCTGACACTTGAAACCATTCATAAGTATTTTGTCCATAATTAATGGTATATTTAGATAGGTAATCATGACAAATACTTTCACAACACTTTCGGGCATAGTCATTAAGAATGGGCAAACAAGTATGATTATAATAAATTAAAGGATTGTAAGAAAGATATTGTTTTACTCGTTTTCCAATATCTTCTGATTGGCCAACTTTTACGAAATAAATTTTTTTATTTAGAATTGGATTATATCCAATTTGTCCAATAAAATATAATCCAGAAAAATGATCTTCGTAATTTATTTTGGGAATAGTATTATCATCAATAGGAATAATAGGTTCTGGTGCGGGGATATGAGAAGAATGAATTTTTATTATTCTGTCTTTGTAATACCATTTGTTAGGACAATATTCATATTGTAATTTAACAATAGGAAAATATAAGCGAATTTCTTCCATTAGTGTAACACAGTCTGACGCTTCGGGAGCGTCATTTTGAAGTAAATCATATAAATATTCCATAGCTTCAATAGCTTGGCTTTCTGTTTGAATTAAAGAAATAAACTCTCTAATATCATGCTGATAGAACTTACTCATTTTATAATCCTTTCTGGTTTGTGATGTTTTCCTTCATCTTTCTTACATGAATATTATAACATAAAAAATTAAAAAGTCAATACTTATAATTAGATGTTTAACATCTAAACAATAAACGCGGCATTAGCGCCGCGTGAAGTCAATAACAAACTCTTTTGTTTCAAGGTCTAAACAAAGAACGCTCGTACATTCTTTATCTTGAAGGTAAATTGCGGCAGTAGAAAAAACAGTTGCAATGTCATTACAAGTTTCTACCTTGGTGAATCCATCATCATACATAGTAGTTAGAACGTACATACTCAATCTCCTTTCGGGAAGTTCATTCCCTATCTTTTTTACAAGTAAATTATATCATTTTAGAAACGAAATGTCAAGTCTTAAAATTAGATGTTTAACATCTAATTCTAAAATAAAATAAAATCGCCCCGAAGGGCGATTTATTACTTGCGCCGATACTGATTCGGCTTGCCTTCAATCTTGACGACTTCATCGGCCCAGTAGTGCGTGAGGCCATAGGAAATTTTGTTCTTCGTGGTGCCCTCGGGCCAATCGCTTTCGCCCGCAGTGAAGATTTCCGCGACCGTCATAGGCTTGTCGCTCAGGATGCCCATCAGGAGGTCGTGAATGGTTTCATAGGCATCGACTTTCGCCGCGGCCTTTTCAGCCTGCTTAGCGAAGTCATCTTCCAGCTCGCGAATGGCGGCCAGCTTGTCCGCTTCATTGGTGTTCGCGCCGGTCAGGATAGCATAGATGGTCTTGATGGTAGCGTTCTTCATATCTTCATTCTTCCTCTCTGGTTTGGTGGGTTTTCCTTCCCTTGATTACGTGAATAGTATACCATGGATTTTGAAAAAGGTCAAGAGGTAGATTTAGATGTTTAACATCTAAATTAGGAAGCGTGCTTAACGCACGCAAGCATTAGTCATTCCAATTGTTACAACAATACCAACAATGATGAAGAGAATCATATCCATTAGTTACACTTCCTTTCCTCTTTGTAATTATATTGTAACATAATGTAATAAAAAAGTCAATATAATAATTTAGATGTTTAACACCTAAGTTTCGGGAAAATCCATTTGGATTTTATTTCCAAATGGTTTTTCCGTTTTCAATATAAAATGATTGGTTTCTGTCAACTCTTTTACGAAGATATGCAGGAATATTTTTAGCGCCATTGTAAAGGGAGAGAAGTTCCCGGAAAGTTGTTACATACATTGTAATAATTTTTGTTTTATCTTCTGATTTTATAATTGTAATGCCCGTATCAGTTACGCAAATATATTTCCCAGCTTGCCCCGCTATAATTTGCTCAACAGTATGAACATACTTTTCGCGCACAACTTGCCCGAGACCGATGTCGTTGATGATGTGCTGAACCCGTCCCTGCCGCTCAACCCTGCAATGGTAAGTCATTTCCATGGTGACAACCCCTTTCCTTTTTGTGACTTAAGTATATCACAAAATATCCGGATAGTCAAGGGATTATTTTAGATGTTTAACATCTAAAAAACAGTATTGATTTTCAGAATGAAATGTGATATATTATAAGCATGAAAGGGGTGTAATTATGGAAATTCGTTTGGCTAATAAAAATGATATTTCTAAAGTAAGTTTAATTTTGAAATCATATGATATTTCTTATATTACAATAGAACACTTTCGGGAAGATGTAGAATTTAATCGTCAATTTATCATGACAGAGAACGAAAATATAATTGCTATATTATCTCTTGTATATGATAATCAGTATAATTATTATGCAATGAAGCGCCTTCTTGTTACTAATGAGTATAAAGGAAAAGGATATGCTCGTATTATGTTAAATTATGTAAGTCAAAGGGCACAAGGTAAAGTTGGCTGTACTCCATGGACTAATAACGCCGCAATGCGTCATTTGTTAGAAACACTTAACTTTCATCTTGAATATATATTCGACAGTAAGTGGTGTTATTATGTTAAGCAAGTCTAACTTGCTTAACGTACTTAGATGTTGAACATCTAAGTATTGTTGAGAGAGTTATCTCTCCCAATAATATATAATCTCTTTGTTAGTAAGACTTGTGTCAAACATATTATATCCAATTGTCGGCTTGATCCCTGTAGCTTTTTGCAGCTTGCGCATCGCACATCCAGCTTCAGCTACTGTTAAGGTCTTCCAGTATTCTTTTTCGCCAGCTTTCGTTTCGATTGCGGTGTACATCCGCGCGCTGTAAACTTGGCCCTTGCTCATGTTCATTTCGATGTGGCAATACTTGGAATAGATGCTCATGGTTCCTTCCTCCTTCATTTGATACCTAATTATAACATGGAAAATTTAAGTTGTCAATAATAGAATTTAGATGTTTAACATCTAAGTTTTAAGAAGGGACTTAGTCCCTTCTTTCTATCTCAAATTCGATTTGTGTACCATCCGAAAGAATGACTGGTTCATCCTTTAATTTCTGAAGATACTGCTGCGCCTCTTCTAAGGTCTCAAGAGCATCGCTCCAAGCAAAGCCAAACATATCGCACACATACCACATACTGCACATACCTCCTGGGGTCTTGCCCCTCTTTGATGATATAAGTATATCATAAAAACGTAAAAATAACAATAGTTCAATTTAGATGTTTAACATCTAAATTGAAAAGGTTTATTGCTTAGCAATAAACCAATGACATATTAGACCATTTGAGAATAGAGATTTGATTATGTTCTTTTCCAATTTTTAACGCTTCTTTTTTAGTATTGATTCGCATAGAATGGTCAACATAGTAAATGCCTTCGCTGTACCATACGCCGCAATTACCTTCCATTTTTTTAACCGCTTCAATAGCTTCTTTTATTGTACGACATTCTGTGCCATAATCCGCGACCTGCCATCCGGTTTTATAAGTAATAATTTTGTTGCTCTTCATGGTAAAGCCATCATTGTTCTTGAGATTTTCAAAATAGGTTTTGATGCCGTTGTTCATTGTCTTAATCCCCTTTCCTTATCTTCAAGAATATTATAGCACATATATTTTTTAATGTCAATAATAGTTTTTAGATGTTTAACATCTAAATTGGATAAAGGCATTACGCCTTTATATCATGCCAAGTGTATCCGACTAATTTAATTGTTTTATGGTAAGTTTTTCCTGTGGTTACATTGATCCATTGAAGCACTGAAAAAATTAAGCCGCTTTTTCTGTCCACGTCTTCGACGTTCCAATCAATTTGTTTAATGAATACATGTTTCCCATCTTGTTCTACCAATTTCCGCAGTAAAGCTATAGCTTCAGCTTCTGATTCGCAGCTCACTTCAATCTTTTCTTTGTGGTCTATTACTGCGATGTATGCAGTAGCTTGATGTGTGCTCATATATTCCTTAATACGGTTTGCGGTGTACCTTGTTCTCATTGGTGATTCCTCCCTTCATTTGATACCTTATTATAACATGCCGTTTTATTATTGTCAATAATAGAATTTAGATGTTTAACATCTAAATTAGGTGTTTGCCATCTAAAAAAGGCGCTCATTGCGCCTTTTCTTCTGTATACCATGCGGCTCCTTTTCTATGTTCTATTTCAAGTATTTTAATTTTTTCAATAGCTTTTTCTTTTGTCAAGCATACATATGCCAGCTCATTTTTTAACCATACAATATATACTTTCATTTTTATTCTCCTTTATTTTGTAGCTTATTTAATTATATATTTACTATATTTGGTTTGAAATTTATAAGCAAGGGCTTTTCAGCCCTTGCTTGCTATCCAGCGTTTTGCGGCGCTTTCGGTCTTGAAAGTCTTTACCAGCTCCGCTCCACGAGTACCACACGCCCACACGCAATACAGCTTCCGTACAGGATTGAAAGAAATTTCATACTTCATTGTTTTTTTCTCCCTTCTTTTCTTTGCTGGGGCAGGGCTTGTGCCCTGCCCCTTTGTTTGATGTTACAGCCTTCCGATTTCTTCAAGGAAGGTCCGCAGGCTGGTATATTCGCCGCTCTGACAGAGTGCCCAGCGCGCCTTGCGGTAGGTAGGTTGCATGGTGTAGCAATCTCTGATAGGCTCAAGCCCCATCGCCTGCCGTTCCTTGTTTTCGGCCCGTAAGGCGGTGTTGTTAGTAGCCGCTTTCAGTCCGCTCCGAAAATTCGGGTGGCGCTTTTGTCCTGCGCACAATACGCCGCCGATAAACTCAGCTCGAGTTACTACAATACTATTGTCAAGCAGGTCATCGAGGTCTTCCAGCTCACCCGGTTCGGTGCAATACACGATGGCTCCCTTGCCCGGCAGAATGTCAGCTTCTTCCAGTTGACCATCATTGTAGTTGGCTACAATGCCGTCACCCGTCTTGACTTCCACTGTCACAGCGCGCCCGTCAACGTAAACTACAATGTCAGCTTTTTCCTGCGCGCGCGCTCTGAAGTCACCGGTGCTCAGCCCGTGTGCGGTCATCAGGTGGCGGACGATGGGCTCATAGAGCTTGCCCAGCGCTCCTGTAGAGCCCTTCCGAGCTTCATTGGCAATTCTTGCCAGCATGGCCAGCTGTTCCGTTGTCAGCTTCTCTTGAGACAATCCGCGCTTTTTCGCTTCCAGTTTGATGTCGTGCAACATGTTTTCTACCTCCTAAAATTTGGTAACTTTAATAATCTTGCAATCTGCCCTCGGCCCGCTCATATCTTCGCCGGCTGCCCGTCTCTCGATTACATAAATAGTATAGCACACCCCGGTCAGAATTGCAAGCCCTAAATGTTAAGAAATTGTAAACAAACTATGAACAAATTATGAACAAAAATTTGGTCAAAAAATGGTAAAAACTTGCAAAAACTTGCAGAAAATGTCAGCCCGGGGGCATGGTTTGAGGATGTACAATCTGGCGCCAAATTGTACATGCCGGGCCTCTCCATCCTCAACCGTATTTTTTATTTTAAAAGCAACCGTATTTTTTATCTAGCCCTAACACTTGACAAATTCAAAAAAGTGTGATAATATATAAGTAGAGGGTTATGAAACCCGCTGAACCGAGGTGCTTATATGAAAAGAAAATACTCTTTAGATTACTCAATCGACCGCGACATTGATAGAGTTGCCGCCGTAAAAGAAATATTAGATTCATTAGATACAGACCCCTCGGCTCTAGAATTAGAGTAGATGGGGTCTTATATATTATATGGAAAAGACGAAAATGGCCTAAACGCCGTTCAAAGAGGAGAAACTACCGATGGTAATAAACGTTACTCCTCATTTAAAAAAACTGACGATAAATTATTATCATTAGAAGAAATTTTAGAAAATCCTCTAACCGATCAATCTGAACTAAAGCCGGCGCATCAAAAACAAGCTTATACAAAGAAAAAACCAACAATTGCGCGACCAAAGTACGACCGCAAAGGCAACCTAATAGACCCTGGCGATTCTGATATTCCCGGCATGTAGGAACTATGGGATTGCATTGACCACATGGAACATGTAATTGCCGTAAATGAAGGCAAGGTGCCACCAGACGATACCACAACAATTTTAAAAGATAGTTATCGTCTCTATCAACTAAAACATAATTTAATAGATTTGCGCCGCCATCAATATTATTTGAAAGACGCCTATAAACCAACACTTCACTTCCAAGCTATTGACCATCCAAAAGCCCAATTCTATGATTGGACTTCTGACTCCTTTTACTGGATTCCTTTAACCGAATGGTAGCATCGCGTAGATGAAGCTCTTTTGCATACAATTTCAAAAAATTTAGAAAATTATGAGACAAGAATTAATGAGAAGGGAGAAACTGAAGTAAAATGGGTTGTGCGCGAACACACCTTTGATTGGGAGAACCCTCTCCACGTTAAAGCACTTATAAATAATTACGACGCTCTTTATGACTATTTAAAAGAAAAATTAAATACATATGGCCGTACTCTAATTTTTGATTTTGAACGTTATCGCGCAATGGCGAACCTAACTGAGGTGCGCGAATTTATATTGGATAGGAAGATTGAAAAAATGCCCTA
>Ga0326514_10001360_pt1 | contig 15950 bp, 8 predicted proteins | sample 3_2548_0518_D_FD_203653 | JGI IMG/M metagenome (GOLD analysis project Ga0326514, IMG submission 203653) | Bovine rumen microbial communities from UC Davis, California, United States - 3_2548_0518 | ecosystem: Host-associated > Mammals > Digestive system > Stomach > Rumen | place: USA: California...
TCGCGAGCTTGGCATCCCATACAAGCAGCCCGGCTTCTTCGATTGATTCCATCTCGCACCCTTCATAAGGGACACTCAGATTCCACGGATTTGCGCAGATTAACCCAATATAAAAATCTGTGCCAATCCGTGGAATTTGTGTGACATTATAATCGGAATGATTCATTAAAAATCTCCCATTTTATGCAGTAAATGCGCCGTACTGCATAAAATAGTAACTTTTTTATGCAATACGCTTGGAAAAATGACAAAAATATCGTATCTTTGCAGCGAACAAACAATCCCACCTCGATATGAAAACCATAATACTGAATCAGCGCAAAGAACGCGACGAACTAATGTCACGAACCTATCTGACAAGGCGCACCAACCAAGACCTCGAACTGCTTTTGTCCAGTCATCTGATCAAACTAATCACAGGTCCCCGTCGCGTCGGCAAATCTACCCAAGCATTGCTCATGCTGAGGGGCAAGAACTTCGCGTATCTCAACTTCGACAACCAGGCGCTTCTCGATGCTTGGGATGCCGACCTTGTGATGCGCATGCTCGACGACGTCTATCCTGGTTACGAGTTCTTGCTGCTCGATGAGGTGCAGAACCTCCTCTCCTGGGATTTATGGGTCAGCGAACTATATCGGTTAGGGAAAAATCTTATCATCACCGGAAGTAATGCCAAGATGCTGTCGAGCGAGATGGCTACCGTACTGACAGGCAAGTACCTGCAGGTTGAAATGCTACCGTTCAGCCTTGAGGAGTTTTTCGACTGGAACAAGCTCAATCTTCACGCCATGAAGCCTGAAGACATGACTCGCGCAGCTGTACTTTCCGACGACTATCTTCGTAACGGAGGTTATCCCGAAGTCGTGAATTCTCGCCCACTGATACGCAGTTATCTCGAGACCTTGTTCGACTCAATCGTCTGGAAAGATGTAGCCAAAAGGCATAACGTGCGAAACATCGCCGATCTGAATGACTTGGCCATGTATCTGGTTTCCAATTTCTGCAATCCTGTCAGCGCCAACGACTTGACCGAAGAACTGGGCTTTTCGAGTGTGAATACCACTCGAAAATTTATGGACTATTTACATGAGCCATACCTCTTCTTCTTTCTCCCTCGCTACAACGCCAAACTAAAGATAATGAAAAAGGCGCCGCGTAAAGTATATGTCGTTGACAATGGTTTTGTGCAGGCCAAAGCATTTGCATTAAGTGACAATCTCGGACGATTGCTCGAAAACCAAGTATTCATCGAACTATTGCGCCGTGGCTACAATACCGATAAAACCATCTTCTATTATCATTCGCGCAATGACAAAGAAGTAGATTTTGTCCTTCGCGAGGGTACTCACATCAAGCAACTGGTACAAGTATGCTACGATATGAGAAATGAGAAGACGCTTCGTCGTGAAGTCGACAGCCTTGTGGAATGTGCTGGCGAACTCAAATGCAACGACCTTATCATTGTAACCAACGAAGATGAACGCACAATAGAAAAGAGTGGGTATCGGATAAAAATCGTTCCTTTCCTCGAATTCTAACTATTTACAGCAGCAAGCATCCTGACGGCCGTCAGAGTATTTCCGCATTTGTAGCAAGTACTCTGTCGGCCGTCAGAGTACCATTTCCTATCGAAGCAAGCATTATGTCGGCCGTCAGAGTGCTCTATCCAATCGAAGCAAGCATCCTGTCGGCCGTCAGAGTGTTATTTCCAATCGAAGCAAGTACTTTGTCGGCCGCCAGAGTGTCATTTCCTATCGAAGCAAGTACTCTGTCGGCCGTCAGAGTGCTCTATGACGTTGAAGATCAGAAATAAGTGGTGATTACCGTCTTTCCGCATAAAGATACTACCTGGTTCTAAATACAGAGAACCAATTTCCTACCGTCGCATGTCCCCCAACGAACGTAAGAGGACATCATTCCGTCGTCGCATGTCCCCCAGCGAACGTAAGCGGACATCATTCCATCGTCGCATGTTCCTCTACGAACGTAAGCGGACATCTTCCAATCGCCGCATGTCCCCCAACGAACGTAAGCGGACATCATCCGATCGCCGCATGTCCCCCTGCGAACGTAAGCGGACATCTTCCAATCGTCGTATGTCCCCCAACGAACGTTAGCGGACATCATCCAATCGTCGCATGTCCTCCAGCGAACCTTAGAGGATATGCTCCCGTAGCCGCATATCCTTCAACGAACGTTAGCGGACATCATCCAATCGTCGCATGTCCTTCAGCGAACGTTAGAGGACATGCTCTCATCGCTGCATGTCCCCCAACGAACCGTAGAGGACATCCTCCTTTCGAATCATGTCATCCATCGAACGTAAGGGGACATGCTGCGCCTACGGTTTCAAAGAAAGACCTCACTTCTCTGTTCAAAATAAAAAAAACACTCTGCCGATTCCGACAGAGCGCTTTACACACACATATTATTAACTAAAACCAAACCTTCTTAGGAGTTACATTGCATGATTATGATTATCCATGATCATTGCACCAATTCTCAATGCTACAGAAGCAGAGATTGCGAGGGTGATGAATGCGATAGCGATCATAGTCGTATATTTTTTATTTGTTATTATTATTGTTGTTGTCACTTGTTTGAGATTCTTTGTTTTTCTCACTGCAAAGATAGGGCGTATTTCGCAAGTCTGCAAACTTTTTCCTAAAAAAACGATCATGATATAGCGTCACAATAGCCAAATAGCGACAATCTTTGCGACCCCCTTCAATATCTGTCGCCCCGATGTCAATTCTTTTTGTTTTTTGTTATAAAAATAGCGAAGGCGCAGCACCACGCGATGCCGCGCCTTCGATTTCAGCGAATAGAGCGAGAAAGGGTTAACTTATTTGTGCTTTGCCAAGAAATGGTCAAGTTGCTTCAGAGCAAGACAGTCATGAAATAATTACTTCCTATGGCCGTGGGAATCCAGAATGTAGGAACTCCAACTTGGCCCCTTCTCTGTATCTATAAGTAAATTCTAATGGGTCATAAAACATTCTGTCTAATATAGAATCACTTTGAACAGTAGTCGGATCAATCGGATAGCACCCAAAATGTTGTTGCGCCCATTTTGAAAGGCTATCATTGTCGGGGTAGAAAGTTATAACATATTTGTCATACTTACAATATAAAATTCCAGGGAAAACCTTATGGTAGATACCTGCAGTATCAAACCCTGCCCAATATTGTTCAATTAAACCTCCCGTAATAGTAAGTGTTGTATCTCCTGTAACAATTGATACTGCAACACAAAAATAGAGTGTAGAGTCTTTATTGAGAAGATGATCTCTTTGTAGATAATCGTCAGTTAGTTCTTTCAGGTTTTTTACTGTGTCGTTTCGTTGTTTCGTAGAAGATAAACCAATGTTAACTGTTATGGTTAACATTAGTATAATTATCATGATGATAGAATATTGATTTCTCATTGTATACAAAATAAATAGTGCCAGTAATTAACTCTAAAAATTCGTCCTTCCAAATTATAGAGGATTTACGCCGCAAAGATAGAGAAAAAATGCTGAAAAAACAAGAAAAACCCTACGCAAAAATTTCGCAAATGAATGCGCAACCTCTGTGTAGGGTATAAAATCGTACAAAATAGTCTGTAATTGCTAACGTACACTGTCGAGCAGCTCCTGCGACGGACACTCGTAGTTGGTGATGCCGAGCTTGATGGCACGCAGCTTGTCGAGGTCGTGGACGGCAGGCTCCACATCGTCGGGGAAGGGCAAAGCGGAGAAAGTCTGGAAGTAGAGCAGGCAGCCATCCTTCCACCACTGGGCATCGCGCGTCTGGATGCGGAGACGACGCTGGATGTCGGCAAACGTGTCGGCATCGATCAGACCCTGGCAACGTTCCCAATCGCGCTGCATGGCGCGAGCCTCGTCGAGACCGTGCTGATAGTGATGGCAAAGGGCTTCCCACAGGCTCTCGCGAATCACCTTGGAGCCACAACGATGCTGGATGGTCTTGCCCCACGGCACATGATGGAACCAGAGCAGCAGATCGTAAGGACAGGTCTCGGGGTCGTCGAGCACTCGGGCATAGTCGGCAGGATACTGGCCCGTGGCATTCGAACCCGTCGAGGAACGGTTGAAGCCCAGTCCCTCACGATCGGCCTTGGCATAATAGCTGGGCATCCAGTCGGGACGTGCACCTGGGATGTCGCAATAGGGCTCGGGACCATAGTGGTGACCCCACGCGAACTGATGATGCAGACCGAGGGGCATCATATAGTCGACGATGGCCTCACGACTGCGCATCATCAGGCTCTTGACGCTGGCAAGCGCCTTGGCTGAAGCCGCATCGTCGCGACCCAGGAAGAGCGTGAGGCGTGCCCACTCGTCGGCAATCTGACAGGCAGGGAGCTCGTCGTTCCAAGCCAGGCGTCCGAAGGCGTACCAGTTGCTCTGCGCCATAACGTTGCCGCACCACGAGGGACTGTTGCCGACATTCGACACGGCGCTGATGGCGGTGAGTTTTGAGTTTTGAGCTTTGAGCTTTGAGCCTTGAGCTGACTGCTGACTGCTCATTGCTAACAGCTGATTGTTGATGGGACAATGGGCAATCTCCTTGACCTGCTGGAGGAATTCGGTCCACATGGGTGCAAGATAGGCGATGTGGTTGCTGTGGCCCAGATATTCCTGCGTGATCTGCCATTCGGCCATCTCGCGCGTCTGGGGCATGGCACCGAAAAGGGCGCTGTAGGCTTCGCGCGGCTGGAAGTCGATGGGGCCGTTCTTGATCTGGATAATCACGTTGTCGAGGAACTGCCCATCGAGAGGCTGGAACTCGAGATAGGCCTGCTTGGCACGGTCGGGGTCGGAAGGACTATAGACGAAGGCACGCCACATGACGATGCCCTTGAAGGGCTTCAACGCCTTGGCCAGCATGTTGGCGCCCTCGGCATGGGTGCGGCCGAAGTCATTCGGGCCGGGCTGGCCTTCGGAGTTGGCCTTCACAAGGAAGCCGCCGAAGTCGGGAATGAGCTTATAGATCTCCTTGACCTTGGCATTCCACCACTTCTGTACATTCTTGTCGAGTGGGTCGGCAGTCTCAAGCCCACCGATGACCATGGGCGAGGCGAAGTTGATGGCCAGATAGGTCTTCATGCCGTATGGACGCATGACATCGGCCATCTTCTTGACCTCCTGCAGGTATTCGGTAGTGAGCACCTTGGGGGAAGCATTCACATTGTCGGGCACATAGGCATTGATGCCGATCGAGGCATTGGCGCGGGCATACTGGCGCAGACGATCGATCGAAGGAATCTCGGGCGCATCCTTGGGATGTAGGAGGTCCTCCTCGTTGACCTCACCGTCGGCGTTGCGTCGCATCTGGTCGGCGCTGTTGCGCCAGAAGATGGAGCGACCGGCATAGCCGCGTTCGATAGTGCCGTTGAGATTGTCCCAATGGTTGAGGATGCGGATGTTGTAGGAAGGTTGTTCGACAAGGGAGGTGTCGCTCACATTGGCCCCAGTCTGCTGGAGGCGCAGGAGGTGGTAGGCGCCATAGAGCAAGCCTACTTCGGATGCTGACTGGATAGTAGGCATTCCCGCCTGGATGGTGATGCTGAACGAGCCGTCGGGCAACGCCTTCATGGACTTGTTGAGCTTTAGGACGGGCGCTGTACCCTTCCAACTTTGGTTAAGCTCGGTGTTGGCAATCTCGAGGGTGGAGGTTGCCGAGGGCGCTGAGCCTTGCAACCACAGTTGCGAACCGTCGTGGGCAGACACTGTGCAGACGAAAAGCAGCGACAGTACGGCAAGAATCGTAAGATGCTTCTTCATGTCTTATTTTATTTATAGGTAATTACAATGAATACGGTGCAAAAATAGGGATTATTTGGCGAAAAAGCAAAAATCAACGTGACTAATTTCGGTATTTGAGCAAAAATAATGGGTCAATTCGGCATATTATCTGCTGCGGGCGGGCATTTTCTTCAAGACAGGCATAGCGCTCAGCGGTATAATACCCGACGCGGTACTGGATCCGGTGCACTTCGACAAGAACAATGCCGTGTCGCAAAACCGCTGGCTGGACAGGGCATCCTCTGGCTCATTGCCGTAATACCAGCTATCCTCGTCCTCATCTTGATCTTCATCTACCGCCAATACGAACTCACCGACGAGGTGATCGACATGATCAACCACGAGATAGAAGCGTGGAGCGAGTAAACATATAGAACAAGATCCTTTATTTCGTGCGGATGGTCATAATCTGTGCTTCGCAGCCATCGACTTCGACTTTCACTTCTATGCTGCCCGGAGTGCGCGAAGATTGTACCATGATGATTGCCTTTCCCCAAGAAGTCTTGACAGGATTCTGCCAGAATGTATGCTTGCGACGGAGTTCTCCGCTATCGACGGCAAGGAGACGGCCAGCACCCGTAACTGTGACTTTGACATTTCGATCATCGGTTTGTACAAGTCGTCCTTCTTTGTCATGCAGTTCCACCCAGATGTGACTCATGTCTTGTCCATCCGCTTTGATTTCGGTAAAATCCGGTAGGAGAGCAAAAGTGGAAACTTCTCCGGTGGTTTCGATGGAATAGTAGGCTACCTGTTCTTCCCCGTTGTATCCGCGTGCCTCAAGTTTGCCGGGCAGATAGGGGATGTTCCAAACAATGGTGTTGTTGGGATAGTCGCGGGTGAAGTGACGGCCCATGACCTTGCCGTTTTGCACGAGTTCGACGCTCTCGCAGTTGGTGATGGTCTGCACCTGGAACACCATGCCCATATATGAACGCGGGAAGTTCCAATGCGCTGCAATGTTGGGCCATTGCCAGAGGTCACGGCCATGGTCGATGTCGAGCGAGGGGTCGTAGGCAGCGATGCGCACCATGGGACGCTCGGGGCTCCAGACGGCACGATGATAGGCGGCACGGGGCTTCTCGCCCATGCAGATGTCGAACAGCCCATTGGGCCAGCCCTTGCTGGGGAGCACGGCTTCGCCCAGATAATCGACACCGCTCCAGATGAAGCCGCCCGCAATGAAGTCGTTGGCAGCAACGTAGTTCCAGGGGTTGACTGTGCTGTAGGCACGGATGTTGCCCTCGGCACCGCAATAGTAGGGCAGCTCCTCGGTGACGAGCATGCAACGCTCGGGATAGATCTGGTGCTCGCTGATCATGCGTGCTTCCAAGTAATTGTATCCGATGACGTCGGTGACACCGGCGAACTTGGCCTGATGGTTGTTCTGCGCAGCTAACACTACGGGGCGGGTGGGTTCGAGCCGATGGACGAAGTCCTGCAGCATGCGGGCACGATCGACACCGACATTGGTCGAGTCGTCCCAAGCCTCCTGCAGCTCGTTGCCGATGCTCCAGAGGATGACACTCGGATGGTTGCGGTCGCGCAGAATCATGTCGGCAAGGTCGCGCTGCCACCAGGCATCGAAATGCTGCTCGTAGTAGCCCGACTTCCACTTGTCGAACGCCTCGTCGATGACCACAAAGCCGAGGCTGTCGCACATGTCGAGAAATTCGCTGGAAGGCTGGTTATGGGCACAGCGGATGGCATTGCAGCCGTACTCCTTCAGTATGCGGAGACGACGCAGATAGGAGGCATCGGGCACAGCAGCACCCAGACTGCCTGCCTCGCTGTGCAGACAGAGTCCCTTGAGCTTGAGCGGCTCGTCGTTGAGCAGGAAGCCGCGATTGCTGTCGAAGGCAATGGTGCGCACGCCGAACGACGTGGTGCGCTGGTCAACGGTGCGCCCTCCGGCCTTGACGACGGTCTGAAGCTGGTAGAGATAGGGGGCGGCCATGCCGTTCCATAAGTGGGGATCGGCGATGGACAGTGTCCCGTCAAGTTCGACTGTCTGGCCAGCACTGATTTCCCGAAGGCTGCTTGCCGTGCGGCCCACCTTTCTGCCCGAAGCATCCAGCACCTGCCACGTGACGCTGACTTTCTGTGCCTTGTCGCTGGTGTTCACAATCGACGAACGCACCGACACTTCGGCCTCGCCCGGCTCGACCTTGGGCGTGGTGACATAGTTGCCGTAGGTCAGCAGATGGACAGGCTGGCAGACGTTCAGACGGACGTGGCGGTAGATGCCGGCACCGGCATACCAGCGTGGACGGCCTCCGCCCGTGTTGCACTTGACGACGAGCAGATTGTCGGACTGCAGATAGGGGGTCAAGTCGTATTCTATGCTGCAATAGCCGTAGGGGCGATAGCCGAGGAAGTGTCCGTTGAGCCACACTTCGCTGCGCTGGAAGATGCCGTCGAAGAGAATGCTCACCCGTCGGTCTTGCCATGCCTTGGGCGCAGCGAAACGCTTCTGGTACCAGCCGATGCCATCGGGCAAACCTGCAGCAGAGCCATTGGCTTCACGTCCTTCGACAAAGGTGTCGAAGATGTTCCAGTCGTGGGGCAACTGGACCGTTTGCCACCCGATGGAGTCGCGACTGAACTGCCAGTCGAAGTCGAAGCACAACGTCTCGGCATGCACACCGAGCGAGAGAAATAGCGCTGACAGAAGGATAAGGAGATAACGCACGATGGGGGATTGGATTGATGGAGTTGTTTTTCAAGACAAGAAAAAAAAAAGCCCCCTTCACTGAGAAGGGAAGGGGGCAAAGGGGTGACAGGAGCAGAGGTTATCTCCACAGTTCGTTCTGGTAAGCCTTCTTCGAAGCATCGTCCATGTCGAGGGCGTCGATGAAGGTCTGTGGAATCGGGTGCAAATAGTACTTGCTGTTGGGCTCGTTCTCGATGTTGGAGAGACCTGGACGGGTGTAGGTCGTCAGCGGCTGTGCTGTCGAGGCGTCAAAGGGGCAGATGCTGTAGGTCTTGGCACGGCTGAGCTTCTTGGTACGTGCCAGGTCGAGCCAACGCAGGCCTTCGCCGAAGAGTTCACGCGAGCGCTCGTCGAGGATGAAGTCGATGTCGATGGTCTGAGCCTCGAGGTCGGCCAGAAGGACGGCCTTGGCGGCCTCGTTCTGGGCTGCCGTGTTCTCTTCACGATTGGCAGCACGTTCACGCAACGGGCGGATGAGGGCCTTGGCATTCTCGGTGTTGCCGAGCATGACGGCAGCCTCGGCACCGATGAGATAAACCTCAGAGAGCTTGGCGATATCGACAGGACGGAGCGACGACGAGTTGGCGTTGCCGCTGAGCGGGTTGTAGGGACCCTGCTTCCAAAGGGCGGGGAAGTTCTCGCGGGTCATGTGCTTGGGCGTGAAGACGCCGTAGTTCTTGCCCGGCAGGGTCTGCACGGGATAGGAGCCTCCGAAATGCTGTGGCTCGCTGGCACCTTCGATCTCGTAGCCAGGCATGTAGATGACGGTGTCACCGAGGGCGAAGGTCGTCGATACTCCGTTGGCCGAACCACCATTCTGATTGCACTTCCAAACCTTCTGGAACGTACCATCGTAGCGCGAGTCGTTGGTCTTGTCAGCAAAGATTCGGGTAATGACTTCGTAGGTTGGAGCCATACGACGCCAGGGACGGCCATAGTCCTGCTCGGCAGCACGACCGCAAGGAGATGCTCCTGAAGCGAAGCCCGTGTCGAACCAGGGACGCATTGCATACGACTGGATGTTACCCTTGGCCGATTCGGTACCCCAGCTGTCGCCCTCCGAAGCGGAGAAGCCTGCAGCATCGCTGCGGTCAGCGTAGAGCAGAATCTCGGCGTTGCGGTCGTTGAGCGCATCGTGTACGTCGTGGTAGTAGGTCTCAAGAGCAAAGCCGCCGGGATTATCGACGCAAGCCTTGGCAGTGTTGTAAGCCTTCTGGAAGAACTCCTGTCCATTGCCACCGTTGTTCTTGAGATACCAGCCGTAGGTGAGATATACCTTGGCAAGCACATACTGGGCAAATGCCTGGGTCACACAGCCGGCCTGGCGGTCGTTGCGAGTGCTGCCCGCAAGTTCGGTGACGGCCTTCTCGAGCTGCGGGATGATGCCGTACTCAGCCATGTTGTAGGTCTCGTCGATAGTGTTGCGTGTGGAGGTACGCACGGCGGTGGTGTTGTAGGCCTGGATGCCCGAGCCGAGGTCGAGCGGGATGCCGCCATAGAGCTGGACAAGGAGGAACTGATAGAATGCGCGCAGGGTGCGTGCCTCTCCCAGCAGACGAGCATCGGCACCGCCGGCTTCACCATTCTGGATGATGGCATTGCAGGTATTGATGTAGGCAAACATATTGGATGACCAATAGACACCGGCGCGTCCCGTTTCGGGGGTTAGGGTATATTCGTCCATGAGGTATTCTTCGGAACCTGCACCCACAAGGTTTCCATAAGTGGATTCGTCGGTGCCATACTGCATGACATAGTATGGGCTGACAGGCCCCCAGAAATAGCGAAGGGAAGAATAGACAGAGGTCAAGGCCAGCTCTACACCCTGGTCTGTCTGCATCAACTGTGGGGTGATGGTTGAACGAGGGGTCTCATCGAGGATCTCGCTGCATGAGGTCATCACCACCGGAGTGGCTACCATTACACCAATCAGAAATTTAGCGATATTTTTCATAATTGTATTCGAAATAATTAAGGGACGATGTTAGAAAGTAAGGCTCAAGCCAAAGATCCAATTTCGGGTGGAAGGGGTGTTGGTACCGATGGTGAGCACACGGCTTTGAGTGCTTCCGGATGCTGCGACATTCTGGTTGGCGAATGAGTTCGGCTCGGGATCCATGCCCGTCTCACTGTGGAAGTCGGAGAAGAAGACAAACGGATTGGTGACCGTGGCATAGACACGACAGTTGCTGATGCCCGTCTTTCCAAGGATGCTCTTGGGCAGAGTGTAGCCAAGCGAGATTGTGCGGATCTTCACATAGGTTGCATCAAAATACTGCAGAGTGCTGGCATAGATGGGGGCATCCTGACCGCCTAGGGTTCCACCGGGCGTAGGATAATCGTTGTTGGGATTATCCACCGTCCAATAGTCCACGTCGATATTTCCGCGGCGGCCACTCAGCATGTTGAGATAGCCGTTCGAACCGTGGAGCGTAGATACCAGGATGCCGCCAAACTTGAAAGCACCGACGATGCCCAGATCGAAGCCCTTCCAAGCGACATTGGTGTTGAAGCCGCCCTGGAGGTCTCCATCGGGAGTGCCGATGATCTGACGGTCAGAGGCATTGATGGCGCGCGAGGGGACACCATTGGCATCGAAGGTCACGGCATCGCCATCCTCAAGATTGTAGGACACCTTGATGTCACCGGGCTTTCCACCTGAGTGGGCAGCAGCTGCAATAGCTTCTTCGCCGACCTGATAGATGCCTACCTTATTGTAGTCGTAGATGGCATCGATGGACTCGCCTACAAACCAGCCGTTGGCGATGTCGCGGTCGGAGTCACCTGCGAGTTGGGTGATCTCGTTATGATTGCGATAGAAGTTGAAGCCCAAAGACCAAGTCCATCCGTTGTAGTCATCAAGGATGATGCCATTGAGGGTGAGCTCGAAACCACGGTTCTTGGTCTCGCCGATGTTGGTCAGATAGGATGACTGTATGCCGGACGATGCGGGCAACGTCACACTGAGGAGCAGGTCCTTGGTGTGCTGGGTATAGAACTCGAAGGCAGCCGTCAGGCGGTTGTTCCAGAAGCCAAGATCGAGACCGTAGTTCCAGTTGGACGTGTATTCCCATCCAAGCTCATCGTTGGGCACAGAGTATGGGGAATAGCCGGTGACCTGGTTACCATTTACAGTGTAATATACCATGGCCATCGAGCCGAGTGTCTGGTAAGGGGAGACAGCCTGGTTGGAGGTCTGTCCATAACCTATGCGCAGCTTCAAGTTGCTGAGCCAGTCAAAATCCTTGAGGAACTCCTCGCGATTAGCATTCCAGCCGATGGAGACAGCAGGATAGGTATGCCACTTCTTGCCCTCGGCGAGCACCGATGAACCATCGGAGCGGACAGAAGCCGAGAACATGTACTTGTTGTCATACACATACTGAACACGTCCCATCCAAGACATGAGTCCACGCTTGTAGTGACTGCCCTGCCCGACAACGGCCTTGTCGCTGTTGAGGGCGAGATTGTAGTACTGCAGTTGGTCGGCAGTGATGCCGGATGCCGACATGGTGGAGTATTCGTACTCGGTCTGCTCGGCCGAATACATGGCAGTGGCGCTGACGCGATGCTTGCCGAACTCCTTGTCATAAGTGAGCAAGTTCTCAAGGGTCCAATTGGTGGTATGTGAGTTGTTAACTGCTGCGCTGGAGAAGATGGCATCGTAGCCGAGATAAGGCACACCCGGGGCATTGAACTGGCCATATTTCGACTGACGATAGTTGAGACCTACGTTCAGACGATATTTGAGACCATCCCAAATGTCCACCTCCCCGAAAAGACTATTGTAGGAAGCGAAACTCTTGCGCCTATCGGCGTGCTTTTCGCCCACATTATTATAAATCAATGGGTTTACGACCTTGTCGGAAGAGTTGAGCGAAAGAACATCACGCAAGTTGCCGGCTTCGTCGTAAGGACTGATATTGGGTGACGTCTGCAGCAGGTTGTAGATGGGAGAGCTGTTCTCGCCATCGGTGATGCTGTAGGAGTTCTGTGTGGTGAGGCCAACGCGAACGCGGCCAATCTTCTGGTCGATGGTGGCACGGATGCCAAAGCGCTCGTAGCCCTGGTTGGGCACCACGGCACTCTCGTTGTAGTAGCTGCCGCCGAACGAGTAGGAACCGCCTTCGGTGCCGGCCGAGATGGTGATGTCGTGGCTGTTGGCCATGCCGGTCTTGAAGACCTCGTCCTGCCAGTCGGTGTTGACGCCGGCCTCGTCCATCGGACCGGCCACGCCCCAGGCGCTGCCGTTGGCCTTGGCCACCTCACGCATCTTGGTGAGCTGGTCGGCATTCATCATGGGATATTCGGAGAAGAGGGTGACGGCACCCACATAGCCATTGTAGTTGACGGTGGCCTTGCCCGACTTGCCGCGATTGGTGGTGATGATGATGACACCGTTGGCGCCACGAGAACCATAGATGGCAGTGGCAGAGGCATCCTTAAGGATATCCATCGACTTGATGTCGTTGGGCGAGATATCGCCGATGCTGCCAGCGAAGGGGATGCCGTCGAGGACGATGAGCGGGTCGTTGGAAGCCGTAAGCGAACGAGTACCACGAATACGGATCTGCTGATCGGCGCCAGGGCGGGAAGATGTACGCTGGATGTCGACACCCGCAACGCGTCCCTGCAAGGCCTGGGTGGCGCTCTGTGCAGGCACCTCCCTCAGCTTGTCGGAGCTGACCGAAGCGATAGAACCGGTAACGTCGCTCTTCTTGGCCGTACCGTAACCGATGACCACGACGTCCTCAAGGGCCTTGCGGTCTTCAGCGAGATTGATAGTCATACCGTTTTGGGCAGTTACTTCCTGCGAAAGATAGCCGATGAACGATACCTTCAGCCGTGCGCCGGCTGGAACACTGAGCGTGAAGTTGCCGTCGAGGTCGGTCATGGTGCCATTGGTCGTTCCTACCTGAACGACATTAGCGCCGAGGATGGGTTCCCCGAGGTCATCCAACACTTGTCCCTTGATGGTTACAGTCTGTGCAATGACCATCACTGGGAACATCACGAGCAATACGAGGGCATACAACATGTTGCATGCTCGATTACCGATCAAAGTTTGACAGGTGAGTTTCATTTGTGTTAGTTTAATTAAATAGGTAATATGTTAAGAATATCACGTGAGCAGGTAATGTGGGCCTATGTGTAATCAAGGCGAATATTCGGGTGCAAAAGTAGCGTTTTTTTGTAGATTATCCAAATTTTTTGCTTATTTTTTTTAGAAATGTGCCTTTATTGACAAAAAAAACATAAAAAAACAGCCGAGACATCAATTTCATGAATGTCTCGGCATGATGCCTTCTAAGGTTTGACCATTTCGGTGGGGATTCGATCACCACTCTTCAGCGCGTGGATTTGCGCCTGGGCATCGTTGCCCACGGGCCGGGTTGTGAAGTCGGGCGTGTTGTAGGAGTAGAGCGATTGGGTGTAGAAATTCCTTGGGTCGCGCTGGGGCAAGAGGAAGGGCTTGGTGGCCTGCCCGTCAGGACCGATGGACGACAGATAAATGCGGGAGTAGCGTCCGTCGTCGCGCCGACTGGTGAAGAGGAACCATCCCCCATCGCTGCTCCAGTTGTGGAAGCTATCGGCACGGCTGCTGTTGACGATGTCGAGCGGACGGCGTTCGCCCGTCTGAAGGTCGAGGAGCCATAGGTCGCTTTCGGGATGCCAGATGGTGAAATAGCCATAGTCGGCTAGGGTGTACATCAGATAGCGCCCGTCGTAGGAAGGACGCGGCCAGCTTATGCTCTTGCCTTCGGCAGCAGCATTGATGAGCGTATCGACCTGCTGTCCGATATGACCAGTAGTGGGATCGAAGCTCACGCGGCAGAGGCTGTAGCGTTCCTTGTCGTAGTCGGTAGGATAGATCTGGCGGCGGGCAGTGACGAAATAGAGCCAGAGGCCATCGGGGGAGAAAGCGGGACAATTCTCGGCCCAGAGTGTTTTCATGATGAGGGTGTCGCCGATAATCTGATGCGTCTCTGTATCATAGACAAATACATCTGATTTCGTGTCATATACCTCCACCACATTTTCCTTTCGGGTGTGGAACATCTGCGAGGTCTTGTTGGTCGAAAATGCGCAATAACGTCCGCCGGGATGCCAATATGGATATACCATAGCGCCGCCCAACATGTCGTTGACGGCTTTCAGCAGTTCGTCCTTGCCGCCTGTGTGCAGCAAAGTTGCGCCATTACCACCTCTGATATGCAGGACGTGCTGGTTGGGATTGGCACGATTGGGGGTATGACAGTTGATGCACATCCCCTCGTTGGAATGATTGTCGAGCAGGGTTGTTTCCTCGAACGTACTGAGTTCGCGCTCATAGATGCCCATCAGGCCGAACATCTCGTAGCCTGGCGCAATGCGACGATAGGTGATTCCCCAATCGGGGAGATCGGTTTCGGCAACGTGGATGCAGAAGTCACGATAGCGTTTCCATTGTCCATCCTGTCGGGCACAGACGGTCACATCAAGCTGCCCACCTCGGTTCTGCTCGACCAAGGCGTGCCACTGGTCGATGTCGAAGTCTGTGCATTCGCCCTTCGTATGGAGCGTGCCACCCTGGGAACCGGTTACCACAACGTCGATGTCGGTTGCATTGTCATCGTCCATCGCGAAATTGAGTGGGGCGATTCCTACGGGAATAGTTACATCCACATAGTCGGGATAGATGACGGGCAAGGCATCCACGAGGGCCGCATCCTGCGGGCTGGAAGAACACGCAGATAAAAAAGCAACGATCAGCAACAGGTTAAAGGAAAAAATCGTCTTTGAGCTTTTCATGGATTTCGCGGATTTTTTTATAGGATGGGTAATTGACAATCAGCTCGGGATGTTCGACCAAAGGTCTCAGCTTTTTGGTCCAAGGAAGGCAATCGCTGTGCTGCTCGCCTATGAGCAGGTATTTCCTGGCGAGCTCGTATTCGCCGGTGATGATGGCGACTTCGGTCAAACGTTTCAGGGCACGGCTGTTGGGCTTCTCGCTGCGCATGGCCACCATCGCATCGAAAGCTGCACGACGCGCCATATTGACCATACCAAGCCGCAAGTAGATGTCGCTCATCATCAGCGCGGAAGTCTCGCTGCCCAACACACCGTGGGAATCGGCAAGACACAAGTCAAGTTCCTCGCGGCTGCATTGGCCCAGATACCACGACGCAAGGCGCACCGCATTGCGACAAGCAGAAGACTTTGTAGGCTGTTTCCGGTTCATCTCTACAATGTCTGCCCACTTTCCTTTCTGCAAAAGCAGATCGTAGGCCTGCTCTTCGGGTGTACCGCCTACCAATTCGGGAGTGCGCTGGCATCCGCAGAACATAAATCCAACAAGGACAAGCACACCGCACAGCGCACATTTGACAACAAGAAGTCGTTCGATCGTCATAGCGTCGTGAATTAGGTTTTGAATGACGTGT
>Ga0326514_10001361_pt1 | contig 15948 bp, 29 predicted proteins | sample 3_2548_0518_D_FD_203653 | JGI IMG/M metagenome (GOLD analysis project Ga0326514, IMG submission 203653) | Bovine rumen microbial communities from UC Davis, California, United States - 3_2548_0518 | ecosystem: Host-associated > Mammals > Digestive system > Stomach > Rumen | place: USA...
CCTTAAGACGATGCAACTCGGCCTGGGTAGCACGAACCTTTGCACGGCCAATGGTGAGCATCACAGCGTTTGTGGCAACCTCTTCCTCTTTTTTCTTGTCAGACCACATATCCGTAATCTTCTTGCGATAAGTGAGGTTTCGTTTCTCTTGATTCTTCAAACTCTCTCGAAGTGAAATAATTGCAGTTGAGATACTGCGCATCTTTGTTAAATTACCCATATTGTTTTTATTTTAAATGTTAATCTATTACAGCTGATGCTACAAAGATACGAATTTAATTTTGAACTACCAAATGTTTTTCGACTTATTTTTAAGTGTCCCGCACATTTCTGCACGGAACACCTTTTATTATTAGCGAGTTTCCCTAAATATCCTGCGATAGATGGCCTGCAACTCTTCTACTGACTTTCCTGCCAACTCGTCAATATGTTGTTCAACATACTCCTTAACGGCCTTTTCTGCCCTATGGTAGCGGTCAATCCTATCATGTGGTGCTCCTGGGTAGCCGCCATCATACTTGCATCGCCACTCGTCATAGAATTGGTTGCACACTGGGTTGTATATCCTCCAATCAAGCACCTTTGCAATGTGCTCCTTTCTCTCTCGCTCTGCCTTTTCGATATACTTCCAATAGACGTACTCTGCAAGGATGGCACGAATAACTCTTGCTACATCATCAGTATGGTAGCTATAAGAGCCTGCGATATGGCCGTACCATGTACCACCACGCTTAAACTCTGCAAAAGTCTTGGTGATAGATGAATCAGTCGAAGAGTTTTGAATATAAAGGCAAACACAAGGTCTTCCATTATACTCATAGATGAACTCGATATTGGAGTTCCAATTGTTACCTGCCTTTGCTCTACGCTTTGAATCAAGATAGAATCTATCCCTATCACCATGACACTCTTTATAGATGCGCATGATGGTTGCATCAGTAACGTTAAGCAAGTCACGCACACTAAGGCTATTAATAACCTCTAATTTCTTCTCTGCCTTTGTTCTCCCGAAGAGAAACTCGTTGATATTCTTCTCCATATTACTATTATGTTTTGTTGTTTCGTGCTACAAAGATACGAATTTATTTTCAAACTACCAAATAAAAATGAAATTATTTTTAAATTCATACTACAAAAAATGTGCCAACTTCACAGCCAGCACATTCATAATTTGTTGAATTAATACTAATGAATTGTAAAGAAAGATATCGAAAAAGAAAAATGATTCTATTTTATTGTTGGTACAAAGATACAAATTTATTCTGAATCTACCAAGCAATTTTCAAAGTTTTTTTCGGGTACGCCCAAGATTTTTTTCATTTTCTCATAGGGCTTGCTATATGTTTCGCACTTCTCCAGTTCCTTTTGAATTTCCAGTTTATGCACACAAGTTTCCCACCAAAGGAAAAACTTAATGTCTTCCAGTATCTTCTTCAAGTCACTGGTGAATAAATCTTCCAGTTCAATCTTATCCACGCATTTACCATCCAGTCTATTATATACGATTGGATATTTCCTAATGTCAGTTCCATATTCCTCTGCCTCTTCGCTATACTTATAAACGGCAAAACAAGGGCAATATACATACTTCTTGGTGACAGCGTAATAGGGTCTATCCTGCCTACCAATGGTTGGTTTATGCTTCTTTAAGAATGAATCAGAAAATTCAAACTTCTTACCACCAACGATACCACGAATGGCCTCAACGATTTCTTTCTTATCCATAGTCTTATAAAAATTCTATTGTTACCTGTTTCGTTATTTGTGGAAATGTCTTGCATATAATTCTCTTATGCCATTTTGTCAGTACTATGCACTGGCTGAAATTGAATAGAGCTATATCATGTCGCAAGTCACTTACTTCACCCATAAAGAGAGTGAGGGCTTTAAACTCAGCCTCATTAAGACTAAGTGTAGCAACGTGTGTGTCACCATAATGCCCCCCAAAAGCGCTACCATCAGGGTACTCATGGTAGAACCCATTCCTATCCGTAATTTTTACTTTATATCTCTTCATATTCTCTAATGTTTTATTGTTGCTACAAAGATACGAATAATTTCTGAAACTACCAAATCTTTTTCAATATTTTTTTTTAAAAAAGCAAGGTGACTGACTGGAAAGCCAGCCCCTGCTCCTGAATATGAATAAGATTATGAATTTCGTTCAATGATGTCACGGAATCCTAATGGATACATACCAAGCCCATGATTATTCACTTCAGTCACCATCTTATCGAATTTGTTCTCAATGAACTTGTCGAAGATAGACTCAACGTTCTCCTTATAGTTGAACTGAGGGATGTCAATCACAGCGTTACGCTTTCCCTGAGCGTCCTCAAGCACCTTACGGATAATCTTATCCTGCCAAGGGAGGTTATAACGTTCACGGAGTATCTTTCCCACCAGTTGTAAAACTGAGTCATTTGACTTATAATAAGCCTTAACCAACTGGAACTTCATCACAAAGTCGGCCTTTGCTTTAAAAGCATTGTAAATAGTCTCATGTTTCATAATCTTATCTTATTTTAAATATAATTATTTACCAATTCCAGTTAAATTGATGATTGTTCTCTTAATAGCAATTCTAATATCACTATCATTATATTCTGGGTAATCAGATGTTTCAATAACATCCTCAATAACCTCATCAATGACGTTGCAGCAAAGACTGCCTGCATCACTAACACCCCAATCGCTGAACATTTCGTGAATCACTCTCTCAGCATTCTCTCTCAGTTCTTCTTTAGCATCAATATCATATACTGCAACCTCTCCAAGCGGCTGCTTAATATCACCAATGCTATCAGTCATTGTATAAAGGTCAGCACCATCACCAATGGCCTTTTGCAAGAAATGTGCATACTCAGTTTCACCCTCGCTGAAAGCGTCAGCAATCCAAACATTAGCCATTTCAGTGTCAACATTCTCGAAACCATACTGCATAAGGTCATAAGAGTTGTTCTCAACCATTTCTACTGCTATATCGTGCAGTTCCTTGGTCAAACCACAGGTTACTACTTCGCATTTCTCTAACTTTGTTCTTTGAACTCCTAATATTTTATCCATATCTCCTATTTGTTTTATTGTTTATGCTACAAAGATACGAATAATTTCTGAAACTACCAAATAATTATCAAGAAAAAAATAAAAAAAATGGGTTTAGCCTCCCCAAGCTAAACCCAGTCAATTTAAAAAGGTTTTTCTTCCTTAACAAAAGATTTATAAACTCCATCATGCTTATAAATCTTATAAATAAATATCAAGTTAGTTTAGTTTTGTACCCTCGGTCAGATTCGAACTGACAATGACGTGTGATTTTAAGTCCCACCGATATACCAAAGTTCTCTACGAGGGCTTTTTATCTTTTATATTTCTTCCCCTATAATGGTCTGTTTGAGCATGACAATTAGGGCATAAAATTTGTAAATTTTCTAACCTATTATCAGTGTTAATACCATTAACATGATGTAATTCCAATGGAATAGGTTCTTCATTCCATTCAGTTCTTCCACAACATTCGCATTTGTATTCTTTCATTCCTAATTTGAACACCAATTCTTTTGCTGCTGATGTTGATAATGAACTATTTTCACACAATTTTGGCAACGCTTTATCTTTATATACTGGATTCTCTGGATTTCTATACCACGTTTTACCAGTAAAATGAGAATAATCAACACCAAATAAATCTAATTTGGTTTTTAATGTTTTAGTATTAGAACCTTTTGGTACTAACCCTAACCTTCTGCACAATTCACACAAAGAATAACATTCCTTTACATTCTCTTCTAATAACTCTTTTGTATATTTAACTTTTATCATAATGGTATACATTTTACTATAAATAGTTTATGTATACCAAAAAATTATAAATTTACATATATTTTTTTTTTATGTGTACACCATTCCACCACCGCTGCATATAACGTTTCACGTGAAACATAAAAACACCCCCTGAATGTCCATCACGGAGGTCAGGAGGTGAAAATACATCTTATGTTTATGTCAAACACAAATTACTCGAAATTTACCAAAGCGTAGGTTTTCTTGTTGGTAGTATCTTTGCCCTCTCTCCATGTCATTACACCCTTGACCTTTAAATCAGACCAAAGTAAAGTAACTTCATCATGTAAGGCATCGATTTCCTTAACCTCAACTTCCTCGACTTCAGGGAACACGTGCATCTTTTCACTCTTATGTACTGGAGTATTAAAGAGTGAAAGGATTGCCTTTGGTGTCCTCTCAAAGACCATATTATTCTCGAAATTGCTTGCTGCAAGTTTCTTAATTGCTATTGCTACTTCTTTCATATTGTATTATAAATATCATCTATGTTGCAAAGATATTAATTTTTTTTGTAAAAACCAAATATTTCAGGATATTTTTTTAATCCTCTTCCAATTCTTTCATTTTACTGGTAAAGTGTGGGTCGGTGATAATATCACCAACCATGCACACTATACAAAACACCATGAATAAGGAAAACCACATATTACCAAAGAGTGCTAAAGTCAGTTCTTAACAAGTTGCTACTGATAATCATATCGTACACCTTGCTATAAGCGCTGCTATCGTGATACATGAGCACGCATCGCATAAGTGCCTCCATGTTGCTACAGATGATTTCCTTAACCTTTTCGAGTGACACCACCTCATAAGAGCCATCTTCGAGGAAACGGAAAAGGCCACTCGCAGTACACTTGGGATAGATGTCTGCAATCTGACAAGCATTGAGAATCTCGTGGTCAACGAGGAATTTCAAATCGTCCTTGTCGTGCAGGTTAAAGAGATAGAAATCTCCGTTGAACTCTTCCTCCTGCATGGTATTGTAGGCAGCAAGGAAAATGCTGATAGCCGATTCGTCACCATAACGCTCGTTTCTCATAACAGCCTTTTTACTGGCCTCAACTAATGTCGGGAGAATGCCCTCAATCAAATCACTAATCTTACTCATACTCACTATTGTTTTAATCGTTTGATGCTACAAAGATACGAATTTTATTTCAAACTACCAAATATTTTTGGGATTATTTATCAATTAGTTCCCATTTTACTCCCTTGCTCTTGCCAGTATAGACATTATCAGCATCATTTCCATCCTCAAAGCCTCCAATGTTATACCACTCATAAAGATACTCCAGTCCTCCCTCTTCGTTGACTGATACCTCATAGATGTGGCCACCATAACTGAATGATGTATCAAAGGTAGTGCCCTTATCAATTTCGCATGGTTTTAAACCAGTGTAATAATGGCGGTCAATGGTAAATGTCACCTTATCCCCATCAATGGTTTTAAAAGTGATTACAATCCCCTTTGCAGGAGATACCAGCCCCTCATACTTCTCATTGATGATGGTGCGCACATTAGTTTCTTTAATCTCATAGTCACCATAAAAATGATTATTCTTAACCTTTTTAACTGACTCAATTTTTAATTCTGCGATTGTCTTCATATTCTATAATGTTTTATTGTTTATACTACAAAGATACGAATTTTCCCTGAAACTACCAAATAATTTTCAATCTTTTTTTAATTAAACTTGAAAAAAAAACAGAGGCATCCCCATCAGGATGCCTCAATCAACTTAACAATTATGGAAAACAGAAGCGTTTCGCAACGCAGAAGAACGAGTATATAGGGAGGTCTACTGGATTCAAACCAGTATCCAAATCTCGCCAAAGGGGAACAGCCATTTAACCCATAAGCCTATTTACCCTTATCGGACTTTGCTCTAATCCGTTGAGCTAAGACCTCATGTGAAAGACCCACCTTTGGAGTGCCGCAGCGCAGGAGGAGTACCACCAAATGGAGTAAACCAGTGCAATCCTAATGGCGGGTCTTATATTATTATTTATCTTATATTATTATTATCTATCTTATATTATTGCCTATGTATTATCATCTATATTCCCTTAACTGGGTCGGTCTCTTGCTTTCATATCAATTATATACTATTATAAGCGATTCAATAAAAAATAATATTAATAAACATTATTCAGGGCGGAGGTCGTTCCATGCTACTTCTCTCTTTAACTTGTTAGACATTTACAACATCTTGTAGATGTTATACAACTGGGTTTCCGTGCCATCCTCATTCTTGCGTTTGCGTGAGGGAAGGGCAACCACTCTATTGTTCTTTGTCACTCTCTTCAATGTTTTTGAACTCATATTTCTTCTACTTTAAATTGTTATTAATGTTTTAACTTCGCTACAAAGATACGAATAATTTTTGAATTTACCAAATAAAATGGGATATTTTTTCAAAAAAAAAATACCCCACAATTATTTTACCCTTGTCTAATTATTTGTGCCTCTCTTTCACCACAAATTGCAAACTCTTTAAAATCAGCATCTTCAGCCATTTCCCTGGCCTTGCTTAATGCCTCTCCTTCATCCTTTGCATCCACATCTACTGTGATGGCTGCATTATAGTTTAATTGAATCGTATAGTTCATAATGATTTAATTTTAATCTGATTTTTAATTAGCCTCAATTTCCACACCATCTTTATATAACGTATGGAAAGCAATTAATACGTGAATAACGCTAATCTCACTGGCTGATTCAATGTCACCAATGTATTCAACGATAGCATCTGATAACTCCGTGCTATCTCTGACCGCTTTCATTTGCGGATAAATCATGTCGTATCTATGACCCTTATAATCATAACAAATGGCATGACCATCGTAAATATCAAACTCAACAGGTTTCTTAAATCCCTCAATGTTTAGTTTTTCAGTAGCAACCTTTTTGCCATAGAACTTTTCCCAAATTTTACTTTCGTTTGTTTCCATCTTAAAATAATGATTTAATTTCTTTGGCAAATATATACAAAAAAAATGAGAAACCCAAATATGAGTTCCCCATTCTCTGTTAAAAATACTTAATTACTTATGGTAACGATAAAAATGCCCAAAGCAGTGTTATTACACAAAGGGCAAGTAGAATATATAATACCTTGTTCATGCTCCTTGATATAAGACTTGATAAACTGAATCATAAACGCTATCAATACCCGCAGCAGGCATGACCTTAGAAAAATCGTTGGCCTTGATTAACTGGTATGCTGCTGAAATATCGCCATTCTCGTTGCTTGCTGCCAACTCGTCAGTATCAACGTCAAGAACAACGTCAAGCACCAACTGGCAATCTTCATAATACACCTTGCTAACCTCCATTTCCATGTAGTCAATGTCCCAGTCGAAATCGGGAGTGCCCATTATAAAGGCATGGTCGCAAGTGCTACCCAGTAGGTCAACCTCGGTAACTCCCTTGTCAACCATCATAGCCACGATGTCAGCGACACAATCTTTATGCAGGTCAATTCTTTTCTGATAATAATTTTTTTTCCTCTTCATATCAATTCAGTATTTTAATGTGTTCAATCTTAATGTTTACTTATGACGCACCATAGCTTTCAGTGCGTCATAAACTTTAATCCTATTGTCAAGGGTAAGGTAGATGTCAGATGAAACAAGCGCATCGATGGAATCACTATCTTCTGAATAAAGCAGGTAGAAACCGCTTTTTGGTCTTCCCTCGTAAGGCAGTATATAACTGATATACTTTGCTACTGCAACACTAACAACACTCTCGTTTTTATCGCCATAGGTCTTTGAAGACACGAGGGAAAGGGGCTTTTCCAACTTAATTCTTGCACCCTGCTCACCAAGGTCTACAAGCAGCATAAAGCAAGCATCACGCAAAGCCTTGTTTAACTCTGAAAGGCTATTCTTAACTGGGGTTGTAATACTACTCTTAATTTTCATAACTCTGTTCTCCTATTATTTTTAGTTTGACTTGTTGTTTATTGTACTACAAAGATACGAATTTAATTTGTAACTACCAAATAAAAATGAATTTATTTTTTAAAAAAATTGCAAGTGGTATTAAAACCACTCGCAACGCTCGTCATTTACCTTAACTACAAAGGGAGTTTCGGGCACTCTGAATTTACGTTTTCCGTCCTGCTCGTCAATGTAGTAGTCATTTGCGGTCTTATGGTAGTGCAAACCCATAATACTTTGCTTTGGGTCAAGGTAACGCATATCGTAGCCGTTTGCGTCAATCACTGGATAGCCACCAAAATACTTTGGCATTTTCTCGTCAAAGAAGACAACGGCCACCTTACCACCATTCTTTAAAAACTCTAAGCACTCGTCCCAATTATAGCCATCGTAGCTAAACGTAAGGTCATAGTTAGAATATTGAGCCATCAGTTTAATTCTATTATATACCTTAGTATAGTCATAGAATTGCACATCGGGGAACAATTCTAATAAGTTAAGGCCAGTCTTGGGGTCTTTGAAAAGCACTGGTGAAAGGTCACTCGTACCATTAAGGCGAACACTAAAACCCATACCTAAACGCTCTGCCTTTGCCTTATAACGCTTAATCTCATGGATAAGCAAGTTCATAAACAAGGCTCTATCCTCGTAGAATAACTTGGTCTTCTTAATGCGGGACTGGTTAATCTTAGAACCCTCAACACCACGAGAAAGTTCATCACACTTATTCTGACCGCTACCATTAAGGCAGAAAGCCCTGCAATGCTCTGACTTAGGGCATACGTTATGTCCCGACATATTGGCAGGGGCAAGGTAAAGACAATAGGTCATAGTGCCGTTTTCAAAACTAAGACGCATTTTCATAGACTGGGCTACACTACCTAAGTAACTGATACCCAAATTCTTTAACTCTCTTCCGTAACTAAAATTCTTTTCCATACTTATGTTGTTTTGTTGTTAAATATCGTTTTGATGGTACAAAGATACGAATTTATTTTGAAACTACCAAATAAAAATCAAGTTATTTTTTAATTTCCTTGAAAAAAATTTGAGGGGACTATTTAAAATCCCCTCAAAAATCCCTTATCAGGCTGCTGCAAGGATAAGGTTATAAGCCTTATTTACCTTATCATAGGCTGCGCCATCAATGATGGAATCAAACTTGCTTTCCTCATTCTTATAGGATGCAGCGTTTTGGAAATAGGTCGTAAGACCATTGATAGCCCACAGGCCAGTTCCACGCTCCTGACCCTCCTGGCCTACACCTGTTTCCATAGCCTCCTTAGCTGACAGGAAAATGTTACGTCCACGAGTTGCAATGTCCTCGCTATAGATATTTCCATCAATGTGGAATATCTTTGCGGCCTCAGGTGCAAGCAATACATCTGCAAGGATATTATCCAAATCCTTTTCAGATAGCTTGATGTTTCTCAGGTGGTTCAATGACTCCTTAAGCCCATTCTCATACACTTGATATACATTCAGTGTCTTATAGGCAAAGGTAGCGTTTTCCTCCTTGAGGAGGTCAAGGCGGCTATTAACATTCAGTGTGTGACGGAAAGACACACGTCCAATGTTATTGTGCATAGCGAGGTTCAGGGTGTTGTTGCATACAACACGGACTGGAGTTACCATGCAACGGACTGCGCCACTACCATCATGAGAGGTGGTAAACACTACATACATTTCGATAAGGTCATCACGCTGCGCATCCAACACGATAGGCTTTGGAAACTTTGCGGTCACAAAAACACGCTCACCCTTACCCAGTACTCCACACGTTTCAATAAGCGGAGTATTGTCACGCTCTGCAAACTGGCCTGAGCAGAACATATCCACGAAACGGAAAGCGTCCTCATTTTGGACGATGCCGTATTTCTCAGATACGATACCAAGCACCTCATTCACATCAGTCCTGACGGTTGCCATGAACTTGGGCACGTCAATGCCAGTAGTGGTTGCAATGGGCTGCAATTCCACCTTATAGTTTGCGTGACACGCATCCAAGGCCTCAGCCACAAACATGGGGCGGTCAAAAATCTGCTGGTCATCACCCAGTCCGTGCCATGCACGCTCACGCTTACCATTCTCTGCAAAAGATGCCTTACCATTACGAATTTCAATCATTGCTGACATAATCTATTCTCCTTTTCTTTTTAAGTTAATACTAATGTTTGTTTCGATGGTACAAAGATACGAATTTATTTTCAAACTACCAAATAAAAATCATCTTTTTTTTTAAGGTGTGCCAAATTGACACTATGTCAAAATGACACAATCCTTAAGCTCAACACCACCCCGAACTTGATAAGGCTCAATGCACTCTTCATACTTGTAACCTGCATCCAGTCCCTCCCATGCGGGGTGATACTCATTGCACTCATCATCTGATGACATAAGGACAAACTTACTGCCATTCCCTAACTGCTGCTGCTTCTTGACAAACTTTGCCAACTGGTCAATTGTGATAGGTTTCATATTCTTATTCTATTTTTAATTGCTAATGTTTAAATCTGCTACAAAGATACAAATTTTATGCCAAACTACCAAATAAAAATGAGATTATTTTAAAATTATTTTTTTCACCTTATTAATAATATATGGGAAAAATATTTTTGGCATATTATTTGTTTATTTCAAATATTATTGGTATCTTTGTAGCGCAACAAAACGGAATCAATATGGACTATACAAGCAAAAATTATTTTTTTGGTGGCAAACCCTATACTGGGGATGCTGCATTTATAAATGGGTCGAATGGATACACTCACTCAGAGAATCATGGTATGCTTTGTGCCCTGATACCTGATAAGGTGGGAGTTCGCTCATGTTGGGATAAGGATGGGAAGCCTAATTCCATCCTTGATGAGAATGGTAACACTATCATTGACCCTGAAATGGGCTGTAATGGGTTGGGTATTGAAATATCCAATGGTAAGTTTAATCAATTTTATAGAACAAGATAAGATATGGCAAATAACATAGAAAACATCATGGTACTGGGATTTCCTCGTGATGAGTTCAAAATGGATGAGTTGAACAGCCTCAACGATAAGGAGCTGTTTGACCTGGCTGTGTCATACAGTCACATACAGATATGGCCAACACTACTAGCATTCCAATACGCCTCTAATAGTGACATAGTGAATGCAGATAACTACTGGATTTATTTCAGGGAAAGGGGTAAAAAAGGATAGAACTTACAGGTTTACCTGGGATAGGTAATGCCCATTAGTTATTAATATTATTTTCAGATAGAATTTAAATCATTAATTAACAAGGGGTATGTGTGTACTTGATTAAGTACACATACACCCCATCATGCATATATATCAACAATGACATACAAGAGAATAACAAGAGCACTTAGATATCTCAGGCGTTGCCTAGTGGCATTAATATAGGCCCCATACATACCCTGGCAATAACAGTGTCTGGCAACCCCCTTTGTGTACTTAATCAAGTACATAATATATTAAAGATATTTAAAATATTTGCTATTCTCATTATTTTTAGATATCTTTGCATAGTATAATATTTAATTAATTGATTAAACATATGGCAAAATTTAAGATTGAACAGCCTGGTAAACCAACCAAGTGGGTGAAAAACATAGACAAGGTTAACCAGAAGATTGAATTCACGGAGAATGAATCAGAGGCTTATGTAAGGGATGGAGGTTTCTATCCTAAGGCAGAGCTAGGATTCATTAAGCACTATTTCATGGAGGAGTATCCAGAGCTTGAGGACTGTGTAGTAACAGGCGATGGTTGGTAAAGCTCCAGGCGTTAGTACACCGCCCCCTTGTGTACTTAATTAAGTACAGTAATAATCTAAAAACAGATAAAAATGATTGCATTAAAAGTTAACGACAAAGATTTCTATGTAAAGGGTATCGATGACAAGACTGATAAGCTTGTCTTCACAAATAACCCTCATGAAGCTGAAGACTGGTATGATGACTGGAGAGCTAACACTAGAATCCAGTTCCTGAAGACTCATGTTTCTCTTGGTAACATCAGCATGTCAGAAGGCCAGGAAAACTACCTGGATAAACTCATCCCTTATTATGTAGAGCGATGAATAAAGTTATTTTAGAGTTTACTTGTAAGGGGCATAAACACACCTTCTTTAAAAGGGTCAGTATTTTCGGAGAAGCTGTCACTACTAATAATAAAGCAAGTGCTAGACCTATTAAAGAACAAGAACTTCCAGGTATCATTAATAAGCTTTACAAACAGTTCGGCAAAGAAAATGTAACTGATGTTAATGTCACTCCAATTTAAGGAGTGACATTTTTTTTATACCTATAAAAAAAAAAGAGGAGTCACGTGCGTGACCCCCCCCCCTATTGTACTTATTTAAGTCTAGGAATAGAATAAATCTCCATACATTGGATGCATCCTCATATGATTATCCATACTATCTTGTGGAATGAATGGCAATGATAATTGCTGAGTATGCTCCTGTCTATTCTTCATTGATATCTTCAATGCTTCATAGCTGCTCCTGACAATAAGTTCTTTACTACCAGGCTTGCATGTTATGTAGGCCTCATGCTGTAAGTTAAGTATGATATCCTTCTGCCAAGCTTCAAGCTCTAAGTTAGATTCATTTAAGAATTTCTCGAATAACGGAATAGAGAAATACCTAACAGGAGTGCGAGTAATATCAGACCATTCGTAAAAGTAAATAACCCCATGAAAGGTCTTAGCACCAAATGCCTCATTATAATACTCCTGTGACCTACTATAACGATATCCTACTGGCCTCTTGCTCTCTTCCTCCTTTCTGGCCATATAAGCCTTAAATAGCTTATTTAAATCCTTGCTTCTATTCATACATTTATCTATATGTTACTTGTAATTCTTCACCTGCCTCATAATACATATCAGCATAACTTTCAGCACTCATAATTTCATCTACACCTCTCTCCTTTGCTCCAGGATTAAGACATACATGGCTAACTGGCCTGTAAGCTATCTTTTCTCCAACATAAGGAGGAACAATGAATTCATTCTTGGCACAGAAATCATCGAATTCCTTCAATGAATTAAATTCCAATCTATCTGTCTTATCATGATAATCAACATAGAACCAAATATATTGAGTTGCAGCACCATCCTCTGGGATATCTGTTTCATCTATGAAACCTTGGGTGTATGGCCTGGTGATATCGAACATATCCTCTGAGCCTTTAGTCTTCGTCTTCTTCTTGGAATGCTTGTATTTACCGTTCTTACCTTTTTTTTTTGAACCACTCTCAAGATTATTCCAGTATTCATCTATATCTGGATATAACTCAGAATATATGTCTTCATCCTCGTTATCATCCTTTTCACTAGGGCCAGGATAAATCTCTTCATATTCATCCCAATAATCCTCTTCATCCCAACATTCAGTCCCCTTCTTTTTCTTCTTGTCTGGATTAAGAATTACATTACCATTCTTATCTATATAACCATAGTAATATAGAATGGCCTCAACATCCTCGAAGTCAACAGACCACTGGGCAAGAAATGGAAATAACTTATAGTACCTCTCTAGTTTTCTCTGGTTATCCTCCAACTTTCTAGATATCCATTTCTTAACTAGAGCACTAAGATTAGGACGATTTTTACCGCTTATCGTTAATTCAATTTTCTTTGACATTTATTTTATTATTTAATGTTCTCTCCTGCAAATATATATAAAAAAGATGGTAATAACAAATATTTACTGAGGTTTTTCACCAGCATTATATAAAAAATATTTCCCAGTAATAATTGTAGGTTTAGTTTTATTTCCATTCATTAATATCAGCATATCCTTATATACATAGATATCAAAAGTATTGGTCTTATTGCCATCACTAGTATAATAGTCTATTCTAACAGGACTAACATTAGATTTAACAACCCAGCCATATGAAACAATCTTTGTAATCAATCCATCAGACAAATTTTTTAACATATTTGCCTTCTCAATTATTTTAGATTGAATTATGCCAATATCCATGCTAATCAATACTTCATCACCAACAATGCCAGCATATACGTTAAGGTAATTCCACTCTTCCTTAAATTGGTTTCCACTACTAACATACTCGTTAATTTTATTTAACCAATTATTGTAAAGTTTAACAATTGGTTCAAAATCAATATTTGGATACTCAATTACCATGTTTTCTTTAAATTCATTTATATTTGAATATTGCCTGTGATTAAATACCCCCTCAGTTGCCATCGTAACCAAATTTATCTGGAGGCTATAACTCCTAGAACCATGTTGTATTCTCATAACAATTTTTAACTTTTTTTAACTTTTAACACAATTTAATTTTTTTTATATTTTTTTTAGAATTTTTTTCTTCTTTTAACACACACAACAGTTTTTTTCTCTATTTTTTCTCTATCTCTCCAGTCAATTTTTCTACAAAAATTTCAAAATATTTTTTACAACATTTCTCTAAAGGAAATACGCCTATATTTCAACGTTTCCTACTCATTCGCCACCCTTTTTCAACACCCTCATTATCAAGCAGTTACACGTAAAACAGTCATTTAAAATGGGTAATTATCTATATTTACACACCTTGGATTGGTTTTAAGTGTCTATGAATGAGAAAGTTAGGTATTTCCATGTTGTTTTTTATATTCCTCATCTAATTCTTTCTTCACGTCTTCCAGGAACTTCACGAAGGATTTATCTTCGACTTTATTGCCATGTAGTAGGCCTGTTTGTGTCATATTTATTAGGTCATTTATTTGCCATTCCTCGTCATCTTTTTTTTCAAGTAGGAAATATGTTAGTTCTCTATAGAAGTTGAATAGTTTATGTTGTTTAGCCACTAGTGCCAGGTGTTTATCAAAATGTTTCATGATTATATTGGGAATTTAATTCTCTTTGTGCATGCGAGATATAGTTCCTTATAGTGTTTTGGGTTTTGGTTGATGTCATGTTGCCATCTAGTGAGCCATTCGAGGAAGTCATGTTTATATTTATATCTTGGGTTTGGCCTATCGTTATTTGGTATTACGATTTTACCCATAATTCTTTCCAGTGTGACATCATCTTTTTCATTTTCGCCCCACAAAAGATAAGCTCCTCCCAGCATTACGATTACCATTCTGAATGTATTCATGAGGTTAGCTTCCTTAACGATTCGTAGGCATTGTGGTATTGTTGTTATCAGCACTGGTTGTGTCGGATATATTTTTCGTTTAATTTTCTTTTTTTTCATTTTGCGTCAACTACTGGTATTTTAGAGAAGACGTTTTTCAGGTCTTCTAATGATTCTCTGAGTGTCATGACTCCATATTTTTTCAGGTAGTCATATGCTTTTTCTTTTCTCTCAATTTGTGAATCCTTTGTTTCTATTGAGTTTATATCTATTGGCGTAAAGAGTATATCCATGATATAGGATATATTTTTTATCTTGGCCAATGACTTAGTTGAGAGTTTCTGGTCATCAATTGTCATAGTGTGTATATATTAATTTTTTGAATCTATTGCCAGGTATCCATTAGTTTGTTTATAGTAATCTTCCCATACAACGAACATTTGTGCTAGTTTTTCTTTATTTGGTTTTGTTCTTACATCACCCATGTAGAAGTTTGATGCCATATTTCGTATATAGTTTTTTCCTGTTGGTTTTGTAAAGTATTGTGGTCGTATTGCTGCGTTAGTAAATTGCCAGTATGTTTTTTTATTGCAAAAGAATTTAAGGATATGGACCTTTTTCAATTCCTTTGCAACTTGGAACACCATCTTGGCTCTTCTTTCCGCTAGGTCATTAACTTCCAGTCTTTTATTTTTCATCGTCTATATATTCTTTATCCTGTTATAAGCTAAAGTCTGTAATTGATTGATAATAGGTTATTTTTTTATTTTTCAAATCTTCCACCCATTCTTCCAGCCATTTTGTAAATCGTTTTTCATTAACTGATGAGAGGAAAACTACTATATTAAAGTCAATCCCATAGAGTGGTTTTCCTTTATATCCTTGTATATTTCCTTCAAATGGTTTTCCATGGCATCTATTCTCAATGATATTATTAATCATATAGAGGTATGGAATCCATTTATTTTTATTTGCAATTTTAAATGCTTTCTTTCTGCATTGCATTAGTAATTCGTTATCGTTTCTTCTAATCATTTTACTTTATCAAGGAAATA
>Ga0326514_10001364_pt1 | contig 15922 bp, 9 predicted proteins | sample 3_2548_0518_D_FD_203653 | JGI IMG/M metagenome (GOLD analysis project Ga0326514, IMG submission 203653) | Bovine rumen microbial communities from UC Davis, California, United States - 3_2548_0518 | ecosystem: Host-associated > Mammals > Digestive system > Stomach > Rumen | place: USA: California...
TACGAACTTCTTGTAATACTCCATTTCTTGCACATTGTCTTTTAAATCTTTTTAGAGCATCTTCTATATTACCATTATTAACTTTAATTTCTGACATTTAATTCCCCTCCTTCCGGTCCATACGAAACTGTATGTGGGATAACCCTTATAACGATATATATTATACATTAAATAAGTATAACTTGTCAATAGTCAAATTTTAAATAATACTACTATATTTTTTATTATTAATTAAGAAATGGCAACATATCTCTTATAAATCCATTAGTAGCAGGTATAAACCAAAGTATAACTCCCACTATTATTGCAATTACAGCGGTTAATCCCATAGCAATATAATCTTCTTTTTTTAATTCTCTTATATCTTTTAATTTAGGTTTATTTTTAAATACCATCTTAGCAACATTCATTACGCCCTTATACGTGCCTAAATCACTTTTAATTTTTATTTCTTTTTCTTCCTCAGCATATTTATCAGAACGTCTTATTTTTCTATTTTGTTTTGTTTTATTATCATCTTTATAAATATAATTAAATGTCGTTTCCTTTTGTAATTCAGCATCATATTGTTCTCTTAAAAATTCATCTGATAGAATTTTGTATGCTTCATTTATATCTCTAAGTCTTTGTTCAGCATATATTTTCCCTTCTCCTTCATAAGCATCCGGATGATATTTTTTTACTAGAACTTTGTATGCTTTTTCTATTACTTCTATTGAAGCCTTTGGATTTACTTCTAATATTTCATAATATTTTTTCATTTGATTTACCTTGCCTTTCAAGTATTTATCTTTATATATTTTATAATAAAAAAAAGAAAATAGCAATATAAAAATAACTATTTTCTTTTTATTTAATTATTCTTCATTAAATATTGCTTCAAACTCTTCAGATGTAATCTTTTCTTTTTCGAGTAAAATACCTGCAACTGCATGTAATTTATCGCTGTGTTCTGTTAAAATTTGTTTTGCTCTATTATAACCTGTATCAACTATTCTCTTTATTTCTGTATCTATTGCTGCAGCTGTTTCTTCTGAATAAGTTTTAGAATGTGCTAAATCTCTTCCTAAGAAGACTTCATCTTGGTCTTGACCTAATGTTATAGTTCCCAACTTTTCACTCATTCCGTACTTTGTAACCATATTTCTTGCTATAGCTGTTGCCCTTTCGATATCATTACTTGCTCCTGTTGAAATATCTCCGATTATTAATTCCTCGGCCATTCTTCCTCCAAGTAACGATACTATATTTTCTTCCATTTCAGTTTTAGAAACAAAATTTTTATCTTCTGTTGGTCTATACATTGTATATCCACCAGCCATACCTCTTGGTACTATTGATATTTCATGTACAGGATCTTGTGTTGGTAAGTAATGACTTACAACAGCATGACCAGCTTCATGATATGATACTAATCTGTTTTCCTTTTCGCTTCTTACTTTTGTTTTCTTTTCTGGTCCCATAGTTACTTTAACCATGGCATCTTCAATTTCTTTCATACCAATTTCATTTAAGTTTCTTCTAGCTGCTAAAAGTGCTGCTTCATTCAATACATTTTCTAAATCAGCTCCTGCAAATCCAGAAGTATTTTTAGCAATTACTTTTAAATCTATATCATCTGATAATCTTTTCTTTCTTGCATGAACCTCTAATATTTGCTCTCTTGCTTTTACATCTGGTAATCCTACCATAATTTGTCTGTCAAATCTTCCAGCTCTTAATAATGCTTTATCTAGAACATCTGGTCTATTTGTAGCAGCTAATACTATAACTCCTTCATTCGGAGCAAATCCATCCATTTCAACTAATAATTGATTTAATGTTTGTTCTCTTTCATCATGTCCTCCACCAAGTCCTGCACCTCTTTGACGTCCTACAGCATCAATTTCGTCTATAAATATGATACATGGTGAATTTTTCTTAGCTTGTTCAAATAAATCCCTTACTCTTGAAGCACCAACACCTACAAACATTTCAACAAAGTCAGAACCGCTTATAATAAAGAACGGTACTCCAGCTTCTCCAGCAACTGCTTTTGCTAGTAATGTTTTACCTGTTCCAGGTTGCCCAACAAGTAACACTCCTTTTGGAATTCTTGCACCCATATCTGTAAATTTCTTTGGATTTTTTAAAAATTGTACTATTTCTTCTAATTCTTCTTTTTCTTCATCAACACCTGCAACATCTTCAAATGATATTTTATTTTTATCAGCTGGTGTCATCATTCTAGCTTTGCTTTTTCCAAATGACATAGTTTTGCTACCTGGATTTCCAGCATTTGCTCCACCCATCATAAAGAACCAGAATATAAAGAATATTATTAATAGTCCAAATGGAGTAAGTAAACTTAGTATTGTTACAAAAATTGATTGAGATTTTTCTTCTAATGTAAATGCTCCATCTTTTAAGAAGTCTTCTGAATAATTCATAAAACTTTGTTCATCTGGAATATTTACTTCCTTTTTTATTTTTGAATCTTTTAATTGTACTACTGCAGATTTGCCATCTGATTCTATTTGAATAGCTTCAACATTTCCACTATTAATATTTGCTATTAAATCTGAATATTTTAATTTTGAGTCACTATTTTCAATAATAGATGATAACACTACTATAAATATAACTCCTATTATTAGCCACATAGCTAAAGTCTTAATTCCGTTTTTCAAAATAATTTCCTCCTTATGTTCTTCTTTCGATTTTTTATATTGATTTTATAACATAGAATTTTTATTTTGTAAATAGATTTTTATATGTCTTTTTTGTTACAAAATACGTACTTTCATCAATTAATTACGGCTACTTATATTTGACTTAAAAAATAAATTTTATGATTTTTTACTAAGACTTTTAATTTTTTATTTGGTATTAAATATTTATTACCAATATTATTACTACATAATTTGATAATATCATCTATATGTATTTTTTCTATTCCTTTTGAAGTACTAAAAAGCTTTGTTATAGTATATAATACTAATCTTGATTTTATTACTTTTTCTTGTATATTAAATTTTCTTAAATCTAATAAAATCTCTTTTTCCTTTTGTTCTATTACAATATCGTTATATATACTTAAGACCTGTTTTTCAATATACGTTTCTTCTTCTTTTACTAAATTTGATAATCTTTCTAATGTATTTATAATATTGGGATTAAATTCTTTCTTTATATACGGAATAACTACATTCCTAATTTTATTCCTTGTATATTCATTTTCAAAATTTGTTTTGTCAATTCTAGGATTTAATATGTTTTCTTCACAATATTTTTCTATTTCTGTTCTTTCACATTCTATTAATGGTCTAATATATATTCCTCTTTTAGGTTCAATTCCTTTAAGTCCCGAAACTCCACTTCCTCGCATAATATTCATTATCATAGTTTCTGCATTATCATTTTTATTATGAGCAATAGCAATTTTATTTGAATGTGTCTTTTCTAGGATTTCATTAAAAAATTCATATCTTGCATTTCTTCCAGCTTCTTCTGTTCCTATTTTATTAGTATTAGCCAGTTTTTTTACATCTATACTTTTTGAATAGAATTCTAGATTATTTTTATGACAATAATTTTTAACATATAATTCATCTTCTTTTGCTTCTTCTCTAATCATATGGTTTATATGTACAACTACTAATTTAAAATTTAATTTAATTGTATTATCTAATCTAATTTTATTTAATATATCTAACATAGAAATAGAATCTGGTCCACCAGATACTCCTAATACTAATTTATCTCCATTTTCTATTAAATTATATTTATTAATTGTTTCTAAAACTTTGTTTTTCATTTTATAATTCATTCCCCTTCGTAATGTATAAATATACAAAAATAAGTAATGCTATTTTTTAACATTACTTATTTTACATTATATTCTTAATTTTTTCAAGTTCATTACGCCTTAAACTATTTTATTCCTTTATATTTTTTATATCTAAAAAACATAATTGCTCCTACTATACATAGTATTAATATTGATGTTGGAATAAGTACACCTGCAACTCCTGTTTTAGGAAGATTTGTTTTTCCAGATGTGGCATTTGTATTTTTAGCTACAGTTTTTTCACTATCAGTTTTTGACGTATCTTTTGTTGTACTAGGAATTGTAGTATTTTTGGCCTCATCTTTTTGAGAATCTTCTGGTTGTGGATTTTCTGGTAGTGGTTCTTCTGGTTGTGGATTTTCTGGCTGAGGTTCTTCTGGGCTTTGTTGTTCTTCGATAGTTATTGACTTTGAAACTGGTTGTAGCTCTTCTTCATCACCATCTGGAACATTAGCTACAGTAATATCCTTTATTTCTATTTTTCCAGTTCCTTCAGAATTAGATACAGTATATTCTATTTCCATAATTTCTCCACTACTTGTCCCAGCTGGTTTATATATAATAAAATTTCCTGTTTCTTCATTATAAGTTTGATCTTTTTCCTCGTCTATAAGCGGATTATTCCACCCGTTCTTTGCAATTACTTTAATATTGGTTATATTAGAACTCTTAGTTATTACTCCTTCAATTCCTCCTATTTTATTACTAGATGTTATATGAAGTGTCATTTTCCCTGTACTACCAGGAGCCAAACTACTTGCTCCACTTAAATTCAATGTTGTATTGGCAGCAAATACTGACGTAGCATATGCTAATGATATTATTACAAATAAAATTAATATTAAATAAATTTTTTTCATTAGAATTTCTCCTCTCAATCATTAATTATATAATAACAATATTTATTTTTTTTGTCAATGAATTTTTGCTTTTATTTTAAACTTATTATTTTAAATATCTATAAATTATCTATTTTTGCTATTATTCTTGACATTTTTGTTATATTTCCTATTCCACCATATTTACCTTTTCCTGCTACATCACTTGCTCTTAAATATGCTCCTGTCAAATTTGTATCTATTTTTGCTTCATATCTTGATAATTTTAACAAATCTCCTACTCCTATTTTTCCGTCACCATTCAAGTCACCTATTACTACAACTGTATAACTTTTTTCTTGCTCTCCTAGTTTTATTACTATTTCCATTCCTGTTGCTATAAATTCATTTTCATTTGTTATTTTCTCATTTTTATTATTGTATATTTCTATTATTTTTCCATTTGTTGTTATTTTGCTTTTTAATGTTTCTATCTTTGTTTCTGGCATTATTTTTTCTATGTATTTTATATTTTCTTCTTCTTTTTCTTCAAAACCTTCAAATTCAGCATGTAATTCTTCTACTTTCTTTGTTACTGTTATACCTTCTATTTCAGCAGTTTTAGTTATTCCATTTTCTGTATAACTTATTGTTACACTTGTTTTTCCTGCTGTTAAACTATTTCCATCTGCTACTGTGTAGTTTGTAACTTGCTTACTAGTTCCATCATTGTAACTTGCTGTTACTACCATTCCTGTTTTATCAAAGTTTTCTCCTTCTATATAACTTTTCTTTGTTGGCTCATTTGTTATTGCTATACTACTTAATTCTTTTGCTACAACTGTTATTGGAAGTGTTGTTGTCTTTGTTACTCCTGTTTCTGAATCAGTATAACTTATTTCTACAGTTTCTTTTCCTACTGTTAAATTATTTCCATCTGTTATTGTATAATCAGTTATTTCTTCTATTATTTCGTCTGTTGATTCATCTGTCGTTTCATCTGTTGTTTGGTCTGTTGTTTCATTTGTTATTTGCTCTGTTGAATCAATAACATATACTGCTTCAACCTTTAAGCCTGTTCTATCGAAATTTTGTCCTTCTATATAATCTATTTTAACTTCGTTTGGATTTTTTACTCTTATTTCTTTTAATTTAATTATATTTGAGATTGTTACCTTTTTTGTATATTCTTTATCAGATGTACTTATAGCTTTTATTGTATATTCTCCATTATTTCTTATTTCTCTTGTAGCTGTTCCATCTGTTAATTCAATCGACTCATCATTTAATGTTATACTTTTTAATTCAGTATTTTGTGCGGTTACTTCTATATTTAGTGTTGCTTTTTCTTTAGCAACTCCTGTTGATGGTGATACACTGCATGTTATTAGAATAAGCTCTTGTGTATCTTCAGTTACTACATAATAAGTCTTATCATTTATTATTACAGTTTCAGGTAATTCTCCTTCTTGATTATCTAATGTAGTTACTGTTTCTCCATCATCATTTATTTTATATGTTACATTATTGTATACATATCCTATTACTGTGTTTTCGTTGTCCGTTATATTTTCAGGTACAACTGTTGTAGCCGGTACTCTTATTAGTTCTAATTTTGAGCAACCCTTAAATACTTCTTCGCCAATAGTGGTTACATTTCCCAAAACGATAGCTTTAAGGGAGCTACAATTTTCAAATGTACTGTTTTTTATTTCTGTTACTTCTCCAAATTCAATGCTTGTTATTGAAGAACATCCTTTAAATGCTTCTTCCCCTATACTTGTTACATTATTAAAAGGCAATTCTCCAGCTAATACTATATCTCCTGCAAATGCTTCTTTTCCTATTGTTGTTACATTATCTACATATGCAAAATCTTTTAATGATGTACACCCTTTAAATGCACGTTCTCCTATTTCAACTAAGGTATTTTGAGGACACTTAACTGCTTTAATTGTTGTATTATTTTCAAAAGCATTATTGCCTATTTTTGTTACTGCATATGTTTCATTATTAATTATTATAGTTTCGTCTAATAATATGTTTTCCTCTGTTCCAGTATATTTTGAAACTTCCACATACTTATTTTCTTCATCAATTATTTTGTATAGTATACCATTATCTTGACTTTTTCCTAATACTATACCTTCACCCTCTCGTGCATAATATCCTTCTGAAAAAACTCTCCAATTGGCATCTGCTCTAGCTGGCCAACCATCACCTGTAATAAAAAGTGGTCTACTACTGTTATATGCATGAAAGCTTGACTTAAATTCATCTATTTTACCATCTTTATAAAGATGATATACATCATTAAAGTTTCCTATATTACCCCATTCATATTTGATTGCTGTTAAAGCATTAATTTGATTATCATTTAATTCTGCTAATATATCAGATGAAATATATTCTTTCGTTTCTTTTTTAAAATTATCAACAGTTCTTTCAAATAATACTTCTAATTGCTGAGGTGTTAATTCAGTAAATTCCATATTACCTTCTGTATATTTATCTAATTGACTTTTTGAAACACCAAATTCCACAAATTCGTTTTCGTTAAATTCAATTCCCAATCCATACATTATATATACATTAGTATATATTTTTATAGTTAAATAGTGGTTATTTTTTACGTATGCACTAGTAGATGACATACCTTTATAATATCTATATAAATCACTATTTTCCCAAATTCTTATATAGTCATATAATATATTATTATCTGTATTGACATTTAGCTGTGTATTAATAGCTTTTATACTGTTTCCTTTGATACTAACTATATCCTTAGTATTATAATTTAAAAATATAAATACAATAATCATAATAATTCCTAGTAATACTACAATACATTTTTTTACAAATTTTGTTTTCATAATCTACCTCTTTATTTTTTCTATATTTTCTTTCTTATATATTACTTAAAGTTATACAAAAAAACAATGGTCTTTTTTGCCATTGTTTTTTTACAATTAATTTTTCCTTACGGATATTCTTTATATGTTTGTTTATCTATTTGATTAAAAGTTTTTTACTTTTTTGTTACAATTGTTTTATTATTATTGTTTTCTTAGGGATACATATATTTAATTTATATTATAATTGCTACAATTTACAGTTAATAATATTCAAAAATAAATATTATAACTGATCTAATTTTGCTATTATTCTTGACATTTTTGTTATATTTCCTATTCCACCATATTTACCTTTTCCTGCTACGTCACTTGCTCTTAAATATGCTCCTGTTAAATTTGTGTCCATTTTTGCTTCATATCTTGATAATTTTAACAAATCTCCTACTCCTATTTTTCCGTCACCATTCAAGTCACCTATTACTACAACTGTATAACTTTTTTCTTGCTCTCCTAGTTTTATTACTATTTTCATTCCTGTTCCTATAAATTCATTTTCATTTGTTATTTTCTCATTTTTATTATTGTATATTTCTATTATTTTTCCATTTGTTGTTATTTTGCTTTTTAATGTTTCTATTTTTGTTTCTGGCATTATTTTTTCTATGTATTTTATATTTTCTTCTTCTTTTTCTTCATAACCTTCAAATTCAGCATTTAATTCTTCTACTTTCTTTGTTACTGTTATACCTTCTATTTCAGCAGTTTTAGTTATTCCATTTTCTGTATAGCTTACTATAAGTTTTGTTATTCCTTCAACTAAACTATTTTCTCCTTCTATTGTATAATTTGTTACAACTTTACTACTTCCGTTATTATAGTTTGCCGTTACTGTCATTCCTGTTCTATCAAAGTTTTCTCCTGCTACATAACTTGTTCTTGTTGGTGCTTTTGTTACTGATATTCCTGTTAAGGCTTTTGCTACTACTGTTATGTTTTGAGTCGCTGTTTTTGTTACTCCGTTTTCTGCGTAGCTGATTCTTACACTTGTTTTTCCTGCTGTTAAACTATTTCCATCTGTTACTGTGTAGTTTGTTACTGCTTTACTAGTTCCATCATTGTAACTTGCTGTTACTACCATTCCTGTACTTTCAAAGTTTTGCCCTGCTACATAACTTGTTCTTGTTGGTGCTTTTGTTACTGCTATTCCAGTTAAGGCTTTTTCTACTACTGTTATGTTTTGGGTTGCTATTTTTGTTACTCCGTTTTCTGTGTAGCTGATTGTTACACTTGTTTGTCCTGCTGTTAAACTATTTCCATCTGTTACTGTGTAGTTTGTAACTAGCTTACTAGTTCCATCATTGTAACTTGCTGTTAATACCATTCCTTCTGTTTCAAAGTTTTCTCCTGCTACATAACTTGTTCTTGTTGGTGCTTTTGTTACTGATATTCCTGTCAAGGCTTTTGCTACTACTGTTATATTTTGGTTCGCTGTTTTTGTTACTCCATTTTCTGTATAGCTTATTGTTACACTTGTTTTTCCGACAGTTAAATTTCTTCCATCTGTTACTGTGTAGTTCGTAACTTGCTTACTAGTTCCATCATTGTAACTTGCTGTTACTACCATTCCTGCACTTTCGAAGTTTTGTCCTTCTATATATTCTGTTTTTGTTGCCGCTCTTGTTATTTCTATTTTTTCTAATTTCTTTTCTACAACTATAACTTTAAAAGTTGTTTCTTTTCCTTGATATTTTACTGTTATTGTTTGTTCTCCTAGTTTTGTTTTGTCATATCCTGTTACTTCTACTCCTTCTGCTGTAAGATCTATTTCTGTTTTTTCTCCATTTTCATATGTTATTTCTAGCTTTCCATTGTTTATGTTTATTTCTGTTCCTTTTATATATGTTGTTTCTATACTTCCTTCTTTTACTGCTATAGCTGTTATTTCATTTCTTACTGTTACTTTAAATGTTGTTTCTTTTCCTTGATATTTTACTGTTATTTCTTGTTCTCCTACTGTATTTTTATTATATCCAGTGAATTTATCAGATTTTAATTCAATTACCCCTGTTGTTCCATCTTCATATGTTGCAGTTAGTTCTATTCCTCTTAAGTCTAATTCTTCTCCTTTCACATAACTTGTCTTTGTTGGAAGTGTTGTTACTTCTATTCCTGTTATATTATTATGAACATTTACTAAGCATTGAGTTGTATGATTTCCATCTGATGTTTTTACGGTTATTATAACTTTTCCTTGCTTAACAGCTGTTACTATAATTTTTGAAGTTGTTTCATCTAATACAGCTGTTGCTATGCTTTCATCACTACATATTATTTCAAAGTTTTTATTAGTTGCATTATTTGGTTTTATTAATACTTCTAGTTCCGCTGTTCTTCCTTTTGCTAAATCAAGTTTTTCTTTATTTAATTCCACTTCTGTCACTGTTATTGGTGCTACTACCACTTCAAATACAGTTTCTTTACCTTCATATTGTACTTTTATTATTTGCTTTCCAACCTTATTTTTATCATATCCTTCTATAGTTACTAGATTTGATTGCAAATTAATTGTTGTTCCATATCCATGACTATATGTTAGTGACAATTTTCCTTCATTCAATTCTAATTCTTCTCCAATTGTATAATTTATTTTTTTAGGATTAGACTTTATTTCTATTTTTTCTAATTTTATAGGTACTTCTATATTTATATCTATTTTTTTACTTAAATTTGTTCCATCTGTTGTTTTTATATTAATAGTACATAAACCATTTTGTTTTGGTGTTACTACACCATTTTTATCTACAATAGCAATATTTTCATCACTGCTTTCCCATTCTAGATTCTCAGATAAACTATCAGGTGAAGTGTACACATTAAATTTCTTACTTTTAAATTCAGTAAAAGTGTATTGTGATGTTTCTATATTTAATATGTTATCACTATCATTTACTACTTTAACTTTAACTAAGGCATATTCATTTCCTATCTTAACTCTAACTTTAGTTTCCCCTTCATTTTCAGCATGGATTATTCCATTATCACTTACTGTTACTATTCTTTCACTTCTAGATGAGAATTGTGGTACAAAATTTTCATGTAAATCACTATTGTATTTATATTCAAAATTGATGCTTATTGATTCTCCTTTTTTCATTATTATTTCCGAATTAAGCAGAGTAATATCTACAACATATTTATTATATAATGCCAAATAATAATCATTTATATCATCCCATGTATCTTCAGTTACAAATTGTTTAATTATATTCATCATAGTTAAAAATCTATTAAATTTATTTGATGTATCATAATTTTCTATAATGTCATCTGTATTATTAACATATTTATTAATAATTTGTTTCATTTTTTCTTTACCAACAATATCAAATATTTGAGTATAATTGAATAAAGTGTCTGCATAACTACTATCAGCATCATTTTCATAACTTGTTTTATTTACTATATATGACCAACATTCTGCATAATTATTAGACAAATACCTTTCAATAGTTGATTTATAATTATTTACTAAATATTTATTCATAATTTGATTTTCGCTAAGTTTTTGTCCATTATCATCAAATTCTTTATCTTTATTTTCAAGAATAATATCTTTTACTCCTGCTGATGCAAATAAACAATATTCATATGCATTTACTGTTGCAACAATATTATCATTTTCTTTTGCTAATTTTTCTAAAACATACTGTACCATTATTAAATTAATATATTCCGAACCAATACCCCAATAATTACAATTTATAAATTTACTACATTCTGCAAATTTATGACCCATTTCATGTAATACTGTTCCAGAAACATTAATAATCCCCTTTTCACTCGCAATTTCCATTTTTTTTAAGGTCGCCCTATGATATTCTTTATTCATTACAATTTTACTTGAGGCATATGCACTTGCTATTTGACGAGAAACCCCCGTCCATTCAATTATCAAAATAGGGGTTGCAGGAGATGGATTTAATTCAAGAAAATAATCATATGCATCTTCAAGCTTATTTATCCAGGTTTTTAATGTTGAATAAGAAATTAATCCTTTTTCAGAATTATAATCTTTAATTAAATTCAAATCAAATTCAACAAATAATCTACTTTCTTCTGCTCTATCACTTGCAATTGTTATCCATTCTATCTCTTTATCTTCTATAGTTGAATCAGTCTTATATTCTAAATCATTATTTACAATATATGAATCACCATCTAATTTTACAACTTTTTTAAGTTCTATTTCTAATCCATTTAAATTACCATCTTTTATTTTTAAAGATTTTTTTCCATTTCCCATATTTATTTTCAGTTTTGTATTATTAATCAATTCACAATTTATTAATTCATAATTATTGTTAGAATATAGCACATCTTCAGGGCTATTTATTGCTCTATTAATTATGTTTGGTAAATCAATACTTTCACTTTGTTCTGATATTAGCATTATAATTTTAGCATTACTAAATGCGTCTTTTCCTATAATAATTTCTTCCGGTATCACCATATTAGTTAGGTTCGAACATCCATAAAATGCATTTTCAGATATATTATTTACACCCTCAGGTATAATAACTTGTTCCTTTTTTTGAGGACATCTTATTAAATTGCTTTTTTCTTTATTATACAAAATACCATCTATATCGCAAAAATATTTATTATTTTCATCCACTGTTATATTATATAATTTACTACAATTTAAAAATAATTTATTTCCTATTTCAGATACTCCAGCTGGTATTTTTATATTTTCAATATTTATACATTCATCAAAAGTATTTTCTTCAATTTTTGTTACACTATTTGGCATATCAATTTTAGATAAATTAGTACATTTGAAAAATGCTTTACTTCCTATGCTAGTCACTGTATTTGGAATTTCAATGTTCTTTAATCCACTACTTCTAAATGTGTCACCTTCAATTCTTGTAATTCCTATCGGCAATATAATATCTTCTAATTTATAGCAATACATAAAAGCTTTTTCGCCTATACTAGTTACATTTTGGGGAATTTCTATGTCTGCTAATTTATTACAATTAAAAAAAGCATATGATCCTATTCTTCTTATACTATTCGGCATTTCTATACTTTTCATATTTATAAACTGTGAAAATGCATCTTTTCCAATATTTGTTATTCCTTCTTCTATTTTTACAGATTCTATATTATGTTCTTCTCCATAATAATCATGTTTAGAAGTATTTTCATAATTTTTCATTTCCCCATTTCCACTTATTATAAAACTACCATCATTATATAATTTTGCAGTAATATTACTTGTTCCATCTTCTTTAGACATATCCCATATTCCTATTAACTCTGCTGCATTTGATTTATTTGTTATTCCAAAATAAATTAATGCTAAAATTATTGTAACTATTACTAACATTATTTTCTTACTTAACTTCCTATTCATAATGATTTGCCTCCTCAATCTTTCTACTTATATATTAAACAATTTTGTATAAAAAAGCAATGGTCTCTTTATACCATTGTTTTTTAAATTTTATTTTTCCTTACGGATAGTATTTATATATTAATTTGACTTCTATATTATATTTCTTTTTCATTTTTATTACATATATTATAATTTATAATACTTTTCTTAGGGATTACACTTTTTCCTTTAAAATATAAATTTTAATTTATAAAGTTACAGCCCAGTAACAACTTTATTTACAAGTTATTCACTCTAGACAATACTCTTAAAATATTTAACATTTCTTAATCATCAAATCTTCTTTCTAAATTAACAAACTTAGTATAACTTCCTAGCCATAATAATTCAACTGTTCCTGTTGAACCACCTCTGTGTTTTGCTATAATAACTTCTGCAATGTCTTTTTTCTCACTATCTTGATTATAATAATCATCTCTATATAAAAACATAACTATATCGGCATCTTGCTCTATTGCTCCTGATTCTCTTAAGTCTGATAGCATGGGTCTATGGTCTGGTCTTTGTTCTGCAGCTCTTGATAATTGCGATAATGCTATAACTGGTACATCTAATTCTTTTGCAAGTATCTTTAAAGATCTACTAATTTCAGAAATTTCTTGTTCTCTACTTCCAGATCTTCTATTTCCACTTCCCTGAATAAGTTGTAAATAATCAATCACTACCATTCCTATGTTTTTCTCTAATTTTAATTTTCTACATTTTGCTCTAATTTCCATTATATTTATACCTGGTGTATCATCAATATAAATTTCTGCTTCTGATAATGGTCCTATTGTTCCCGCCAGTTTAGTCCAGTCATCTTCTTCTAGCTTTCCTGTTCTTACTTTATTACTATCTACCATTGATTCACTACATAAGATTCTGTTTACTAATTGTTCCTTTGACATTTCTAGACTAAATACTGCAACTGCAGTATTTCCTTTTAACGCTGCATTTGATGCAATATTTAAAGCAAAAGCAGTTTTACCCATAGCAGGTCTCGCTGCAATCAATATAAGTTCTGATCCATGAAATCCTGCTGTCCTATAATCTAATTCAGTAAATCCTGAAGGAACACCAGTTATATGTTGTTTTCTATTATATAATTCTTCTAGTTTAGTAAAACTCTCTACTAGAGCATCTTTTATAGGTGTATAGCTCTTTTGAGATTTATCTTGCATAATGTTAAATATTTTCTTTTCTGCACCTTCCATGATGTCTTCGACATCTTCTGTTGGGCTATAACCAAGTTCTATAATTTCATTTGCTGTTTTTATTAATCTTCTTAACGTAGATTTCTCTTCTACAATTTTAATATATTTCATTGCATTAGCAGTTGTTGGTACTTTTTCTGGTAATTCAGCTAAATATTCTAGTCCTCCAACCTTTTCAAACTTACCCATTGACTCAAGTTCTGCTTTTACTGTAATAATGTCAATAGGCTCTGCACGATTATACAAATTTAAAATTGCAGAATATATTGCTTTATTATCTTCTCTATAAAAATCATCTTCTTTTAATACTTCGATTGCTGAAATAACAGCATCTTTATCTGTTAACATACTACCAATTATTGCTTGCTCTGCTTCCAAATCATGTGGTGGTACTTTTCCTAATTCCATCCCTTTGCTTCCCCCTTATGTAATAAACTAATAATATAAAAAAGTTTGGATATGTAAATTTTTCTTAAAAATTTATATATCCGAACTTTATATTAGATTTATTTACTAGATATTACATCAATTTTAAGATTTCCAACAATTCCTTCATATAATTTAATAGAAACTGTTCTTCCACCTAATGTCTTAATTGTTTCTTTTAAATCTATTTTCTTTTTATCTATTTCTATTTTATATTCAGATTTTAATAATTCCGCTATTTCTTTTGCAGAAACACCACCAAATATCTTTCCATTTTCTCCTGCTTTTACAGGAACTTTTAATAATATTTTTGATAACTTATCTGCTAGTTTTTTAGCTTCTTCTTTTTCTTGTCCTTTTTTATAAGCATTTGCTTCTTGTTTTGATTTTAATTTACTAATGTTTTCTGCATTTGCTTCAACTGCTAAATTTTTAGGAAATAAAAAGTTTCTTGCATATCCATCTGATGCATTTATTATTTCATCTTTTTTTCCTACACCTTTTATATCTTGTTTTAAAATCACTTTCATGTTATCACGCCTTTCAACATTTTATTCATTACCATAAAGGAATTCTCCTTCACCCTGGTTGTAATAATGTTTTCCTTCAATTGTATCATACAAGCACGGAATTCCTTTTCTATCCAAGGCAGGAACAAAATCTCTAGCTAGTGTATTATTATCCCAAATTTTACAATTGTATATCCTACATTTAGAAAACTGCTGTATTCCGCTTCCCAATTCATCTGCTCTACGTGCAAACAAATAAATGGTCCTACTATCGTCAATACTGGTAATACTACTGCTTTCTATATTATCAATTCTAATTTTTTCTTTTGATAACTCTATTCCATGAACACTATCGTCATAAGGTATAGTTAATACATTTGTTCCAAACCTAGATGCTATCAAATTATTAGAGGCATTTAATATTACCTGAAATGATTTATTATTGATTGTATAACCTCCACCTAAAATTCCTTGATGCGCTCCTGTATTTTCAACAATATTAAATTTAATAAATATTTTATTAATATCATTTGCTTTTATATCAGTATCTATATATTGCGTACCTGTTGATTCAATATATGGAATTAATTTAGCTCCGTGTTTTTATTTCAAATCCATCATATACCTCTTTATATTTTTGTACTAAATCACTATTTGTTACCTTATAACTATCAGCTATCTGTCTTGTTTTCTTACTTTGGTCATTTGATTGATTTGACAAAGAAAAATATGCAATTAAAATCGCTGAAGTTATAAATAACATTGCTGCAACTACTGTCATTGTAATTGAACCTTTTTCTTCACTTAATTTTCTTAATATTT
>Ga0326514_10001365_pt1 | contig 15903 bp, 12 predicted proteins | sample 3_2548_0518_D_FD_203653 | JGI IMG/M metagenome (GOLD analysis project Ga0326514, IMG submission 203653) | Bovine rumen microbial communities from UC Davis, California, United States - 3_2548_0518 | ecosystem: Host-associated > Mammals > Digestive system > Stomach > Rumen | place: USA...
ACTGCCAAACTTCATTATGGGGCCTTTGATGGTCCGACTTTTGAGTTCCCGTTTATTTGTACAGAGGAATGGGAGCCGGGAATGTATGAAATACTAATTCATGATGACGAAGATGATTCTGTATTGGTGATAGAATTCTTCCTTGGTGATGATTCATTCCCTCCTCATAGCTATGTTTGTCGAGATAACGAAACAGAAGAAGTTGATGTAAGATTTCATCTGAATATTAACAATTAAAAGATACTGAATATGGAACAGAATGCGAATGTACTGCTTCACGCTTTCAAGGATAAAGAAAGTGGCAAATGGGGATTTAAGGATGATAATGATGAGGTCGTTGTTCCTCCTCAATGGAGGTTGATATACCACAAATTTGATGAAGGAATGTGTGCTGTTGTTGATGATGACAAGAAGGTCGGATTTGTCAATGAAACAGGAAAGCTAGTCATTCCTTGCCAATATGAATCTCATTCTTATTTCAGTGAAGGATTGGTCAAAGTTCAAGAATCAGAAACCTATAAGATTGGTTACATCAACAAAAAAGGAGAAACTGTCATACCGTTCCTTTACAGGAAAGGAGGGGATTTTCAGGATGGGCTGACCATTGTCAGCTCAGATAATGGCATGTGGGGTGCCATTAATCAAAAGAACATGGTTGTATATCCATTTAAGTATGGTTGGGAAGAACTCTATGACATCCTTTACAGAAGTAGTAATTAAGAGAATTTCGGGAGAGATGAGGGTGAACAGACCAGTCTAGGTCGTGCTAGATTAGTTTCAGTTTTTTAAATTATATGGTGCAAATTTACAATTCTTTTTTGTATCTTTGCACCATAATTTATCAATAATAGAGGATATGTTTAAGATAATTATCACGGATTCGGTTTATCAAGGCATTATCAGCGCTGAGGAACAGAAAGCGACGACTGGACGTTCTTACTTGTATAAATTGTTAAAACAGCAGCCTGTACAACAGTTGACAGCATCAGAGAGCGAACAGTTTAAAACACATCCTGAAAATGTGCTAAAGAATCCTTCCGCACTATACATTCTTGATTTGCCACATTCTGAGACTTTATCTATACAAAAGTCTTTTGGTGTCATGTGTGTGAGCGGTAGTTGTCCCAGCATTTCCCCATTGATAGATGTAAATGACATTCATATCGCTAAAGAACAAGAGAATTTGGGGAGAGGATGGGATACTGTGTTGGATAGTGTTGAAACACTACCTTCCAATGCATTGTTGCTAACCGACCGTTATCTGTTTGCATCCAAATATCCCAATGCCGGAAATGGTATAGCTAACATCAAGAGTATACTCCTAGAGTTGCTGCCACATCAGTTTTTGGGCGGAAATTATCATGTTACTATTGTCTTTGACAATATGTCAAAACATACAGACTACACGTTTGATGAGATAGCCCGGCTTTTAGAGGAGATGAAGCAGCAATTAAACCGAGATTATTCAATAACGATGGAGTTGCTTGGTATGACTCCAGATAGTTCCATCTATCATAAACTCCACGACCGCATGATAATATCTAATTATTATCTTGTGGAAGCTAGTCATAAGTTGGCAGCCTTCAATAAGGACATGGGTACCGCTCGACAGTTGTTACTCCCCCTGGCTCTCTTTACGGAGAGCAGCATTAACGGTAAATCCACTCCTCCATTGGACGCAATTAATCAAGCCCTTACAACACTTCGTAAATTTTCTAAGTCACTTCCCCATCTGCCAGAATCAGAACACAGAACATATTTCTACGCGGTTAATGGCATACGGAAAGAGAAATGCCTGAGTATAAGAAATCGACTGTTAAAATAGTCCAAGTCAAGGTTTGATAATAAGTGACCTACAATAAATATGGCATATATGAAATCGAAGTTAAAGCAATATGATATTTTTATTAGCTATTCCAGAAAGGATACAGAAGTAGTTAATAGAATATGCAAAGCCTTTGATGAAGAAGGAATTACATACTTCATAGACCGTCAAGGGCTGACCGGAGGAACGGAGTTTCCTGAAAAATTAGCAAATGCCATTTTAAGTTGCAACAAACTATTATTTGTTGCTAGTAATAACTCATATCAATCGAAGTTTACGAAAAACGAAATAACTTTTGCATACAATGAGAAGGAGCCGGAATCGATAATCCCATATATTATTGATGGAAGCTCATTACCTCCGGGACTTAAACTCATCTTTTCAGGCGTTAATATAAGAAATATTGAGGAACATCCAATTGAGACAGTTCTTGTTGACGATTTTCTATCAATATTAGGAAGAGAAAGGAAAAGCAAAAGAGAGGGTTTTGAGACTGTGAGTGTTAGGAAAATAACTTCAATTAAGTTGTTGGAAGAACTCATAGTAGATTTCTTGTCTGTAAAAGGTTTGATTTCCCTTGATAAATCTGATATGAAGTACTTGTACGAATCGAAAGAGGTAGCCTATGCTTTAGTTCCCATATATAATGGAAACAATCGTCTACATCAAGCCTTTGAATCTTTGAAATCAAGTATTGGGGATGACTTCTCTGGCTATACGCATTTTTATATTTATTTGAAGTTTTCAGAGTTGGATTCAACTCCAATGATGGAAGAAATGAAGGAAGTAAATGATTTCTTCTCCTATATGCCGGAAGAATTTGAAATAAAATGGGGACTCTGCCATGATGGTATAAGGAGTGAAATCTTTTTCATTCTTGCCAAATAGTTGTTCATTATTATTGGATTTGGTTGAAATAATCTTCTATTAGCTTCCAGTCAGCACGAATTACCTCAATAGTGTCATTGTCATATAGTGGGGTCACTTTATGATTATTAAGGTCAAAGTAAATCACGAATGAAGGATTGACATTTGCTTTAATGGCATATATAGAGTCTATACGCATAAAGGTTCCCTTGCCTTCATAAGAATCATTACCACATGGCTCTACACAATGATCATTACTTCTTTTATCATATTCATAATAATACGTATTGTCGTTTTTCATCCACCAGGTCGTCTCAAATCGGCAGTCTCTATCTTCCTCTATCAGCCTCACACCTACCATGGATTCTTTTGCATTGGATGCACTTACACAGCTACGATACATAGATAGTATAAAACAAGATATGATAAATAGTAGTAAAAATGTAAAGATTTGAAATATACAACCAAGCCATTTCCTTTTTGTATTGAATAACACAAAAAGTGAAAGTAGAAATGACACTCCCATTGCAATCATTATCCATAAATACTCATCCACAAGTCTCATATATATTTCAAGACACACATTAACCTACATTATGATGTGCAAATATAGTGTTTTTTGCCCCAAATTCAAAATTAAACCTGTTTTTTTACACAAAATAACCTAAAATTAAAGAAAAAAACTTAGATAATAAAGAAAAATTGCTAAATTTGTAGCAAAATAGTTAAGGACAGACTGTTACAATTGCAATATGTCACACTACAACCCAATGTTGGAGAAACTCCAGCGGCAGTTACAAGAATATAATAGGGACACAGAAGCAAAGATAGATCAAGTTGCGAATAGGCAAAATCTGATTACGTTAGCTTTTGTGGTTTTCAATATCATTGTGTTTCTTGTATTGGAATCAACTCTTGGAGGAAAGGATCCTGTCCTTCTTGACATACCCAACACCGTTCTTAATTTTGTTGCCACATTGATATTGTTATTAGTATCGTTTCCACTAGCTTCAGGGTATGCGAAAAGAAATCTACAAAAGTTGCAGCTTAATGAGGAGGATATTGACGCAAACCTAAATTATGCTGGCATTTGGGAGTATGAAACGAATTTCCATGTTGAATCACCTGATGATGGTTCAAAGACATACAAACTTCTGAAATCTAATATGGAAGGATTTGAAGAAAAGGGATTGAGCATATGGACGCAGAATGTATTTGAACTAAAAATCAATTTCGCTTATACAGACCCTCATAAGAAACAAACTAAAAATGCCAATCTGAAGCCGACCCCTCATATTATATGGGAATCAAACCCGATATCATTTAATGAGAATTGCATCAACTGGTCATATACAGGAGAGATTTCATGGAAGAACAACGAAAACTATGCCAACACTTTCAGCGGAATAGAATCGTATACAGTAAACGAGCACGATGAAAATGGCAGGCCAAGTTTTCTTCAAGGCAAATTAGTTGGAACGGTGCTCATTGGTGATTGCTTTTATGTTGTAAGTGCAGTGTCTAAATTTATTAGAAAATAGTATTGAAAATGCAAAGAGAAGTGTTCATAAGCTATAGTCGCAAGGATTTGTCTATAGTTGAGAAAATAAAGAATGAGATAGAACAGTCCACTGGTCAGGAATGTTGGATGGATTTAACGGGTATTGAAAGTGGTTCTGAGATGTTCGTTGATGCCATTCTAGAAGGCATAGAAGATTGTAAGGTGTTCTTGTTTATGCTTTCTGAAAATTCCCAGATTTCTGAGTATGCAATGAAAGAGTTAAAGTATGCATACAAAAAATCTCGAAAAGATCCTAATAAGCATGTTGTCATTATTAACATCAATCATTGTGAGATAAATAATCGTTTTGATTTTGAGTATGGATTAACTGACATCATCGATTGGCATGATACGCTTCAATGTAGCAAACTTCTTCGAGACCTTATGAAGTGGATTCCACGCCATATTAAGGAGATTGAAGGAATGAAAGATGTGTTCATAAGTTATAAGAGAGAAAATGTTTCTTATGTGGCTAGACTATATGACGAATTAGAAAACCACGACATTAAAACATGGTTTGATATGGATGAGTTACATCAGGATGTTGGCAAAGAATATACAGAACACATTCACCAAGGTATCGAAAACTCTAAATATTTCTTACTGATTTACACAAAAGAAGTAGAGGAGTCTTCTTTTATTATCAAAGAGGAACTGGAGTATGCCATAAAAAGAGGGAAGACCATTCTATTTTATCCTAAAGATAATATTGATTTAAGCAATTCAAAACTGAAGAATCATGTAGAGAAAATACAGTGGATTGATACAGAAGCGACAGCATTACATCAACAAGACACGATAGAGTCTATCGGTGGAGAGAATCGCATATTGTCATTATCTTCTTTAATAAATGATAATAATAGAAATTTGGCATTCGAAGATCAAAGCTTATTCTTGATACGTATTGCATTACAAAGATTACTTGGCAAAATCACAGTATTTGGAAACTATAAGAAACTTTGCGGAACGAGTGCTAACGAATTTTACAATAAAGACAATTTCAACTTAAAAGTTATAAATAAAGCTTTTTATTTTGATATTCCTAAAAATAAAGAAAAGAGATTGATAGAATTGAATTTTATCAGAAAGGACAGGAAGCAGGAAGTTGATAGACTTATAGCCCAAATAAATCCAGATAGAAAAGAACTAGAGCTGCAGCTTGTGCAATTTTTATCTGATCATCAGGATGTTTATAATTTATCTGTTTTACATGAATATCTTACCAAGCATCTGAGTAGTGATAAATACAAGTCTGTTACATTGCCAGGTATTGAAGATTTCAGCATACAACTTTTCCTTGTTGTAGTAGCAGAAATGGTTGCTTGTAATTTTATATCGGATTTGGAAGCTGGTAAGATGATGTTTAATGGTGCAGAATTGGGAGTCTACAGTATAAATGACTTTCGAACTGTCAATTCTGAACATCCATGTGTAGATATGCAACTTTATTATTCGGACTATTTTACATTCAAGTGTATGACAGAGATGTACCACATTCTATGCTCAATTGATGGGGAACCATTTGTCATTAACGGGATACAGGATATTAGACATTTGTCTCCATTCTTTTGTTCATTGGGATTAGGAGGATTCTTAGCAACATATATTAAAGGAAAACCATCCATTTTGTGGACTAAGCGTTCAGATAGCATTTCGTCAGGTGATATATGGCACTTTTCATATGATGAGACAGTTAGTTTGCTACTGGATGGTGCAAAAGATAATGATGGACATATAATAATTGGAGCTGACAAAGCTGTACAGATTGACACCAATAATATCATTTTCCGTGCTATAAGAGAAGAGGTCGGAGCAACTCAAAAAATGGTAGAAGAAGACAACTTTGGGCTCTTCGAAATAGGTGTTATTCGGAGTGAGCGATTAGAAATAGAACTCATTTCACAAGCCATATTAAACTTTGAAGAAACGCCTGCTATGGAAGGTGAAGATGCCCCACCTCCACCAACCTTAGAAGAGAAAATTAAAGCAATGCATGATACTGCAAGTGACGGATATTTGGAAATAGCCAAGATCAAATTCCTATCACTTAGGAATAGAGATGAATTAATAGGCAAGCTACTTACTCCAGAAGCATATGCCATATATACAAGAATGCAAGAAAGATTATTAGACAATGTCGGAAAGCGAGTAAAATTAGGACGCAATGTTTTAATAGAAGAGGGAGGGTTTATTGATGATGGTGCTCATATAAAGGATAATTGTAGGATTCACAGGAATGTGTATATCGGCAAGAATGTCATCATAGGTAACAACGTTAAAATCCAGAATAATAATAGTATTTATGAGGGTGTAACTTTGGAGGATGGTGTGTTTGTTGGGACAAATGTATCCTTTATAAATGACCGTTATCCAAGAGCAATCATGAGGGATGGTAGACAAGTTGTACCAAGTGATTGGAAATTGGAGAAAACGATGGTCTGTTATGGGGCTTCTGTAGGAGCAGGTGCTGTTATCATGTGTGGAGTAACAATTGGTAAGTGGGCCATGGTTGCTGCCGGCTCTGTAGTTTTAAAGGATGTTCCAGAAGGATGTATGGTAGCTGGCAACCCTGCAAAGGTCGTTAAAACCAATATTAAATATTGAATATTCTACTGCAAATTTATAAAGGAATACTGAAAAAATTCGGATTATGGATACATTAACTATTGTTAGCGATACTCTCGCTGTTAAGTTCAAGGCTGTTGCTGATGTATGTCAGCCATGTATTGAGGAAACAGGCACGAATTGGTGTGATGTCCTTATTGTGCTTACTGTTTGTATATGCGTCGGTTATATTGCGGTTCGTGGTATTAGTAGGTATTATAATGACAAAAAGGAAGAAAGAGAATACCTAACTAAAAAGAACGCAGTACAAGATAATGACAACAAGAAGGAAGGAATCAAAAATGAAGATGCCAAAAATCCTTCTGATAATTGTGATGACATAACCTATGATCGTGAATTGGAACGGCAGAAACGCGTCTTGAATCTGATGCAAGAGATTTGCACTCTTTCTCAGGATCCTGGTTCATCCAAGGATGTTAAGGGGAAATATAATGATGGTGCTGCCAATAAGTTATGGGATCTTTATCAAAAGATTGACAGCTATCATAAATCTAAGGTTAATTCTTCCACTAACATAAGTGAACAACAGAATGGGTAACAATAGTAACAGATTTGCACAATGTGCCATTGGTGGTATTGCCATCATATTGATAGTTGTAGGATTATTTGTCAATAACATTAATTTGGCATGGTTAATAATTGGTTTGTTGTTAGCCGACGCACTATACTTGTCAGTGAGTCGTGGATGGCGTTGGTGGAAGGGAAGCCGCAATAGAATAGCCCTACGTGAAAGGTTTCTCTTGTTCTTAACTAGCCTCATGTTTCTTTTCCTGATTACAGGAACAGCATTGTTCATGATGGCATTTGTCTACGAGTCTGAGGAAGGTAATGGTACATTTATCAATTCTGAATATTTGCTACGCTCACTGGCATGTTCCTTCCAACTTTTCACTGGAAACATAGATAGTAATGTTGTAGATGGCATCAGCGATCACTCCTATCTTAAAGGCTTCATCTCACTACAAGCAATTCTTTCTTTCTTTTGTACTATTGCAGTGTTGTTGAGTTTGGCGTATGCAAGGGTATCAGCATACTATAAACTCCATAAGAAAACGAAAATTGACGCTGACCACAATCACTTATATGTTTTCTTTGGTATGAACGATCCTTCTCGGTTGTTGGCAAAGAGTATTAAGGAACGAGAAGGGGGCAAGGCTATAGTGGTGTTTGTGGAGAATATGGCGCAAAGTAATGATGACACCAATGGTCTGAACAATATTGTCGGAATGTTCACCCACCGTCGTCAGACTTTCATCGATGCTGACGAACTAGATGCAAGGGTGACTTTCACCGAGATTCGACTTTGTGACATCAGTAGTGAGAAGGTGGAAAAGGGGGATATACTTGGCGATATAAACCTGTTAATGCTACGTGACTTAATACAAAAAGTGGGGAAAGGGATTACAGATGCCCAGCTGCACGTGTTCTTCCTATCGGAGAATGAGGACGAAAATATTAGAGCATTGTCTGTATTAACTCTCGATAATAGCATACAGCAAATTAAAGAGAATAAAGTTCTGCTACGTTTCTATTGTCATGCTCGACGCAATGGTTTAAATCATATCATTGAAGATATCGCGTTTAAACATGGGCTTGATGTGCGAACGGTTGACTCCTCCAATCTTGCTGTCGAGCTGCTGAAGGCAGATGGGGAGAATCACCCGGTACGATTTGTAGAGATTGATAAGGCCAGCACAACAGTAAAGTCTTCATTCAATAGTCTTATTGTCGGTTTCGATGAAGTTGGGCGTGATGCTCTTAAATTTTTATATGAATTTGGTGCCTTTGTTGACTACGGTGCAACACCAGAAGATGAAAGACGTAGTCCTTTCCGTTGTATTGCTATAGACAAGCGCATGGATGAGTTGAAAGGGTCTTTTGCGAATTTTGCTCCAGCTGTCATGGCTGCAAGAAACTATGATAAGCAAAAGAGCCCACTGATTGAACTGAAATCGTGTGACTGTCTTAGTAGCGATTTTTATGTTAATATCCTTACTGACGATTTGTGCAAAGCACTTAATTACATTGTTATAGCAATAGGTGATGATGAATTAGGCATGACGCTAGCTATAAGAATTCTTAATCACATACGCCGTGTACGGATTGATCTGCACAATTTGCGTATATTTGTACGCTCATATCGTTCTGATAAAGAAGTATATATGCAGCACATCGCAGATTACTACAATGAAGGCTACAATAAATGTCTTAAAGAAAAAGAGGTCTCATATAAAAACGATACAATTATTAAATTGTTTGGGCAATCGAAGGAAATATATTCTTACGATATGATTATAAATGAGACCTTAACTCAAAAGGGGCGCACATATCAAGCAAGTTATGCACGACTATCTGGCGATAAGTTGCTATGGGATGCACGCCGCAAGAAGGAACAGGAGAAGGGGTCACTTGATAGTATGAGGTCGTTGCGACGTAAGGAGCTACAGGACCTTGGCAATGCGTTACACGCAGATACTAAGGTATTCCTACTAAAGAACTCTATGGTGGAAGACTATGATTGGTTTGATTTCATCAATCGGTATTTCGACAATAAAGAAATGGCGCAACGTGAGGGCTCATATGACAAAATCAAATACACATATCTTTCGACACAAGAAAATAATGTCATCCTCAATCTTGCAAGGCTTGAGCACTTACGTTGGAATGCTTCTCACGAGATGCTTGGATATGTCAAAGCTCATGATGGATTACATGGATGCGATGAGCGCACCAGAGAACACAACTGTCTTCGTCCTTGGCAAGAACTGGATGAAGAAGGTCGTGAAGTTACCAGAGCAGAGCACTGGGACTGTGATTATAAGTTGTATGATTTCATCGTCGTTGATAATTCAATATTGTTGAATAAAGAGAAATTATTGGCATAATGAATACGGATATATTTATCAGTTATAGTCGCAAAAATCTTCAAGAAGTCCAAAAAATTCGATTACAAATCGAAACAGTTATTGGAAAGGATTGTTGTTGGATGGACTTAAAGAATATCGAAAGTGGCGCTCTTCGTTTTACGCAAGACATTGTAGATGGGATAAATAAGTGTAAAGTTTTTCTTTTTATGCTCTCTAATGATTCCCAAATTTCCGAATTTGCAATGCGAGAGCTTAATTTTGCTTATTCTAAAAAACGAAAGGTTGTAATTATTAATATCGATAATTGTGCTCTAGCAGACGAGTTCCTATTTATGTTTGGTTTGACAAATATTATTTTTTGGAATAACAAAGAACAGAACGAAAACCTAATGAGGGATTTAAAGTTGTGGATAGGTGACAAACTTGATATTAAGTTCGAACTATACACTCGAGGTAAAGAGTTATTAAAGGAAGGAGAAGTATCTAGCGCATTAAAACTTCTGAATCAATCTGCAAATTCAGATTTTAGTTTGGCACAGCGTGAATTGGCATTACATTATTTTAAGAATAATGATTATTCTCAAACTTTGTTTTGGGCTCAAAAAGCTGCAGACCAAAATGATGCAGTGTCATTATATCTTATAGGAATGTTCTACAACAATGGGAAAGCTGTACCGAGAGATAATAAAATGGCCCTATTGTTTTTATCAAAAGCATCGGATTTAGGTTTTGATATTGCTCAATATAAACTGGGAACTTTTTATTACTATGGAATAGGTGGAGAAGTAAATTATCCTGAAGCTTTAAAATGGTTTCAAAAAGCTGCAATACAAGGTCACAAAGAAGCCCAAGCAGCTGTGGGACTTTGTTATTATCACGGAAGAGGTGTTACAAAAGACCTAAAAGAAAGTTTAAACTGGTTTCATAAAGCTGCTAGTCAAGGTGAAGTAAGTGCACAAGTTTTTTTGGCATCGCTTTATCAAACAGGAAGTGGAATCAATAAAAATGTAAAAGAAGCAATTATGTGGTATGAAAAGGCAGCTAAACAAGGTGACAACTTTGCTAAAGAGCAATTGTCTGTTTTAAAAAAATCATGATAAGTAATCTTAATTATGTTGCAATAAATGAGTATAATAACAAGATTCTTAGCAGTAGTGACAGAGCCACAGTTTAAATTGGCTCGTGACTTGACTGCTATGGCCATTGCAGACGGTGAGGTTACTCATGAAGAAAAGGAGGCCATGAGTACCATCTGCCATTTGGAGGGTGTTGATGAATCAAAGCTGTTGGAATCATTGCGAGATGGTTATGAAAATATCCATGAAGAGATGCCAAACAGTCGTCAATAAAGGGAAGAGTATCTGGGAAACCTTATCAAACTCATTGGCGCAGATGACTATGCTGCTCCACAGGAAGTCTATCTCTTTCAGATTGTAGCCAGTAAGATGGGACTTAACCAGATGGATGTCATAGGTTTGTTTTTACTAACTGCCACACGACTGTATTTCAAAGGCGATGCAGGGGCGAAAATCCTCGCCTCTTTCCTCAGAAACTATATTGACCCAAAAGCAAAGTCGGAAAAGACCAATCGCGAGAATCTGAGGGCTATCTATGAAACTGTGGCTAGTCATACAGAAGTGGGCCAAGATGAAAATGAAACCAGAGAGGTGCTTCGGCAGAGTTTGGCACGTGCCACAGCAACGTTCTTGGAGAATACGATCCTTATCAGAGAGTTTGCCGCCGTCGGGCTTGACTTTGCAGTAATGGCCAAACAAGAGGAACAAAATACTTTCAAAAGATATACTTCTGATTAAGATTTATTTGTTAGATCTATCGGGGGGAGAAATCCCGAAGAGTAGTATGGAAGGTGATTATTAATTCCTGCCTTATTCAACCTATATATGAAAGCGTTAATGTGTTTTGCAAGAGGTTCGAGATCTTTGTTTCGATAGGCTTTCAACAAAGCTAATGAATCGATTTCAAGCGATTCAATATCTATATTCAGTTCTACAAATGAGATAAGGAACAATTGGAGGTCTTGATCTTTCACCTCTTCGCAGACATTAAGTAACTTTTCATCACTATCCAGACAATTCAAGAACTTATCGTGTATGGCTGGTTCTAGGTCCTTAATTGATAACAAGCCTCTTAAACCCTGCCATCTTAATTGAACTAAATCTGAAATCCTGATGTACGGATATAATCTTAAAGAGCCCAAAGAATATATTTCCTTGGGTTTTATATTGTTTTTCTTACAAATTGTGTTGTATGAAGAAGTGAGGTTTACAATACACTGGGCTAACTCATTCTCATCCTTTCCCAGCAAATCGATGTCATCAAGTTCTGTTATCGTATCATAAAGCCACGAGTCTGAGGTAATTGGGGCATAGAGCTACTGTAGTAGTTTGTCCTGGGATTCCAGGAAGACTTCTGATCTATTGTCAGCGGTACTTAGGGTGTAAAGAATGTCAGCATCAATGGATTCTCGACCATTTAGAATGTCCTGAATAGCTTTCTCGCGATTGTACTCTGGATAGATCAGCACCAGATGTTTACGGATTCTCGAAAGATTGCCGTATTGCTTGGCCTTTCTTTCAACTTCAACTCTTGCCCTAAGTTTAGCTATCGTTTCTCGTGATGTGGAACCATCCTCACCAATGTAAGATTCAAACTCTGTTGCAAAGTCTTTTTTGCCAGATTCGTATTCAACGTTGAGATATTCTTCTGCCGCTTTACATCCCATATCAAGAGATTTCTTCAAGAAGTAGTCAGCAAGTACATCATTTTGTTCAGTGCCAATGCCCTGGGCATAAAGAATGCCAAGGTAAAGGAAGGCCATAGGGTCTTTTCCGCCCCTAATGGCCTTGATGGCTGTGTCGTATGATGGCAATTGCTTTCTCATGTGCGAAAACAGATTTGTTTAGGAATTGAAGCCCACCTGACGTCGGGGCTTCAGTTCTATCATGCGAGGGTTGAACTTTTTGTAACCTTCCTCAATATCCGAGGCGAGGATATGCTGGTAATCCTTAACGTCATCAAGGGTTACGCGGTTTGCCATTGCTGGGATGATGCCGTTTCTGATGAACTGCTCCACCCAACGGGCATTGCCAAAGTTCTTGGTACGTTGGGATAGTGTATCGCTTATCCTCTGGCGTAGTGTGGTTTGGGCTTCTTCGTTGAGAATGTATTCGTCTTTGGCAAACAGATGAAGTGCAATCTCCATCAATTGGTCGGCATCGTAATCGCTGAAGCGATACTTATATGGGAAACGTCCCATCAGTCCGGGGTTGGAAGTCAGCATAGCATCCATTTCCTTCTCATAGCCTGCAAAGATGATGACCATATCGGGATTGGGCTGTGAAAGAACGGTCAGTAGACTGTCGATGACCTTGGCACCGTAGTCTTTTCTGTCTGCCGTACCTTCATATAGGTTGTATGCCTCGTCGATGAAGAGTACATTTCCTCTCGCTTCCTCTAAGACGGCCTTCATATTCTCTTCGGTCTCACCGATATAACGGCCAACAAGTCTTGTTCTGTCGGCACATATCACATCGCCTTTTGAAAGGAGTCCAATGGAATGATAAATCTTGCCAAGCATTCTTGCTACTGTCGTTTTGCCAGTACCGGGATTGCCAGTGAAAATGGCATGTTGTGCAGCTTTGTTAGACGTGTGGAGGCCTGCTTTGCTGCGCTCTATGAAGAAACGAGACTGGTTAGCCATCGTCGTAATACTCTTTTTGATGTCATCAAGTCCTACCATCTCATTGAGTTCGCGTATGCTATCCTCGAATTCCGATGTTGAGTTGGGTAGGAGGTCGAAGGGGATGTCTTCAATAGGTAACTTTGGCAATTCCCCCTTCTCCGACATAATACCTTCAATCGCACGACAGAGGTAACGTGGAGAGACTTCCTCAGCAACATATCGACGGATGCTGCTTAATGACCATGTGGAGAAACAACCATGTTCATGATGCTTCAGTATTGCTCTTGCGAGCGCATCCATTGTAGCCTCGGAAGGTTCAAGGTTTTCATTGTCCAGTTCTCTGATAAAGGCCTGAACGAGTTCAAAACCGCTGTATGGACGTTGTCTGAGTATGTTCCCAGCCATAAACAGTTCTTTTAGAGAGGGATATACATCCAGTACGCTCTCGATTTCCTGTTTGCCGCCACATAGCCAAAGCTTGTATTTTTCTTTGTCTTCACAGATTTTCTCTGCGATCTGTCGCGTGACGATCTTACCTCCTGTGCTGAGCAAGGCTCCCGGGTTTGCTAGGCAATAAATCTGATTGGTGGTATTGTTCAATTTCTCATTCAATGGCTCAAAGGGATTTTGTAGGGCTGCGTTGTAGAGTGTATTGCAGTCAACGTGAGTATAGTAGTAGCCAGGCACAGCGAGTTTCTGGAAAGACTGAAGGACTTCTGCGTTCCAGTCCCTATTCGTTGTGTAGATCAGAAGATTTCGACTAACTTTTAATTCCCTGCCACTCAGTCCTTTTCGAAATTCATTGTAGATTTTCAACTGCCTGCATTCCAAAGCATATTTTCTTAACTCTGAGGTGCCAGGAGTCGTAGAGAGAACATCCCAACTCGACTCTGTGTTCTCGAAACTGGTGGTAAGGATGTCTTCGATACTACAGATGGGACATATCGTTAAGGGTTGCTGCATAACGTTCAAAGACTTGTCTATCTCGAAGTCTATACGTGCAAGAGCACCATTGTTCTTATCACGAAGTAGTAGGAAATATTTCCCAGGCAACCAAATACGGAAAGAAAGCATGACGATACTCACACTGATGCTGTTCTCGCGATTGAACTTATAAGTCACATCGCTGTTGCACATGGGGGAATAGTCGTCAGAGTAGACAAAGCAAGTGAAACGTCCCTCTTTAATCATGGAGCCTCTCCTTGCTTGGATGTTCACAATAATGCAGCCGTCTGTATAGTCTGCTGCGTCGCTTGTTGATAGTGATAGTTCAATTTTTCTAATGTCCTTCAAAGCTGGAGTGCTAATGGCTTTACTTGATATTATCTCATCAGAATCAAAGAGAGAGGCATCCTTTTGCGGATGAGGGGCTTCCATCAACTCATGAAGCCTGTTCATGAGTTCCTGATCGGTGTAATTTTGTGTGATACTGTCCATATTTCCAAAATGAATACCAAAAGAAAGAGCCACCGAAGCAGCCCTTTCTATCATGCCAAACAAAATTTCGTGCCTTTATTAGTCTTGTCCGTTACGCTTGACTATATCAAAGCCTAATTTCTTAACCAGTTTAATGGTGTTAAATGCCATTATACGATCATATTCTTTTTCGCTATCTGGAAGTGCTGTATATGGAATGAGATCAGGATGGAGTTTGTTTGAGTCATCTCTCTCCTTACCATACGTCCATCCTTCCTTTTTTCTTGCTTCAGCCCACACATCATGCGCGTTTTCAGCAATAGCTTCTTGTAGTTCTTCAAGGTCGCCATCCAATGGTATAGAATCAACGTCAATCGGGTGTGGTTCATACTCTTCAACCGATTGAAGAACTTGAATCATATAATTATGCGATTCTTTCCATGCATTCAGGAAATCGCTCATTGGAATAATTGAAATATACGGTTCCTCATAGGGGTCAAATATTGTAACTCTACCGTCTTCAATATGGGTTACTACAATAGCATGGTTTGTCAAATCCTCCAAGTCTATTTCTTCTGCATACAGTTTTTCTCTGTCAACACCAACGACTACATCATTGTCTTTTTTGAGTGCCTGAAGAATGTCATCTATCGTAGAATCATATTTCCTACTGACAAACATACCCGAATAAGCCAACAGATTACCCAAACAATATAGAGGTGTTCCCTCTGGTTTCAACCAATCCTTCCGGCGTGCTGTATTTAACAACCATTCTTCATCGTATGGGAGTTGGCGACGATGAAGTATAAATATCTCACAAAGTACGGCACAAATATTTTCACCACTGATTGCTGCTTTTTGGAGCATTGGAATGACTTCACTAGAGAAGGTAGTATTAAGAGACACGACAATCGCTTCTTCCTCCGTTTGCAAGGCAATGTCAAGAACTTCCTGCAAATGCTTGTCTTTCTTCAATGCCTGAAGCACCTGCTCGGTTTCCTCTTTACTGGTATTGCCGTCAAGATAAGCAGCCAGTAGC
>Ga0326514_10001367_pt1 | contig 15894 bp, 8 predicted proteins | sample 3_2548_0518_D_FD_203653 | JGI IMG/M metagenome (GOLD analysis project Ga0326514, IMG submission 203653) | Bovine rumen microbial communities from UC Davis, California, United States - 3_2548_0518 | ecosystem: Host-associated > Mammals > Digestive system > Stomach > Rumen | place: USA: California...
CCTTGAAACTCTGTTAGGTACAGGTGGAGCAATAACCATTTTTGCAGCAAATGCTAAAATTGTAAACACCAACTTCACAGGAAACAGTGCAAGATTAGGTGGAGGTGTATATGTAGGTGCTAACTCCGGTAGTACAACCATAAACAATACAGTATGGAGAGCTAACGTCGCTTCCGAGCGTGGTGGAGCTATCAACCTGCACGCTTCTGCTGTTCACATTGATGATGGTGAATTCTATGACAACATTGCTGTAAACGGTAGTGCATTGTATGTCGGCGGTACAGGTACAGAAAACAAAGTGCACGAATCCATTTTCCAAGGAAACAATGCTACAGGTTACGGTGGAGCTATCTACTGGATTGCTGATGTCGGTGAAATCTACAATTCCGATTTCACTAAAAACTCCGCTGAATATGGTGGTGCAATTTATCTTAACGGAAGGTCCGCTAACACTGATATCATCAATGACACATTCCGCTCAAACAGCGCTGTCAAAAACGGTGGTGCCATAGAGTGTAATGCATCCAACATCGGTATTTCCAACCTTATATTTGAAGACAACTATGCCGGCGAGTACGGTGCTGCATTATGTAGGGAAATTGGTGCAACCAGCGGTCACGGTAAAAACAACACATTCAACAGAAACCATGCCGGAATTTCCGGTGCTGCTCTTGCATGGATGGGTGTTAAAAACATTCACATTATTGACTATAAATTCGTCAACAATACTGCTGAGTCAAGCGGCGGAGCAATATTCATTGATGAAGGCAGTAACAATGACATAATTGAAAACTGTACATTTGAAGGAAACCACTTGACCAATATGAGCGAGTACCATTATGGTGGTGCTATTGACTGTAGAGGTGCAAATCTAACAATTGACTATGTCAACTTCACAAACAATGGTGCTCATACAGGTGGAGCAATCTATATGGCAGAATTATCCAATACCATTCGCATATTCGATGCCAACTTCACCAATAACTATGCTGTGGGTGATGGTGGTGCTCTTGGATTGAAAGCTGATTCATTAACTATCAATAATACCTATTTCACATCCAACACTGCAGGACGTCACGGTGGTGCAGTATATGCAGGTGGTAACGGTACAAACAATACAATCCGTCATGCAGCATTTGAAGGTAACAGTGCTGGTGATCACGGTGGTGCTATCGACTGGCTTGCTTCTGCAGGAACTTTCGAATATATTAATTTCATAAAGAACACTGCTGAATATGGTGGTGCAATCTACTTGAATGGTGTTTCAAGTAATTCCACATTAAACACTATCTACTTTAGAGAAAACAGAGCTACCAAAAACGGTGGTGCTATTGACTGTAACGCAACTAGGATGGGTCTTTCCAATGTCCAGTTCATATCAAACTATGCTGGCGAGTATGGTGCTGCATTATGTAGGGAAGCAAACGCTACCGGTGGTTTCGGTGGAAACAACACCTTCATTTCAAACCATGCGGACATTGCAGGTGCGGCTCTTGCATGGTTAGGTGTGGATAATATCAACATCAACAACTATACATTCATAAACAACACAGCATACTCCTCAGGTGGAGCGATTTATGTAAGGGGAGACAGTCCAAACTGTAAAGTGCGCAACTCATACTTTGACAACAACTATGTGACTGACGTAAGAAACGGTCAGGGAGGTGCAATCGACTGGATTGGAAGCAATGGATATATCTACAACACTACCTTTAAAGATTCATTCGCTGTAAACGGAGGTACATTATATGTAGGTGCTCTTTCCGACAACATGACCATTCAGGAGTCAAGATTTACCGGTTCACGTGCTGTGGGTGAAGGAGGATCAATCGTATTATACGGCAATAATGTGAACATTACTAAATCAAACTTCACATATTCAATCGGTTTGACACGTGGTGGAGCAATTGCGGCTCACCAGTCATATAATCTCTCAATATCCGAATGTATATTCGACCATTCTGTAGGTGCAGGTTATGTGGATGCAACAAACTCATCATACGGTGACGGTGGAGCGCTATTCTATGAAAATGCAAACAACCTTACTATTGTAAACACAGTATTTTCAGAAGTTGAATCTCACGGAATGGGTACATTAACAGCAATAAATGCAAGCAATTCATTACTGTCCAATGTAACATTCAGCGGAATGTTTGCTTTAAGCAACGGCGGATCCATTGCATGGCTCAATTCAGATAATGTAACAATTGAAAACAGTCGCTTCCTAAATTCAGGCGCATCCTATGAGGGAGGTTCAATATACTTCAACAATACCAATGCGGTTGTTAAAAACAGTCTGTTCAACAACACTTCAACCCCATGGGGTAACGGTGGTGCAATCTACATCAACGGTAATGTGACTGTTGACAACTCAACATTCGAAAGGCTTTCAGCATCATCCGACAATGCCGCCGGAATATATGTGCAAGCCGGAACATCAATTATAAGCAACTCTTCATTTGACGGTAAAAACACAATCTGGATTGCAAGAGGTGCAAATGCTACAATAGCAAACAATAATATCACAGGATTAAATCAAAACGATGACTTGATTTATCTTGAAAATGACTATGACATTGAAACCAATCAGGTATCCTATGCGGTATGGAACGACGGTAACCTTACACTTGACAACAACAACTTCGATTATGTGACATTCAACAACGGAACAATATGGTCTCAGACATACATTTCAATGTTAGGCAACAAGACATATAATGTAACATGGATGGATGAGTTCACATTCTGGGCTGAAATCCTTGATGATACTCAAAACAACCATATAATATCTGTCGATTCATTATATACAACCAACGATGTCTATCAGGAAGGTGGACGTTCCGCTTATCCAATGAAATACAACAGAATTCAAATTCCAAATCTATACTATCAGGGCGCTTTCCATCTCATGCCTCATGATTCCAAACTTAAAAACTATGAATATAAAAACGGTACAGTCAACGTTAAAATGCCTCTTGATTTGGATGTGAGCTATGTTATTAACGGAGATATTGTTGAAATTACAGCAAGATTATCCCCTAAAGTCAAAAGTAACTTCACTCTTAAAGACGAGCAAATATACTTCAGGCTCGGTGACGGAAACTATTATCCTGCAGCATTGAACTGCACCCATACACAGGAAGGAGAATTCACAACATGGACACTGGCAATCGGAAAATATGCGCTGAACAATCTGTCTGCCGGATATTACACAGTCACTGCATATCATCCGGGAGATGAAGTGCATTTAAGTGTTGAAAATTCCACATCATTCCTCTTCGAGAAACGTGATACATGGATTAAGATAGTTGTTGAAAACATTGTTTACGGTCAGTATGCACTTGCAAATGTTACCACAAACGGTAACGGAACTGTAGTGCTATTCATGAATGGAAGAACTGAAAGATATGAACTGTCAAGGGAGGGAAGATATGAAAACGGCACATACACTTTACTTGTGAGATTCGATACATTATACGCTCCGGGTCAATATACCATGAGTGCACTCTATCTTGGAGATGACTACTATGAATATGAAATCAATGAAACAACATTTGAGGTATACAAACGAAATGTAACAATTACCGCAAATGCAAGCGATACTGTATTCTGGGAAGTTGAATATATCAACGCAACCCTGAACTTCATAATCCATTCCGGTGAAACAGTCAACGTTACCGGTATGGCACCTGTTTCAGGATACGTTAAAGTATCTATAACACCTACTCAGGAATATGTAACTGAAATTGTTGACGGTGTTGCAAGATTTGCAATTCCTAACCTCTTCAGTGATGAATATAAAAATATTCTTGTCAGCTATTACGGCAGCCCATACTACAATGCCAACATGACTCGGGTCAATTTCACTGTCGGGCCAACTGACAATTTAACTGTTGACGTTAAAGTTGACAATATCACCTACGGCGACAATGCTGTAGTACGTGTAAAAGTGCCAAGTATGGCTGACGGAAACGTGACAATTTATGTTGACGGAATCGAATGGGGAACTGTTGTTCTTGATGAGGGTACAGCTCAACTTGCCAATATCACAGGACTTGCAGGCGGTGACCATATAGTCAATGTGACATATAACGGAGGCAGATACTATGCAGCCAAAAACAGTACAAATGTCACATTCAATGTGGCTCAAAATACTGACTGGAAAATGACCATAACTGCTGATGAACATCCATACGGTGAAAACACAACAATTACAATAAAAACCAGTCCATACGATGTGTCAAACAGGAATCTGACCATAAAAATCGGAAACAATGTCTATGTCGTCAACATTACAAACGGCACAGCAACATTAACATTGAACAACCTTTCCGCAGGATCATATATCTCACATGCAATTTATGCCGGTGATGCTAACTACTCCTACAAATCACAGATGTTCCGTGTAAAAATCGTTAAAGCAACTCCTACAGTTACCTTGACTCAAAACGGTACAGATGTCATTGCAACAGTGAGCGGAAACGTAACCGGTAATGTGACATTCTATATAAGGGGTCAAAACTACACAGTTAACCTTGAAAACGGCAATGCAACATTGTCAAATAACCTGACTTACGGAAACAATTACATCGTTGCAACTTATAATGGTGATAAGAATTACACCGATGCATTTGCAGTTGAAAACTTCGAAATAGCAATAATAACAACCGATTTAACAGTTGAGGCAACTCCGGAAGTAATGGTCGGCAAAAACACAACAATTACAGTTACAATGACTAATGTAACAGGTGGAAAAGTCATAATTGAAGTGAACGGTTACAACTACACTGCTGAGATCAATAATAATGGCATTGCCACACTGACTGTCAGTCTGCCTGTAAACGAATACACAGCTCATGCATACTACCTTGGAGACCTTGAACATGAAGCATGCGACAATGTAAGTGCAGTATTCAAAGTCCTCAACAAGACCGCTCCTAGCGTAACTATTGCTGATGTGGGCAATATTGAGATTGACACCAACTTGACTTTCACAGTTACCACAAACAGCAATGCTACCTTAGTGGTTCGTGTAAACGGTGAAGTTGTAAATCAGAGTGCAGACGGCAAATACCGCTACAACGGAACAGTTGCTAAAGAATATAATATCACAGCAAGTGTGGCTGAAAACGACTACTACTTCAAGGCATCCAACTACACACTCTTCAATGTATACAAACATGCATCCGAAATTGCCAGTGTAGTGGCAGCTCCTGAAAATGTAATTGCCGGTAAAAACACTACTGTTACTGTGACAATGGCCAACAATGAATCCGGAAAAGTCATGATTGAAATCGGGGGTCATAATTACACTGTTGAAATCAACGATCAGCACAAGGCTGTGCTTGTTGTCGCATTGCCTGCTGGAAACTACACTGCTCATGCGTACTATCTTGGAGATGATAAGTACAATGCAACTGATAAGGTTAGTGCTGAGTTTAATGTGACTGCTAAACGCAATGCTACTGTAATCATCAATGCTGGTGAAGTTGTTGAAATTGACGGTAAACTAATATTCAATGTGACCAACAGCACTCCTGTTGTTGTTACAATCAATGATGTTGTCTACACTCCGGTAAATGGAAATTACACATTTGATGCTGTTAAAGCTGGTAACTACACTATTGTTGCTAGATCTGTTGAGAGTGATGAGTATTATGCTGGATTTAACAGTACCACTTTCAGAGTAATTAAGCATAATTCAAGTGTCAACATTACAGTTGGAAACAAATATGAAATTGAATCTGAGTTTGAAATAGGTATTCAGAATAGTACTGTTGTTAATGTAACCATTAACGGTAAAGTCTATAGTGTTGAAAATGGTAAAGTCTCAATTGATACTGCTAAACTGGCTGCGGGCAACTACACTGTTACAGCCACAATTTATGAATCAGACAGGTATTGCGGCAATGTAACTTCAAAAACATTTGAAATAACCAAACATGCATCTCAAATAAGCATTAAAACTAGCCCAATTGATGTTGGTCAAATTGCTGTAATAAACATTACCGCTTCAAACTACAACGGCTCAGCAATAGTTAACCTCAACAATAACAACTACTCAGTTGTAATTACAAATGGTATCGGTCAGCTTAAAGTTGCAGATTTAAGAAACGGAACATATGACATTACCGTAACATACCTTGAAAACGACAAATACTTATCCAATACTAACGCAACAACATTAACTGTATCCAAAGTGGATTCCTTCCTCAATGTGGCTGTAACAACTCCAATCGCTTCCGGTGATGACGAGGTAATCACATTCACACTGCCAAGTGATGCAACTGGAAACATTACAGTAATCGTAAACAAGGTCACATACTCAGTGGCTGTAAGCGGAGGTAAAGGAACATTAACAATCCAAGGATTACACAAGGGAGACTATGTTGTAAACGCAACATACAACGGTGATGACAAATACTCCAAATACATCAACACTAATAAGACTTTCAAAGTAATCCAACACTCCACAGACATGGTAGTGGTCGATGAGAGAAACAGAACAGTGGTCATTCACTTGCAGGACAATGCAACAGGTAAAGTATATGTTGATGTTGACGGTATAGTATACAATGCAACCGTAACAAACGGAACTGCAGTTGTAACATTAACCAATGCAACCCCTGGAACACGCACTGCACATATCCGCTATGTTTCAGACAATCCTGATGTCAATGGTACCGATGCAATTGCAGAAGTGCATATTCCAAAATATGCAACTCCAATAAGCGCAAACGTATCAGTATTCAAGGTCGGTGATATTGGATACATCAATGTGACCCTGCCAAACGGCACAACAGGAATGGTGATCATTGAAGTCAACGGTAAAGCATACAACACTACAGATATCGTAGATGGTGTTGCAAGATTTGAAATCGGTGATTTGACTTACGGTAACAAGACATTCATCATCGAATATTCCGGTGATGAAAACTACATGGCAAACGATACCGCAAGCACACTTGAAGTCCTCAAGCATGACTCAAGCATCAATGTCTCAGTGGACAATATCGATGTCGGAGGAGTTGCCCAAATCAACGTAACCGGACCAAGCGACATATCCGGTGTGGTTGTTGTAAACGTTGGCGGTGTGGACTACAATGTAATCCTGAATGAAGGTAATGGATCTGTTAAAGTTGCAAACCTTGCAAACGGTACATATGACATTACCGCAACATACCTTGAAAACACAAAATACCTGTCCAGCGTAAACGACACTGCAAAAGTCACAGTTTCCAAAGTGACTCCGCAAATCACTGCAAGTGTTGAAAACATAACTGATGATAAGAATGCAGCATTCGAAATCACACTTCCAGAGGATGCAACCGGAACAGTCACAATCAAGGTCAATGACACAACCAGCATAACTGTCGGTGTAACCGGTGGCGTAAACAAAGTGCTTGTTGAAAACCTCAAAGAGGGAGAATACAATGTAAACATAACCTACAACGGCAACGACAAGTACAACCCTGCTAAAACAAATGTAACATTGAAAGTGACCAAGGCAATACCTCCTGTAATTGAAGGTGTGCAGGTAATTGATCAGGGTAACGGAACAGTTAAGATTGTAGTGCCGGGCAACAGCACAGGTAACGTAACCATTAAGGTTGGAAACGAAACCTACAATGCAACTGTTGAAAACGGAACAGCAATCATAGACCTTAACAATGTAACTCCTGGAAGCAAAGACATTACTATCAAATATGTTGATGAAAACGGCCAGACTGCCGAAATCAACAGTACAGTAAACATTCCAAAATATGCAACTCCAATCACAATTGATGTGGCTGACGGAGTTGTAGGAACTCCTGTTGAAATAACAGTGACAGTTGACGGAAATGTTACCAAGGAAATTACAATTGAAGTTGACGGCAAGAACTACACTAAAGCAGTTGACAACGGCAAGGCAGTATTTACAGTTGACCTCACAGCAGGCGATAAGACAGTGACAGCAACCTATGCTGGCGATGACATGTACCTGTTCAACTCAACAACAGAACAGTTCAAAGTCTCAAGACTCCCTGCTCCAATGTCAGTATCCGCAAGCGTTTCAGGAAACACTGCAACAATCACAGTCTCAGGCCTTCCAAGTGACGTGACAGGATATGTGATTGTTAAGGTAAACGGTGTGGAATACGGTATCAACATTACCTCAACCAAAGAGGTGAAAGTGCCATTGACCCATACAGGCAATTATGATGTTGTTGCAAGCTACCTTGGAGACGACAAGTACATGGCAAATGCAAGTTCAACTTCATTCCACGCTACAATCGGAGAGGAAAACATAACAATTGACCTGTCCAACACTACCGTTGGAAGCGACCTTGTAATCAAAGTCGATGTTCCTCAGGACGCTGACGGAAACATAACAGTTACAGTCGACAATCAGACTATAACACAGAAAGTGGTTCCTGGTGAAAACGTCATTACAGTACCTGGATTGAGTGAAGGAGCACACGACTTAAATGTAACATACAGCGGCGACAGCAAATACGACTCAAAAACAGTTGTCCAGACAATCTATGTATCATCCACAATCAACGCTCATGACAAGCAAACAAGAGGATGGGACAGTCCATACGACTTCACTGCTGAGTTCCTCGACAAGGACGGTCATGTGCTCAAAGACACTGATGTGCAGATACAGGTCAACGGCAAAACATACACTGTCAGAACAGACAATGAAGGTATCGCATACCTTACCGACTCCAACCTGCCAGTAGGCACATATGATGTTGTATGTATAAACCCTGTAACCGGTCAGAACGCAACCTACAAGCTCACAATCGTAAAACGTATACTTGAAAATAAGGACCTCACAATGGACTTTGCAAGCGGCAAGAGCTTCAAGGTTAAAGTGATCGGCGATGACGGTAACCCTGCTCCGGCAGGCGAGTATGTTGCAATTACTATAAACGGTATTAAATATGCTGCTGTTACTGATGCTAACGGTTATGCAAGTCTCAAGATCAACTTGAACCCTGGCAAATACACAGTGACTGCTGAATATAAGAATACTAAAACAACCAATAAGGTGACTGTAAAACAAACCCTTAAACTTGTCAAAAAGACAGTCAAAGTCAAAAAAGGCAAGAAACTTGTCCTTAAGGCTAAACTCAAATGGTCCAACGGCAAGGCCATCAAGGGTAAAGTCATTAAATTCAAGTTTAAAGGCAAAACCTACAAGGCAAAAACCAACAAGAAAGGTATTGCTAAGGTTACAGTCAAATCCAAGGTTACCAAAAAACTCAAGAAAGGTAAGAAGTACACATACGCTGCAACATACCTTTCAAACACTGTAAAAGGAAAAGTGAAAGTTAAATAAATTAGGATCTTATCCTAATTTTCTATTCTTTTTTTAAAAATTTACTCTTTGATATAGATTATATACTTTCAATCATCTTATTTTGACATTAACATATTATTTAATTGAAGTTATGATTTAAATTTATTATACTTATTCGATTTCTTTTCATTTAATTGACTCTATTTTCAATTATTCGGATGGATTTTTCGAAGCCATTTTTTCAATATCGTGTGTTTGAATTTTTTGTCGAAATATTGTTCGGGTTTATAAAAATTAACTTGGATATTTCATTTTTTTGGGGCAATTTTTGAACTGAAGTTCTGGTTAATATTTGTCCATATGGGCTTTTTGTATATTGTAGAAAAAATTTTGCAAATTATTTTAAAAATTTTGTTTTAGTTTAATAAAACAAATTTTTTCATATTATTTTCTAAAATCAGGATTCATGAACTATTTTTTTCAATTTTTTGATGTAATATTTTTTATTCAAAAATATATTGTAGATTCGATTTTGAGTATACAATTATGGGATGCGACAATTTTTAGGCTCTTTCCATACTGATGAACATTGTACAGTATATTATCTATTTTTTAAACATATCAACTTATATGGGATTTTCAGACTTATTGGTAAGACAGAAAGGGTTTTAGATAAAAATATTATTGAGGTTTAAGATGAAAAGGAAAATTCTATTTTTGACATGTTTGGTTGTATTATGCATGTGTAGTCATCGAAATCGACGGCAAGAAATACGCCGCAGATGTCAAAAACGGAGAGGCAGTATTCACAATACCTGGTCTTGATGCAGGATCATACAATATCAAGGTATGGTATTCGGGGGATGAAAAATACCTGCCAGCAGAAACTGCCGGTTCAATGGAAGTCCATGGACATGAAGAGGCCTATGATATTCATGAATCCAATCTTGAAAGCCACAAGACTGCAAATCCAATTATCGCATTGCTTGCGGTTTTAATTCTAGCGGGTGCATGTCAATTGAGAAGATTTAAAAAATAATCTTCTTGATTTTTATCTTTTAGATAGAGGATGTCCCGATTAATTTATTCTTTTTTATCATTTTCAATCATTTAAATTAAATGTTTGTTTAATATTTTTTATACTTTTAATTTTTAAATTAAAATAATTGGTCGTATATTCAAGTATTTTAGTTCAAAATTTGCTTCCATTTTTCATAAATTAAGATTGGAGATTCAAAGAATTTTTGTCCAACAATTTTCTATTTGGGCGATATCGATTTTGAATACGAATTGGAGCGTATTCACATTAAACTTGGCATAAGATTATTGGAAAATATTATAAACGATGAAGAAAAAAACATTAGATTAACATATCAAGAAGAGTTGCATTTGCTTCTGATGAGTCTTGCTCCAAAGTACACTAATAAAAGCAAACTCTTAAAAAGTGTAGTTGGTCTATTGAAGAATAAGAATATATTTCATGAGGAAAAAATCAATATTATTCAGTCATTGATTCAGATTGAAATTGATAACTTCCTTAATGAAGGCGAAAGAAAAGAATTTGAAGGAGATATTGAAATGACTAGCGAAACTGAAGAAATCATAATGAGGGCGGCTCGTGAAGTGCGCAGGAAATCTGAACAGCAGGCTATTGAGGATGCTGAGAAAAGAGGATGGGATGAAGGTAGAGAAGAAGGTAGAGAAGAAGGTAGAGATGAAGGTAAAAAGGAAGTTGCTAAAAATTTGAAGGGACTCCTCAGTCCTGAGGAGATTTCCAAAATTACCGGTTTAAGTCTAAGTACAATTCGGCTACTTTAATCCGTTATATTTTTCAATTACTTTTAATATTGAACTTGTATTTTCTAACATACTAGTCTTTATATGACTAGGTTGATTGAGAATACTAGTTTTTATATATAACTATGATTATCAGATGCCATTTTACCGAATTTTAGGAAAGTTTTAAAAATCAAACCTTTTTCGGGTCCCGTTTATGATAATATATTTATATATAATTTAGGACAAACATTAATTAAAAGCAGTGTGATATGATGGAAGCGATAATGATTAATTGGGCATATGTTTTTCTCCTGTTTGTTTTGGGCTTCATTACCTACAAGAGAAAATCACTTGACCTTTTCGGTTCGGCCGTAATGATAATAATGGGAATCGTGATAATATTTTCAGCCGGCGTCAACTGGCTGTGTCTGATTGTGCTCTTTCTGGTCATGTCACTTCTTGCAACCAAATACTCCAAGAAATACAAACGCTCACTTGGACAGTTTGAGGGAAGGCGAACCTCAAAGAATGTTATATCCAATGGGGTTGTGGCATGCTTCATGGCGGCATTCGGAGGATACTACCTGCCATTTGTGGGCGGATTCATCGGAGCCATCGCAACCGCAACAGCCGACACCCTTGCCTCTGAAATCGGAGTGCTGGACCCTCATCCAAGGCTCATCACAACGCTTCAGAAGGTCGATCCGGGCACAAACGGTGCGGTCTCACCTCTCGGAACAGGAATTGCAATCGTCGGCGCTGCAATAATAGGAATCGCCGCATACATCCTGGGGGTCATTGACAATCCATTGTCCGCCATTGTGGTTTCTATAATCTCAGGGGTTGTTGGATGCTTTATGGACAGCATCCTGGGGGCATTGTTTGAAAACCAGGGATACATCACAAATGAGCATGTGAATCTCCTTGCAACAATAGTCGGTGCGATAGTGGGAACACTTCTGATTTAAACTTTTTTTAAACAAATTATTTTAACTATTAATTACAGAATCTATATTATTATAAAAGGTGATATTTAATGAAAGGTATTGTATTGATTATGGACGGCATGGGTGACCGTCCGATTAAGGAACTTGACAACAAGACTCCTCTTGAAGCTGCAAACACTCCAAACATGGACCAGATGGCCAAAGAGGGAATAACCGGTATAATGGATTCAATCGCACCGGGAATAATCCCTGGAAGTGACACAGCACACCTCTCAATACTCGGATATGATCCGTATGAAGTGTATACAGGTCGTGGACCATTTGAGGCAAATGGTGTGGGCGTTGAGGTCCTTCCCGGCGACATCGCATTCAGATGCAACTTCTCAACCGCCGATGATGATTTGATTGTCACAGACAGGCGTGCCGGAAGAATAAAGGAAGGAACTCATGAGATTGTAGAGGAATTGAATAAGATGGTCATTGAGGACTATCCTGATGTTAAAATAATCTTTAAGGAATCAACCGGCCACAGGGCAGTCCTGGTCTTGAGGGGTGAAGGACTCTCCGATAAGGTGAGTGATGCCGACCCTAAGGTTGAGGGAAACAAACCGAAAACCGTCGAGGCACTTGATGATACTGTTGAGGCAAAAAGGACTGCTGATATTTTAAATAAGTTGGTTGTAAAGACCTATGAAATGGTTAAGGACCATCCTGTAAACTTAAAACGAATCGAGGAAGGTTTGCCACCGGCCAATATTGTAATCCCGCGTGGAGCCGGAGAGGTTCCTGTGGTTGAGTCACTAAACGAAAAGTATGAAGTCAACTCTGCATGCATCGCTGAAACAGGACTTATCATGGGAATCGGAAGGTTTGCCGGAATGGACGTCATCGAGATGGATGATGTAACCGGCGGAATAGACACCAACCTTGACAATATCAGGGACACAATAATCGACCAGGTTAAAAACTCAGACCATGACTTCTTTTTGATAAACATCGACGGAGCCGATGAGGCAGGACACGACGGCCAGACAATCGAGAAAAAGGAATTCATCGAAAAGGTCGACGAGGTCGTCATGAGTGAACTCATAAAACTTGAGGACGTCTATATCTATTTGACCGCCGATCACTCAACACCTATATCCGTGATGAACCACTCAGGAGACCCGGTTCCTGTATTAATCAGGGGGCCTGAAGTGAGAACAGATGATGTATGTGAATTTTCAGAAAGGGCATGTGCAAAAGGCGGACTCAACCGCATCAGAGGATCAGATGTCATGAACATCATGATGGATCTCATGAACTATGCACACAAGTTCGGAGCATAAATATGGCCTCTAAACTATTCGGAACCTCCGGAATCAGGGGAAAAATCGGAAGCGAAGTGACCTGCGAGCTGGCACTGAATGTAGGAAAATCACTTGCACACTACCTTGGAAACGAAGGCAGTGTGGTTTTAGGATATGACACAAGGACAACCAACAGGATGCTTGATGAGGCAATAACAGCAGGACTTCTTGAAAGCGGAGTCGATGTTGTAAAAATCGGCATGGTTCCAACACCGCTGGTCGGGTACGCTACTGAAAAACTTGATGCCGATGCCGGAATAATGCTTACCGCATCACACAACCCCTCACAATACAACGGAATCAAGCTGTGGAACAAGAACGGAATGGCATACACCTCCGCACAGGAAGCCGAAATCGAAGAGATCTACTTTACCAAATCATACATTTCAGTGCCATGGGATGAGGTCGGAAAACTTAGCTATAACGGGGAAATCAAGGGCCGATACATTGACGACCTGGTCAGCATGGTGGACATCAAAAAGGGATTGAAGGTAGTCATTGACTGTGCATCCGGAGCCGGAAGCGAAATATCACCTTTAGTATTCAGAAAGGCAGGATGCGAAGTCACAACACTGAACTCACAGCCCGACGGATTTTTCCCGGGCCGCAACCCCGAACCCAACGCAGACAACTTAGGCAGTCTGATGAAGACAGTTGTTGCCGTCGGAGCAGACCTTGGAATAGCACACGACGGAGACGCAGACAGAATGATAACAGTAGACGAGAAAGGAAACATCTCACCATTCGATTCACTGCTGGCACTGATTTCAAAGGAATTTGACGGAGACATCGTAACCACAGTCGATGCCGGACTCTGCATGGATGAATCAGTCAAAGGCGAGGTTTTAAGAACTCCCGTCGGGGATGTGAATGTTGCTGAAGTCATCATTGAGAAAAATGCGGCATTCGGAGGCGAGCCATCAGGAACATGGCTTCACCCGGACTTCTGCATGTGTCCCGACGGCATACTCTCAGGATTGAGGATGGCGGAAATCGTTTCACGAGACGGAAAGCTGTCCGAATTATTGGAGGCTATACCGCAATACCCGAACATACGTGAAAAGATCACCTGCACAAAGGATGAAAAAATCAGGGTCATGGAAAACATGGAGGAACTGCTTGAAGGAGCATTCGATGATATAGTTGATGTGAACTCACTTGACGGTGTAAGGTTGACATTTGCCGATGACAGCTGGGTTTTGGTAAGGCCATCAGGAACCGAAGACTATATCCGTATAACCCTTGAGTCCCGTGACGCAGGACGTGCAGAAGAGATAAGGGAGAAATGTGTAAAAATAATAAATGAGAATTTGTAAGGTGAAATTTTTTTCACCTATTTTCCCAGTTGTGCTTTGAGTCTATTGTTTTCTTCCTGTAGTTGTGCAATGGTTTTGTCTTTTTCTAGATTTTCTTTTTCTACTTTTCCTAGTCTGTATTCGATTGATGAGATTTTTCAAGTTCTTCATCGCTCATAAATTCAGTTATCATGGTTAACAGCCTCCTTATTTCATTTTCATCATCATAGTGGTATTTAATCATGGTCTTTAAGGCCAAATGCAAGTCAATGAAATGATTATGTTTTATTTTACTGGAAATGAAAATGTCAATGACTTTGCCGATGTTTTCTTTAGCTTTATCTTTCTGCTGAAGATGAGAGCGTGCATCAGCCTTACGAAATCCAATTCCGACATTTCTTCATTGCTATAATCTTTTTACTTATGATGCTTATAGTTAATTACCAAACTTTTATTATAAATGCTTCGAGCCATTTGTCATAAACTTTTGTTTCTGAAATCGATTCAAAGTAGGTTTTTATTGTTAATTCTTGTAAAAATTCTTTTGATTTAAGGTAATAATGTTTTATTTCTCTTTTCATTTGTCTCCAAATTTGTTCTATTGGATTTAAGTGAGGAGAATATGGTGGAAGATATATTAAAGCAATATTAAGATGCAGTGCTATTTTTTTGATGAATGCAGATTTGTGAACGCTGTAATTATCAAGAATTAAACATATCCTTCGTTCGGTTTGCATTTTTGTAATTATATCTTCTTTTTCTATTGATTTAATGTTATTTTTCTCCTTATTTCTCTTCTTTTTTTCATATTATTTAGTGATTCTCTATTGCAGTGTTTTCCAATGATTCTAGCAATTGTGGAGGTTGCATTGTCTTTATATTTTTCAATTGTTTTTAAAATTTTTTCTGTGAAAACTTCATTATCTTCATTATTTTGCATTAATAATTCATCTATTTCATCATCAGTTAAATTAACTTCTTTAATTATTTTATTTAATGATTTTACAGTATTTTTATTATTTGTATTAGCAATTCTTAATTCTAGTAATGCTATTACAATTTCTGGTGCTGTTGAGGAATTTGTTATTGTGATGGTTGAATTTCCATTAATTGCTAATGATCCTGTGGCGTTGATTTTGAATTTGTACGGATTTACAATTTGGGTGTGTTTTGTTCCTTGTTTGTATAATGATTTTTGAGTATATGGCTCATTTTGGAATGAAGCTTCATCAAAT
>Ga0326514_10001369_pt1 | contig 15892 bp, 4 predicted proteins | sample 3_2548_0518_D_FD_203653 | JGI IMG/M metagenome (GOLD analysis project Ga0326514, IMG submission 203653) | Bovine rumen microbial communities from UC Davis, California, United States - 3_2548_0518 | ecosystem: Host-associated > Mammals > Digestive system > Stomach > Rumen | place: USA: California...
GCCATAATTGCTTGTCATTATCTTATAGATCAAATCCCGTGTCATTTTAGTGCTATCTTTTTAGTGTATCTGCCATTATCGGCGCGGATGATGTAGACGCCACTGTTGTAGACATTTGTCTCGACGGTCTCACCGGGCTGGATGTCGAAGGCAGCAATAGCCTGTCCGTTGACGTTGAAGATGCGGACATCGGACTCCTTGCGTAGTGTTGAACTAACGATAATGGTGTGGCGTTTTACACCGAACATCAGTTCTCCGGTCTCTTCCTCTGATGGGTCTTTGTCACCAATGGCGAATGAGGAACCGGTACTATCAAAGACGATGTACTGGGCTTCAGAACGTGTACGAGCAGGTGCAGCTGTTTTCACGAAGTACGGACGGAATGGTACTGTCGATGCACCGCCTTCTGGTGTCTTGTTGAAGCTGCTTCCGTCGCTATTCATCAGATAGCCTTTCACCTTCTTGCTCATATAGTTAGGCATGAAGCCGTAATTATCAGCAGCAACTACATCCAGCTCTTCATCACTGATACCGATAGTGATATTCGGTTTGGAGATGAAGCTGATGGTCTGCTTGTCGAGCTTGGCAGGGGCTGGGGATGCCGTTTTCTGTGCCGTCCACTCGCCGCTGAGGTCGAACTCGTAGTAGGTCTTACCTGGGAAGCCGATGATATAAGGTTTGGCGGTAGCCAGAAGCGGATATTCAGCATAGCTACGACTAGTATTGTAGTTTGTCTGATAGGTGTCGGTATTGGCATCCAGCTGGTCATTCACCTTATAATAGTAATCCCACAGGAAGGTGTTACCGACATTCCTATCCTCACCTGAAGCAGTAGGATAGTTGAAGGCAGCCGTGAAGATACCATTTGTTACTGCGGTGTTTGCCTTTTGACCAATATATTCGCGCAACCAGTACTCATGGCCTATCTTGGTGCCATTCTCATCGATAGAGTTACTACCACTGTAGAAATGGGTAATCTCGCCCTTCTGCTGCGTAGTGACGAGTTCTGCGGTGAACGGCAGGCTGACCGTCTCCCATCCCTCCCTCAGTTCGACGTAGCGATCAGGCGTACGCTGATACCACATGCGCTTACCATCAGCAAAGGTATAGCTGATAGGACAGTTGAAGTCGCGCTTGTCAACCAGCAGGTGGTCGTTGGCGGCAGTCGGTCTTCCATTGGTAAGGGTTGCCTGTATCAGATGTCCGTGGATTGCTCCTGCATCGGCAACTCCCACACAGCGATAATTATCATTTATATAATAAGAGGTGTAGACTGGATCTGCGAAGTGTTCATTCAGCACAGCACAGGTACTTGCTTTGGCTTCGGCAGATGGAGCATATACCAGCAGGTTAGGTGTTTCACCCTCTGTGACGATTTTAGCCAGACCCTCATCGTCATCGAGTAGCGGTGGGTAGAAGGAAGGACTGCCAGCGGCAAAACCTTCCGACTTGAAGCCATGGGCCCAGGTGTTGTCGTTATGTCCGTAGAAGTCGATAGCCGTCATATTCGGGTAGGCATCCTTCAGATCCTGGTCTGTAACGGTCTTAGGAGCCGATTTAGCAGCCAGATAAGCGTAGTGGTTGAAGTGAACCACATCCATATCCTTGCTTTGGTAGTAGGCAGGAGCACGATATATGCGGTTGCTGAGGTCGGTAGTAGTCAGTCGACCCTCGCTCTTCACGATACGCGACGGCAGGTCTTGATGCGGACGCGACGTGTTATAGCCAAAGGTCAGCATCTGTCCGAAGTAGATGTAGTCGTCAGGCCAGATGGGTGCATAGGTCACAGTAGATGTTGTCTCTTCAGTCACTACCCTCATGCGTTCGTCGTAGGCATCAGGTATTGTGCCTCCTGCATAGACAAAGTCACCGTCGGCATAGCGGTTCTCCACATAGCCATATAAGCCACTCTGATTCTTTCCATCCAACGGATAGAAGGCATAGGATGAAGGATAGTGGCCAGTGCTCATCTCCTCGTTTACCGTGCCATTTACTGACTTCAGATATTTGTATTCCGTTCCACTGGTCAGCTGCTTGTCGTAATAGCGCTTGTTCAGATAGAAGCCGTTCAGGTTGTAGGCCACCGTACCGTTGTAGAACTGTGTATCAGTCATTGGAGTGGCCAAGCCAGCTTTATATGCATTAGTTTTCGGATAGTAGCAATTGACGAGTAACTTCCTGTCGCCATCTATCTGCGAACCATCCGTTCCACCGTTGAAGACCGCCTTCACTCCTGCTTCAGGTGTCCCTGTGGTACGAATCCAGCAGTTCTCCACATAACCTTCGCCCGCATCTGCAACACCAGCAGATGTGAACGAACCAGTGACACCGAGGTTATAGACATTACCACAAAGCTTGCCGAACAACGACTTGTCCAGTCCGCTGATGGTATAGCCATCACCATGCAGATTACCAGCAAAGCAATTGGAATCGTCACCAATAGAAGTCCAAGTTGCTTTCTTCGTAGCGACATCGCTATTGAGAATGAATTCGAGTTTCGCTCCGCCCTTAACGCGGCTATTGAGCGCAGCGTGACCAGTAAGTCCACTAACACTAAGGTCGAAGAAGTCCTTCAGCAGGTCGAGCTCACTCTTCGTAGGATCGCTCTCGCACTCGCGGTTATCGATGTATATCTTCGAGTTACGTTCCACATCGGGATGGTCTACATAGAGGTGGTGCACCTTATCCTTCATCACAGCATCGAGGTCGTGGTAGTTAGCCACCGTCAGAGGCACGTAGTTCGAATAGGTCTTACCCAGATAGGTCTTCGAGTAGAACGCCAGCCATACCTTCTGGTTCTGATACCAGTAGAGTGGTGTACCATTATTATTAAATGCTGTACCATTGCGATGCAATTGGGCATCCGTCTCATTGTCGAACAGTTCCCAACCACTGGTTATAATCTCATAGAGGCCTGGATTGACGGAAGGAGCCTTCAGACCGACGGTATTACCAGGTAATACAGCAGGGGGTGCTGTCAGAGGTCCAATCTCTGGTGCTCCACTCTCCAGTTGCAGGTGGATGTTCAGCACGTGCAGCTCATTCACCAGACTGACGCCCTCACCCTCGTCATCAGTCTCGTAGTAGGTGTACTGATAAACCACGCTAATCACCTTCTCCGAAGTCACATCCTTGGCATTCGACTCGCGAGAGACATAGAGCGTCGTCGTTTCCGTAGGTTCAGCACCCTGGATAGAGAATTTCTTCTGATAGTTGGGAACAAACGTTTCATTGGTAAAGTCGCTTGAGGAAATGATAGAACCCTCCTTGCCTCGTGTTCCACTCTCTGGAGTGAAGTCGGAAGTTGAAAGTGGCGTATAATCCTCATAGCAATAGTAATGGATGGTAGCAGTGTTTCCTTTCGTGAATTCCACCTGAGCAACCTTATCCTTGTTTTCAGGTGTTAGGTTGTTGAAGTCCTTCTCACTGATATCCTGTCCCTTGGCAAAAGGCGTTCCCTTATTGATGATGGTCTCTTTGACGATGTATACCGTCTGCGTTGCTGATCCTGTTTCAGTCTTTGCATCTACGGCAATACGGGTGTAGTGCATCTGGTCGTTACGCACCTTCTCGTATGCCTCGCGAGTGATGGAACCACTAGAAGCTATCGTATGAGAGGTTCCGTCGTTGTCGTAATACGTCAGATCGCCTGTACCCGTATAGACTGCACTATACTCTACCGACTTCATCTCGTCATAAGGATTATGATAGGTATCGGTATGACCCTCACCAGGATAATTAGGATTAACGAGCACATCGAAGGCATCGTAGTTGAAGGCGAAGTTGGTACGTGCATCCGTCAATGCGCACCACGACTTGATGGCACCATAATTGATACCGCTCTGGAAATACTGTCCGCCATAGAGACCCTCTTTCTTAATATAGTAGGCTGGCGACAGGTGATCCACAATGTATTCGCGTGCCTGTGATACATTTTCGAACTTGTCGGCGTTGATCTTGCTATTGTTATAATCGAAGTATTTCTGCGCTAATTCATCCAGTTTCGTCTCAGATACCAGTTCGCCCATCAGCACATACTCCTCTTCACCCAACTGAATGGTATTGATGCATATCATTGCTGGTCCGAAGTTCGACTGTGCTGTTGGATTTAATCCATCATATGTTTCCTTACCAATGGCATTACCTGCCTGCGTATTGCCAAAGTCCACAAGTGCCACATAGGCAGGTTCTGCAGTAGCCTGACTGTCTGGGTCAGGCTGTGGTGACATCTGACCAACGGTAGAGGTATAGTCGTCATAAACTTCCTTGGTAATAACCTCACCCACGCTATACTCACGCTGGCCATAGAGACCTGAAGAGCCCGTCAACGTATAGGTAGGACCTAAGATATAGTTCGACTGGGTGGTAGCTGGAAGTTCATAGGTCTCCTTTGATATCTTGCTGCCATTAGTTCGGCTGATGGGGCTATACCAATAGTCCCAGTCTTTCGGACTATTCATGTCGACAGTCAGTGCATAACCAGTATCGTGTCCGATATTGTTCGAAGGACGGAACAACTGAGAAAGGTCAGTTACCAATTGGTTGTTGCTGTCATAGATGTCTGGATGACTCTGCAGGAACTGCCGGTAGGCTGTCTGTGTCTCATCGCCATTATGAATCGATGGGTCGTTCTCCAGCACATAGGTGCCTGGCTCATATTTCGTACCACCTATCGTACACGGATCTGCATTGACATAGGTATCCTTCACAAAGTATTTCTTCTCATTATCCGTCAGCTGGTTCCAATCCCACCACGTAATAACATCGTTCAGGTGGAAGGTTGTACGCTCGTTATCTACTGTTACACCATTGCTTGGAATCTTATTACTTTCACTACGTGAATCATCTGCATAATAGGCATAGAGGTTGGGCTGTACGTTGAGCAGTTTCAACTTACCATTAGAACCAGCAGTGATGGTGAGTGGTATCTTCACTTCCTTCGAGTAGGCAGAAGCAGAACCGGCATAAGCCGATACTACCTGATCGTAGATGTACACCTCACCCTTGATGAACCAATAATGGGCTGGTGATGTCTTATACAGACCATTGCTGTCCTTATAGACACCATTGGTCGGGTAACAGTCGTCGACGATACGCTTCGACTTATGGATGAAGTTACCTGACGTCTGCCAGTCGTGAGTCGTACTTGTACTATATTCATAAATCTTCTTGGTTCGTGCCACGTTGCCCGGCATTTGATTATAGGGAGACAACAGGACGTTCGTGAAGCTCGTCTTTTCAGTCCGGTCTCCGTGCTCATTGCGGGCATAGACATAGCCACCACCCTCGATATCCTTCTTTACGTTGATGAGGTCGAGTTCAACCACACCCGTGATATCACCATATACCTTATTAGACGGTGTACTGTTCTCGGTGGTCAACTCCAAGAACACACCCGAAGCCAAGGCCACCTGATTATAGGAGGTTCCATTGTTGCGTTCACGTTTAGTTAGCTTTTCTACCTTCCATTCGTAATAACTCTTTGTGTCAACTTTCGGCTCGTCTCCCTCCACATACCTGCGTGGGTCATCAAAGAGAACGTCACTGGTCAGATTGCCCATGTAGTTCACCACGCTATAGATGCCGAAGTAGTTGCCATGAATTGACGAGTCATCGTTTGGCGTGAAACGTTGCTGGTTCAGCGACACCTCGCCCACACGGTTGATGGTATATTCCGTAGCATCAGCCACATCTGCCACACGGTCCTTGGCACCTTGCAGCACCAAACGGCTACCAAACACACCACAGAAGTCAGCACGCTGGATGGTGTTCAGCAATCGACCAGCATAGATAGAGCAGAAACCAAATTGCTTCCAGTAGGTCTCATTTTTATAATCATTCGAATACCTGTTGTATTCATCCTCATCGATTTTTTCCCCTACAGTATGACCATTATTATCCAGTTGACATACGTACTGCAACTTGAAGTAGGCACGCTCACGGTTGGTTAACTGTTGATATTCTTCCAAAGAAATCTGCTGGTTCAAATCATAGTAGTCAGTGCCATAATTGGTGATGTTCAACTCACGATAGCCACCCACCAGCGACAGGTTACCACCACCATAGAGACCACCCGTATGCTCCGTTCCCACCGTGATGAAGTCGTGATGGAAGACGTCGTACAGGGTAGCTGTGGTATTGCCGAATACCGTCGTGGCGTTGTTGTAGCTCTCACTATTGGATGATACATTACCGCCTGCGAACACAGCATTGCGGATGTGTATGCCTCGTTCAGTCAGGTCATCGCCCGTTTTACTGCCCGTATAGAGATTAGTCCAACGGGTGTCACTCTTGTCGGCAGGAAGGGTGTTCAGGTAGTCGGTAGGCACATAGTCGTAGGGATGATAAGTCTTTTGGTTGTCACCTGTCATTGGATAGGTCACATCCGTACCATTTGCCCTAATCTGCAGCATCGGGGCAATGACCACCTTACAGTCTTCCGTCAGGTTACCATCAGCATCTTTATAGTAGACATGGTTAGGCGAGCCTGTGTTTTCGGTATGAGTGCCTGTAAAATAAGATCCGCTATAGACATAGCCCACATCGCCACCACCGAATACGTTGCCGTAGCCCTCTGCCAGACCGGCTTCAGTACCAATCTCGCCGCCATGTACAAAGACTTCAGTTCCACCAAAGACAAATCCATCGGTATAGAGACCACGAGTACCACCAAAGCCCAAGATGTTATAGCCCTTACCACCACCAAAGACGTTGCGCTTGATGTGACCGTTATAAATCTCGATATGTGTCTTACCTGCCATATAGATGGCTTGTATCTGGCGATCCTTATTGTCTTCGCCACTCACCAGAACCTTACCACGTCCGATGGTAGCAATCTCACCACCTCCGAAGACGCCATTACGCACGATACCACCCCATACCGTTACATTGGTAGAGTCGACACTACTGTTGTCGTCGTATCCTCCACCAAACAGGTTACCACAGTCTGACAGACGGTCCAGTCCAAGGTGGTCAGACCAAGTCTCGTCGTGAATCTTTTCTATATAATGGTCGCTGTAATTCGCGTAAGTCTTGCCTGCTTCGTTCTCAAAGATGTAACCAATATAACCATTACGAAGCGTCAGGTTAGATGTTCCAAAAACAGATCCACCCTCACCACCACCATAGGCATTACGCTGAATGGCAGGAATACCACAATAGAAATTGTAGTCACTCTTGGTAGCATTATCACCCAACGTTGGTTTCAGTGCATTGATAAGATTCTCGTCCGACTGGTCTGAACGGATACCAATCACCACATTCGTCCGGCCAGATATATCATTAGTAGTCGTGTTCGTTGACGTATCGTGATAGCCCACAGCGCCCTGGTAGCCACCACCATAGACGTTACGTGCCGTACCACCTTCGATATAGGCATTGGTGGTGGCTACAAAGTCGTTTTCATCATCTTCATCTTTAGCAACCTTGTACTTGTCATACACAGGTCCACCCCAACCTGCTGCATAGAGGTCCTTGCTGACCGTTCCACCATGCAGACCAATATAGGTGGTTCCACTCACAGTGGCATCAGCACCAAGACCAGCACCATAGCAATAGCCTGCCACATAGGAACCACGGTTGATATAGACGTTGGTATTGGTCTTCTCGCCCAAGGGATTCGTCCTGACCAGATAACAATCCAAGCCTTGGTCAGTATAGCCAGTAGGTAAATATTTGTTAACTGTCTTGTTTACTGTTGCGTTATTTTCCTGAACTTGATAGCTATTAAAAGCATCTACCGACTGCTTGTTGAGCACCATACCGCCATATCCACCTCCATAAACCTCGTAGACAGAGGCTCCATTGTTCAGATTCACCTCTGTATACTGTGCCCAAGTATCCTTACCATAACCGGCACCAAACACCTTGGCAGAATATTTCACACCATTGCTGGTAGTACCATTATAGACCAGCGAATTGATATTAATCTTACTATAGAGCGTACGACGGGCATTGTTGTTTCCGCCATAGATACCACCCGACATCAGGTTGCCCTTTTCATCCAAATCCTCATCAATCCAGTAACCCTGCATAATAGCATCAGCACTGTTATAGTTGATGTTGGCTTCAAACACGTCACAGGGAACGACATTGGTCAAGCCATAGGCACCACCAAAAATACGGTTCAGGTGGATGGTAGAGCCTATAGGCACATTCACGATGGTTCGCCTCGTGATACCCTCCTTGTAACTGGCTCCATAGACATCTTTCAGATGACCACGCATCAGGTCGATGACTGCAGAAGCAGTTACACCGTCAGCATTGTTCTGGGCTATTGTCGGGTTGAGTGCGGGGACTATTTCAACCGCCGTATTATTGACTGTTCTCGTTGTTGCAGCAGCATTACGCATACCCACACCACTATAGTCACCAGCGCCAAAGACTTCCGTTCCCACATATTTCGTTACATTCTGCGGCACGTCAATGAGCACATAGCTACGATCCTGCATGGCATCCCCATCACGATCGCTGACATGACTGAAAGCATGTCCCTGTCCAGCACCATAAATCTTCGCCACCGCATTACGACCAGCATTGTTGGGTTTAAAGTTGACGAAGGCATTTTCCATCCAAGGCTTATAATAGCCTGAACGCATCGTGCCTAAATTGTCATCCGTTTTGTCTGTTGAGCCTTTCGTAAATGCATAGGCTTTATAGTGGTCATCTGTGTAATCATAGTCACCATAGCAGCCTCCGAAGATGTATTCCACACGACCTTGGATATACTCTGTGTAAGCAGAAGCTTTTACCACATCGGGAGCAGGACTTGAGTCCGTATCAGAAACTTTCTTTCCTTTAGGATTATAGACCTTGCCTTGAATATCGGGGCTGACACGGCTCATAAAGTTCTCTGTACCTAAAATGCGTCCACCGAGGTCGTTACCACCATAGATATGGTCACGAATCCAAGGGAAGCCCAAGTCGTTGTCTGCACTCGAGTTGCGTCCCACATAGGTCTCGGTATGACCTAAGATATCCGCATTACATGAGCCTGCGAACGTGTTGAAGATACGTCCATTGCCCAAATAGATATGTGTACTGCCTGCTATCAGACCCTCGAAACTACCACCATAAATAAACTCTGCCTCTGCCATATCCTCATAGTCGATCACCTCATCACTGTTATCTGTATCGCCACGATATGTACCAGCATGATTGTTTCGGTCTTTCAGATGAATATAGGTACTGTACCTTTCATCGTAGTCGTATTCCAAATTATGTTTAGTTGGATCTGTCGGGTCTGGAGCATGACTGATTGCATTACCGATAGCACCTTGCTCACCTCCACCGAATATCTGGAAGGTATAGCCAGCATTCAGGTTGATGGTAGTACTACCCCAAATTTCCGAATCTCCACCATAACCGCCACCAAATACGTTCAGGCCACGTCCCAACGGGTCCATACCTTGCTCACCAAGAAGGACGCCAGTATTACGTTTTTTGACATTGTAGTTGCCATCATACAGTTTAGCTTCACCCTCATTCTCCTCTATCTCATCAAAGATGGCATTATCACCCTTACGATCTACTAGCGAAGCATTCAGGTTGATAATCACATTGCCGTTCACATGACCACTACTATAGCAGCCACCGTATATATTACCACCTTGGAAGCGACGATAAGGATCATTGTCTGGATCGTATGTGGTATCTCCATCCTTTGCTACGGGAGCCATCGGTGCATACTTCTTTGTAACTGGGTCAAAGGTTCTACTGTCAACAGTGTTCCACTCCAATATTCGATTGCCGTTTTCGTCTAATGCATAATCATTGCCATTCATCTTCCAGCGCATAGGCTGAATCTTCAAACCTGCGAAGTTCAGTTCCAGCTTGTCACCAATGGTTCCTTCTGGAGAGCCCTCAGGCACAGGATCAGTATCACCCAACATACCACCAAGGTATTGGGCATTATAATCCGTTTGATAGACATTGGCATTGTTGCAGCCGCCCACCACCTTGTCGTAGATAATCACGTCATCCTCGAAGTCGACCGTAATTTTTCCATCTACTAAGATGCTACCTACATTACCGCCGCAGAAGAAGGAACCAAATTTGGTAGAGTAGTGAACATAGTCTCGGGCATCGCCATTTTCTATGCTCTCAAACTGCACAGTGGGGTTCACCTTCATAGCACAACCCTCCATGTATTTGGCAAAGACATCTGGGACCGTCAAAGCCATAGAGCTGAACTTTGTTGCACCATCCACTTGCGTATCAACTAGAGTGCCGTCTGCTTTTACATACTTTGAATAAGTCCTCAGCACGCCTTCATTGATACCTAAGGTGGCATTAGCCTCATTGTATTTGACCATGTTCTCACCGTTGTTACCGAGGAACACGTTGTCGATAGTCACATAGGAGCCAATCTTAATATGGGTCTGTCGATTGTTACTGCTTCTGGTAGCGGTCTGCTTTCGCAACGAAGCACTGTTGCCACCCACATAGAGAGCCCCGTCAACAACAACAGGTTTATTTGCCTCACCTCTGACAAGAATAGACACTTTCTCAGCATTGGGGCGGAAGATGTTGAGGGCTGTGGCGGACTTTAGTATATTAGCTACACCTGTTTCCCCAGCCTCTTGTAGTATCTTTTCGGGGTCATAGTAGAAATCACGCCAGTCGGGGTCGTCCTTCAGCAGCGGGTTATCAGTATAAGCATAAGAACCGTTACCACCGCCATAGACGTTACCATAGATACGAGTAAAGATACCCACGGTATTACCACCATAGACATTGCCCGAGATGTCGTTACCTCCATAGACGTTGGTGACATGACCACGCAGCACTCTCACACGGGCTGCGTAACCTCCAGGAATATTATTGGGGTTGTCAGATGGATCCAGTTCAATTTTGTCATCAGGAACTGGAGTATCGTCATTATTGTTATACAACGGACGCACATCAGCCTTGCGGCAGCCACCATAGACATTTTGGACCGTCATACCTTCACCTTCGATTTGCAGCAGCAGACCCTCATGACTGGTCATGCGGCCTTCGTTTCCACCACCGTATAAGTCACGGATGATACCATTTTTCAAATTCCATCTCGGACGGATGGCCATATCTGCCTTGTTATTGCCACCAAAAACACGGGCAAAGTTGAAGGCCATACTGGACAAGTCGCTTTGGGTATCAGAGATATTGATCCTTGATTTCAAATATTCAAATACATCAGCCATAGACTCTTCTGGATGTTTTACAGCTCTCCAGACTGATACCGCCTTCTGCAGGTCATCACTACTGTTGTCAATATGAATGGTGGTATTACTCGTCACAGTAGCCGCATTACCTCCACCATAGACATGGGCAATGCAGCCACCCTTCAGTTCCAAATAGGTCTTACCCAATTCTGGCTTACTGAAGGCCGACTTACTGGTAGCTACAGTTGTGCCAGAAGCATCCTGTACGATAAAGTTCCCATTACCGTCTGTCAGGTTGTTACCAGAACCATCCTTGTACACATAATCGCCATTGCCAGCACCATACAGCGTACCAATTACCACCATGTACTTGTCGGCAGAGACACTCTTTCCTTCAATGTTAGCGGAATGCTTCTCACTGCAAGGACTGGTACGGATAAAGGTCTTCCAGCTGTTGTCAATTGCTTTTACACCAGTAGTTTTCTCGAAGTTTTCCAATTCCGCAGGAACGGTAGTTTGAACATTACCCTTTCCGATTGCTCCGGATATATCGTTGCCACCATAGACGTTCGCAATGAGAATATCTTCAGAAGCATGTGCACCATCGATGTTAACGAAGGTAGAACCACCGACATTGGCCATTCGGGCACCACCATAGACAGAGCTGATGTCGCCAGCATGCACGGTAACAGTGGTGCTACCATTCGTGTTACCGGCATTACCACCGCCATAGACGTTACCGCCAATGGTGATTTGCGCCTGCACCGCCGTAGCAGCGAGGAACATCATCAAACATATTATGGTCTCTTTATATCTCATTTCTTATCTATTATCTTTTATCTATTCACTAACGTTCACCGTCGGATCATTGAGGTCCTTGTCGGAGAGCACTCCCAAATAGGTGGGTTCTATCGTCAGCTGAAGTTTGATACGTTGTCCACGGCCGGGATAGAAACCCGGCAGTTTGTTCGTGGCCGTACGCTCACTGATCTTATTACCTTTTCTGTCATACACATCGTAAGTAGTGGCCAGCGTCAGACTGCCACTTAAATTGGGAACGAAGCAGCAGGTGGCTTCCGTCAGTGTCGTCGCATCGAGCTCTACACCCTCGGTGCTGTCGAAGAAGATGGCCGACGACTGTGTTCCCGTCAGATTATAGTTAGCCGACTGAACGGGAGTTGTTCCTGTTGTATTGGAGGCTAGTACAACGGTAGCTGTGGCTGTGGCCTTCGTAGCCTGCAGCTCCAGCTTCCTGATCTTGATGCTACGCAGCTTTGCATATTCAGCACCTATCGACATCTGTAGGCATACAGCAGCATAGAGATGATCCATCAGCAGGTTGGCCAGGTTGTTGCCATTTTGTCCTGTAAATGAGAAACTGCCCATAGGGATGTTCTTGGGCGTTGTAGCGCTTTCCAACTGCTGCACACCAACCACGAAGCAGACATCCTGACTGCTGACAGCGGGCAGGTTAGTAAAGGTGAGTGTGGCACCAGCAAGCGACTCTTTGGAAATAGCAGCTATCACGGCATCAGCGGGGGCGTAGCCGTAGATTGCATAATTATGGTTCGGTGTCACCTCGATGCTGGAACGCCAAATGGCGGGAGTCTCGTTGGACTTATAGACAAAGCGGCCACTTTGCGTTGGAGTAGTACCATCATCATCCACCATGAACACACCTACGGGAGAATAGTCCTCCATAGCTGTAAATGAGTTGTCACCACGAGTGAACGACACCATACCCAGTGCATTTTCCGGCTCTTTGGTCTCTTCCGGATCATTGGAGCAGGCTGAAATCAGCAAAGCTGAAATGAGCAATGAAAGGAATGAGGAATGAGAAATGAGGCTGCGCCTAAGCGTAGTCTTCTCCATGCCTTGTTGGATGCGATATATCATTTTAACAATTACCATTTCTCATTTACCAATTATATATTGTATGGCTTCCGTTTCGATCTTCCCAAGGTGTCACATCGACTACAGAGATCTGCATGCCCGACAAGCCTTCATAGTAGGCATAGACAATCCACGAGTGATTGCGCAGAAAGTCACCTGGCTCGCTCATACGGAAGGTGGCCGGTGTTTGGTCTACATTATCTACTTCATAAGTGATGGTACCTTCTATCTTCTTATCGGACTCACGCAGATAGTAGGGCGTTGTCTGTGTGAGCCCTGCCTCATTAAGCAGTGTCTCATATTCCTGTGCCGTCTGACCATTGTATACATAGATAGCTGGATTGTCCTTTTGTGCTACTGATGCTAAGGGTGAAGACAACAGGTAAGCTGTAGTGCTATTATAGTTCAGCGACTGGCTTTGTGGAAAGAGATATTCTTCATTCGGAATCATATCGGAATTAAGACTAATACCCGTAATGCTCAATGTTTGGTCTCCTGTGGTATTGGCAAAGACGAAACGCAGCTTCGATACTGCACGCGTCAGAGGCACAGTGGCAATGTTGCTCGTGGTACCTACTACACGCAATACAGGAGCATCACCTACGACACGCTGGTCTAATAGTTTTCCAGCCATAGGCAGACCGTCACCAGGAACGGAGGTTACGAGGGATGACAGTCCGAATTTGGCTTCGATAATCTTGACGTTTGCCAACAGGTCTGCGCGACTGGTATTCTCGTCAGGAAGGGAAGTGATGCCGCAATTCTCTGTTTTTACGTTCGCCAGCACATAGACATCCACGTTGGGCTTGTTCTGCGCAAAGTCATCTGGTACGGGAATCTGATAGACGGCACCCTCGCCACCGTTCAGCGTGGCTGTCTCGTTAGTGCTCAGATAGCCCACTGTGTTGCCATTGGTGTTCTCGTAGATCCATATCTGTAGCTGTGTCACCTGGCTCTCGCCTGCTGTGGCATCAACCTTTCCTACATCACCGCGTGTTATCACTGGATTTTCTGGAGAATAGACATAGATGGTCAGCATGGTGGGCTGCGGCTCTTCCGTCGTGTCGGACGAGCTGCAGGCTGTCAGCAACATCAGCATGATGCCGCTCATTAGCCATCCAATATGTATAATCTCTCTCTTCATTCTCAAAGTATCACTGTTGTGGTTGTTGACTGAATCCACTGCGTCGTAACCTGTACGCCAATCTCCAGTCGTGGTGCCAGCAAGTCGGGCATACATGAATAGGCGTTAGCCAGTGAGATGACCGACAGGGTCATTTGGGTGATGAAGTCGCATGTAAACACGCGGCCTTGCGCCAGTGAGTTACTACTAGAACCATTTGCAGGGTCTATCTGTGCGATGAGATAGAACTTCGTGTCGGGGTATATGATACCGTCCTTACCATGAAACGCACTTCCTGTCTTGTTCTCAAACTCCAGTATGACGGGAACCTTCTCGCCATCGTAGGTCTGGAGCACCAGAGTATTCACCGTGTAGTTACCTGTGGTGGCATCAGCGCTTCCTACCACGGTGTCGTAGATAAAGCGAGCATCTACATCGCTCTGTGGCTCCTTTGGCTTGAAGTCGAAGCCTACGGAGTGCTGTCCGCCGATGATGATTGCCTTTAAGGGAAATTGGGATGCTTGATAGGTGACCGTTTGGTCTTTTGCATCTTTCAATGTTCCTGTTATTTTGTTCAGCGTCATCTGGAGACAGGCAACGCCGTAATGCAGAGGGTCTTTAACTGCCACCGATTTCGTTTCTCCTGTAACGGCATTACCTGCTGTGTAATAGTTGTTCAGCAGACTGCTCCATGGACTTTGTCCTACGTAATTTGTCTTGGTCACATCCTGTTTCGAGGTCTGAATGTCACTGTTGGTATAGTACCACAATTCAGCAGGGTAGGTCCAGCGGGTGATGTTGTTGATGTTGTCGAGTGTTGTTGTCGTAGTGCAAACTTTAAACGCACCGTTCGACCAGCGCAGGGCGGCAGCGCCGTCTGGTAGACCTAACGAAGTGGAGGCTGATGGATAGCCATTGTCAAGACAACTCTTAGCATCAGCGTTAATATTTGCGAGGATGGCTATACTTAGCGCATCCTTGTTGTTTTCTATTTGTTGTTTGAGTGCGTTGACATATGCCTTCACATGTGCGGCAGATCCTGCCATGAGGCCATTGCCCTCCGACTGCGCATTAATGAAGTCCAGATAGAGGGCCTTCATCTGCTCATTGTTCGTTGTGCTCCAGCCGTTCGTGTTGGCAATAGTCGTCATATAGCTGGCCAGAGCCTGAGCATCAGCGTGAACATCCGTCGTTTTGCGGATGGGGCTGAGACTAAATGTGATGTCGTTTGGCAGCATACGGTCAACGAGATTCGTTTCCAGCTTACCATTCAAGCTTAGAGCCGTCTTGTTTGCGATGTCTGCCGCCTGACCGTACACCAATACGCGGTTCGTGCCACGTATCATAGAGCACTTGTCGAAATAATAATAGTTTTTGTCCTCTACCTTATTGTCATCATTGCCTGACACGGTAGAAATCAGCGGCATATCTTCTGCTTTCACCGGCTCTCCGTTGGTAGTAAAGGGTATAACCAGCAGACTTTTCATCCCTCTAAACTGCTGTCCTTCCACCTGTACCACATCAATACTCATTCGGGTCTTGCTTTCGGCAGCACTGGAAACAGTGAACGCCAGACTGGCTTTCACAGGGCTGTTATCATCACTCTCCGGCTCGTCGATGAGCGAACACGAGCTGAGTGCCTGCACCATCAGCACAGGCATCAACAGCATATTTCGTGTCCACTTCATCATCGGGCGTACATTATTTATTATATATTCGGATTCAGTATCAGACC
>Ga0326514_10001370_pt1 | contig 15891 bp, 12 predicted proteins | sample 3_2548_0518_D_FD_203653 | JGI IMG/M metagenome (GOLD analysis project Ga0326514, IMG submission 203653) | Bovine rumen microbial communities from UC Davis, California, United States - 3_2548_0518 | ecosystem: Host-associated > Mammals > Digestive system > Stomach > Rumen | place: USA...
CTGAATTATCTGTTAAGGCGCAGCACACGGATGCCGATGCATTTCGGGAGCTTGCGGGTGTAGTCTTTCAGAGAAGTCATTTCAACCACTTCATTGGCTTTGGACGAAGCGTGGATCACACCAACGGAACCGTCTTTGTTGACAGCAATGAATCCCATGTGGCTGCAATCGAGTCCGGATACAGTGGTTTCGAAGCATACGATATCGCCGTCATTAACCGGAAAATCAGCAGATACTTTGGCCGGAATATTCGAGGCGGGCAGGTAGATGGCCTGTCCGGAGTATGTTTTCTCCTGGTTCTGAACCGCCTCAACCTGTTTCGGGTCAGACAACAGTTTATAGAGATTCCTGTGGGTGGACATGAAGTTCAACTGCACGTTGCGGCTTTTGGCACCTTTCAGCGATGCAGTAATGTCCGACAGAAGTCCCTGAGCCTCGTTGTCGGCAATCCAGGCTGTGGTGTAGTGCTTCCGAGAGCCATAGTCGCCGCGAATACCTCCGAAATATCTCAGACCTTCGAGGAAACGGTCATAGACAGAGTCGTTCTCCTGTACACCTTCACGCGAGAGGATGGCAGCGCTGACATATTCCACGAGCGTGACACAGTCCACCAACGCGAATGCCTTGACCAACGGTTCCTTGACAATCATGCGCACCTTCGTGCTCTGGGTGGCAGTACGTTCTTCACGAGCCTCCACTTCGAGCGTCTTGGCTTCATAGCGGGAATTGTATTTTCCGGAGGGAAGGAAGCCGGCCAGGGCATCGCGGAATGCAATATCCTGCACTTTGGGCATCCAGTTCTCAGGGTTGTCAGAGAAAACTCTTTCCAACGTCACCTTGGCAGCATCCGCATCACTCATCTCATGCGTCCAGGCCTCACGCATCGAGCGGTCGGCCGATGGTCCTGTACATTTATATTCATAATACCGGGAAGTTTTCTCACGGTCGGGGTCGCCCCAATTGTGCCAGCCTTTGGGAGAGATGCCTTCACCCAAATAGCATTCTTTCAGCAGGACATAGGCCCAATTTCTCCAGGGCCGGCCCAGATACTCGTTTCGGACGGACGGATCGCAGGAGAAACGGCATCTGTTGAACACATAGCCGTAAGGATGGTTCGCGGGGGTAGAAGCCGCAGTGAAATAGCCCTGAGTGATCGCGTGGATGTCGCATTCTTCGAACCAAACCGTAGCAGGACCGAAGATAAAGTCCACAGTGCCTTCAATATAGCAGTGCCAGAATAGCTGGCGTGAATCGCCATTACCGTTGAATACTGTATCCTGGAAACCCAGCAGTTTGCAGTTGCGGAATACTGTGCGGTCGCCCTCGATATGAACGGCCACAGCCTGTGCCACGCCCGCTTTGTTCTGGCGGTCGTTGTTCCAGTTGGGATTCCAATAGGTCATGGCATCATTGACAACGGTCATATTCTCACACTCGAACGCGGGTCCGTCAACCAATAAGGTGTAGCTCCGGAAGGTACCTATTTTCTGATTCCGTTGGTTTCCGACATCGTCCAATTCTGACATCAGCGTATCAACGGTGTTGCCATGATCGTGCCAAATGAGGATTGTGCTGTCGCGGTCTTCACCGATGAGCGCCACGTTCTCCTTGTTGGCCGGAATGACGACTTTCTCTTCGTAGATACCCTTTTTGACCAGGATTCTCTGACGCCCCTCGGGTTTGTAGTCGCGGACGGCACGTACTGCATCCTGGATGCGTGTGAAATCACCTGACCCGTCTTTGGCTACCACGAAGTCGTAAATTCGGGCCTGCATCTGAACGGGGCATAGCAGAAGAAAAAGAACAAGAAATTGAAGATAAAGCTTCATATATAATTTATATTTAGTTATTTTATATTTTATATTGAAATTACCGTATCGCTTCATGACGGGATACTTATTTTGTATATAGTTATTTTATGTCAGATTGAAATTTCCGACTATATATTTAAAAAGGAGTGGCTTAACTCGGGATTACGGGACCTGCGCTGGAATCTTCTATGCTATTTCCCAATGTGATATTCTGACAGGTGTTGACCCAATCTTCGACCAGCGGATGAGATACGCGCACGTAATTTTCGGTAAACCCATGCATCGGTTTTCCGGGAGATGGCTGTTCCCAAAGCACCCGGCGGGATGCGCCGAATTGAGAGGCATAAAAAGCACGGAGTTTCTCTTCGCTCAAGGCTACGAGTCTGGCGGTACGTTCGTGGCGTTCGGGCACAGGAACCACGTTTTTTATTTCAAGGGCTTTTGTGTTCGAACGTTCGCTATAGGTGAAGGGATGCAGTTGCGAGACGGGCAATGACTGAAGGAATTCGTAACTCTGTTCAAAGAGCTGTGCCGTTTCCCCCCTCATTCCGGCCATCACATCCACACCGATGAAAGCGTGGGGAAGGAGTTTCTTGATGAGTTCAATCTTCTGGCGGAAGAGCCCCGTGTCATAGCGGCGTCGCATCAGTTTCAGGACTTCGTCGCTTCCCGCCTGCAGGGGAATATGGAAGTGGGGCGCAAACCGCTGACTATCGCAGGCTACCCAACGGATGAGTTCATCGGTGAGCAAGTTGGGCTCGCAGGAAGAAATCCGGTAACGTTCGATACCTTCGACGCGGTCGAGCGCTTTACAGAGGTCGAAGAAATTCTCTCCGGTGGAGTGTCCGAAGTCTCCGATATTGACACCAGTGAGCACAATTTCCTTACCGCCGGCCTGTACGACCCCTTCCGCCATGCGAACCAGCGAGGCGATGTCGGGATTACGCGATTTGCCGCGAGCCAGAGGAATGGTACAGTAGGTGCAGAAATAGTCGCATCCGTCTTGGACTTTCAGGAAATGACGCGTTCTGTCGTCGGCCGAAACGGAACCGTGAAAAGTCTGAATGTCTTTATATTGAGTAGTGAGTATCTCGGCTTTCGTTTTTTTTCCCAACTCGCCCAGCACGCCTATCAGATTCTCGCCTTTGTATTCCTGTCCGACGATGACATCGACGCCTTCGATATCAGCAATTTCCCGTGGTTCAATTTGGGCATAGCATCCGGTAACCACGACAAATGCATAGGGGTTTTCACGAATCAGTTTGCGAATCTGCTGGCGACACTTGGCCGTCGCCTGTTCCGTCACGGCGCATGTATTTACGATGACGAGATCGGCCCCGGCACCTTTATCTGCACGATGGAATCCCATCTGTCGCAGCCTCCACGCCAGAGTTGATGACTCGGCAAAGTTCAATTTGCAGCCTAATGTGTAGTAACTAACGCTTTTGTTCTGATAATTCATAAGGATAAAGCATTAGAAGATGTTAGGCTCAACGAACAGGCTGTGACCGGCAAACCCGTCAAAATCAGACAGACGGATACCGTCGATAATATGGAGAAGTTGAATTTGGGAAGTATCGTGGGTTTCGTGAATCGGAACGGGGAGGTATTCGCCGATATGGGGAGAAACCAGCAGCCAATAGTCTCGCAGTCGGGTCTGCGGCTTAATAGCGAGAGAGACAGGTGCCTTTTTGCGGCTTTCATCCATCCACGTCATAAATCCGCCCTTGAACCGATACTTCTGATCGATACGTTCCACAATCGACTTCTGGAGCACCTGGGGGAGGTATCCGTCCGACATGCGCTGCTCCAGATAATTATCGACTCTCGTTGTCAGAAGATTCCGAACCATTGTCATAAGGGTATCGTCGCCATTGCCCTGCGCGATGTGCTTATAAGCAGGAAGAAGGATTTCCTGATAAGTGCGGAGCATGTGTTCAGCATCATCGTCAATGGCCCGGGCAGCCTTTTCGGTTTCTTCAATAGAGAAAACACCGGAGTCGGAACTTGGACGGGTATTATTGAGCGTTTGTTGAATGCCGGACAAAGCATCGGCAAAACGCAGACGCAGGGCTTCGAACGGATCTACCAAAGAAGAAACCTGGGGGATGAGTTCATTCAGCAGTTTGATGGCAAAGTCATAACCGGGAATCCAAGTGCGCTGAATCTCATAGTCACGCAGCGTATCATAGAAAATATTCAAAGTCCGCATATCCTTGCCTCCGAAACGAGAGAAAAAACCGCGTTCGCTCCAGCGGTTCTCCAATTCGTGGATGTGGCGTTTGATGACCGGAATTTTAGCAGCGGTACGGTCTCTTTCGGTCTGAAGCGTGAGCACACGCTGCTGGAGCACATTGGTTATGGCCCGAACAATATTCTTGAGAGTATAGGGCGTAAAGGAATAGGAAGAAACGGTGCGAAGGAGCTCGCTCCTGATGATTTCCAGCAGAGCCATTGTGTAGGCTTCCGTCTTTTTCATCTGGAGCGAGAAGAAAAAGTCAGTGCCCAATCCACGGAATTTTCCCTGATAGAGCAGTTCGGCACGCTTCTGGATTTTAGAGAACCAATCGTCGCGCGGAATTTCATTCAGCTCAGCGGCAGATATTCGTAATTCCTGTTCCCAATACTGATCGGCAGGGGTCCAATGGTAGTTGCCGTCGTCTCCCAGAACGAGAAAAGAATCTTCCTGCAAGCAAATCCTCGACGGGGCAAGGGGAATGAGGGAGAGAATGCGCTGCGCCTCGGCATTTACCTTTTCCATAGGGGTGGGATTCACTTCAGGCAAGTGCCGCCTTAAAACAGCCGACAAGTAGGACTGATGCAAATAGGCTCGGATTTCCGCCTCGGGGTAAGTCTCTCCGATTGCGTTAAAAGAGCCGAAAACGGGGAGAAAGGGACTGTCGTTGTCGGCAACGGCGGGTTCAGGCGTATTTTTCGGTTTTAATTCCACTTTATCATCGATGCGTGTGAAGGCATATAAGTAGCGTGCCAGCTGTGCATACGTATCATCGTGGAAGAGAAAAACGGTACGAATGAAATTGCCATTGGGGAAATCGGCAATTGCATTGTTGAGCTTCCCGAGATTGCGGAGCAATTTGCGGCTCTCCAGGGACGTGCAGTCAGACAGCGGTTTGGTGAGGGCATAACCATAGATAGGGTAGGTGTGGCCAGCATCTATGGCAAAGAGCTGTCGTATCTTGCGGGCAATGAGTATGATTTCGTTGGCGTCATCTTCTTCGATCAGCGGTTTCGTGATGTGAAACGTAAGATCCTCGTCCCGTTGTTTGCCGAGCAGTTCCTTCACTTCATGGAGAAACTTGCGTTCGTCAATCGTATGATTCTCGAACATCAGCGCAGCGCGCCGGTTTGTCAAAGACTCCGTGGCAAAATACCGGTACACAGGGTTTTCCAGACGAGAATCATTATAGTTCAGGAAGATAATGACGTGTTTCATTTTTTGGCCATCATTTCAATGTAGCATTTGCGGCAGAGCGGTTCGTATTCATGCATCTCGCCCAGGAGAATCTGCCGGTCGCCCGATACTGTCCGATAGGAATAATTGGCCAGGTTACCACAACGCACACAGACGGCGCGCGTTTTATAAACATCGTCGGCAATGGCCAGAAGCTGAGGCATGGGCCCGAAAGGATTACCCAGATAGTCCATATCCAGACCGGCCACAATGACACGTCGGCCCTGATTTGCCAACTGGTTGCAAACATCGACGAGTCCGTTGTCAAAAAACTGAGCCTCATCGATACCTATAACGTCAGCGTCGCCGGCTAACAGCAATATGGAGGAAGAATTCTCGACGGGAGTTGAACTCAACGCTTTCCTGTCATGGGAAACCACATCAGTTTCGCTGTATCGCACATCGACGGTTGGCTTGAACAGCTCGATTTTCTGTCGGGCAATGGTTGCTCTCTTAATACGTCGAATCAGTTCTTCGGTTTTGCCGGAGAACATCGATCCGCAAATAACTTCTATGCTGCCTGTTTTATCCATTATTTATCGTGGATTGCATTGATAACATTAACAATATAATCGCCCACCTTTTCGCATTCGCTGATCATATCCATGTAGTAGGTGCGCTGTTGATAGTTCTGGTCGTCGAGAGTCTGTTCTTCAAAAATACTGTTTCGTATCTGAGAGCGGAAATTGTTGATTTCGTCCTCGTTGTTGTAGGCAATATCGAGGGAACGCTGTGACCTGTCGTCATTGGAGACGACTTTGAGCATGTGGACCAGTGCGGCATCGGTGAGGGACATCATTTTGGTGAGGTCGATATTCTGGGACTGATTGAGCAGTACCCGCTGGTCGCTTTTTGCCTTGAGGGTGATAGCCATGTGGTAAATGGAATCTGCGATGCTTTCCAGTTCGTCAACTATTTTGAACAGACGATGGGCCTCCAATTCGCCTTCCTGGGAAAGGCCTTTGCCGGAAACCTGATTGAGGAAGCCGGCAATTTCCATTTCAGCCTCGTCGCTCTTGTTCTCGAGTCCTTTCACCTTTTCGAAGAGTTCCAACTGTCTTTCCGACCCGAGCGGTTCAGCCATCATCGAACGAATGTGGCCGAACATTTTATAGGTTTCTTCGGCATAGTTCGACACCTCCTTCTTGGCGGGCAGAATGCTTAATTCGCCGGTGGCAGCAATACCGCCTTTAGTAATGAATTTGAGCGTAAAGGCTTCGTCTTGGGATTTCTTCTCAGGCATGATTTTGGAAACCAGTTTTACGAAAGCACCCGTAAGCCAAATCATCACCATCAGATTGATCGTTGCCATAAGGGTATGGAACATGGCGACACCCATGTCAGCAGTAAATGATCCGAAGGTCCACTCGGTAACAATTTTCACCAAATCACAGAACGGATAGAACAGAGCCAAAGCCCAAATCGATCCGAACACGTTGAAGAGCAGGTGGCCCATGGCAGCCCGTTTGGCCATGGTGTTGGCTGAGAGAGCCGCCAGAACCGGAGTAATACAAGTTCCGATGTGAGCACCGATGACCATGGCACAGGCCAGTTCGAAAGGAATCCATTCGCGGCCGACCATTATAAGCGCGATGGCAAAAGTGGCGCTGGAAGCCTGTACGACCATCGTGAGAATCATGCCGATAAACGCAAAGAACAGCGCACTCAGGAATCCCATCTCGCTGTATTGTTGAAGAACTGCAAAAATCTCAGGATTTGCTTTGAGGTCAGGCACACTGTGATTCAAGCTGTCCAATCCCAGGAACAACAACGCAAAACCTACGATAAATTCGCCCCATGAACGCCGTTTGTTGCTTGTGGAGTTGAAGAACGGAATCGAGAAAGCGATGAGCGGGATGACCAGGGCTGCAATGTTGAATTTGAACCCGAAGAGGGCTATGATCCATGCGGTAAGCGTTGTTCCCACATTGGCACCGAAAATCACAGCCATACTCTGTTCGAGTGTAATCAGACCGGCATTGACAAACGAAACGACCATTACTGTTGTAGCAGAAGAACTTTGCACAAGAACCGTGACGAGAATGCCCGTCAGGAGTCCGGCAAAGCGATTGCTCGTCATTGCGGCCAATACTTTTCGCAGACTGTCGCCTGCTATCTTTTGGAGTCCTTCGGACATCAGTTTCATTCCATAGAGGAAGAGTCCGACAGAACCGACAAGCGTAAGGAAGTCAATCCAACCGTAGTTCATGATTTGGTGTTTATAAATTTAACGGTGCGAATATAATCAGAATTTTTGACATTTTGAATGCAGCGGGCTGTTTTTTGAATTAAAACAGTTAATTTTTTATTCTAAATGACGGGATTTTTAGAGAACAGACTGATTTTATCTTTGTAAGTGCGTCCGACGGGAATCTTTTTATTGCCGCGAAGTACGATTTCTTTTGGGGAAACAGTCTGTATGTAGTGCAGGTTGACAATAAATGATCGATGGACACGCACGAAGTCTGTGTCGGGCAGCAAGCTTTCGAAAGCCGAGAGTGTACCGGAAACCAGCACCGGTTTTAAATTGGGACGGATGAATTGAACATAATCGCCCCGGGCCTCAAGACAGGCTACCTCCGACAAATCAACAGGCATCGTGAGACCCTGGCTCTTCAGTTGCAGGATGTTCTGCGGATGCGCTTTGTCCAACGACTGCAGTCGCAATGCTTCACGAACCCGAGAGAGTGCCATGTTCAGGCGTTCGCGCGAGTAAGGCTTGAGCAGATAATCCGTTACGTTCAAAGTCCAGGAGGGCAAAGCGTATTGTTCCCATGCCGTCGTTACGATGATGGGAAGTCTGTAGGGGAGACGTTCCAGGACCTCGATGCCTGTCATGCCCGGCATCTGGATGTCTGTAATCAGACAGTCCGGCCGGTCGTGTTCGTCCAACAGGGCAGCGAGCATTGAGACACCATCGGAAAATTCGCGTTCCACAGTGATATCATCGGCCTGCCCGAGAAAAAGATTGAGCTTCTGTAATGCTAACGGCTCATCATCTGCTATCCAGACATTCATACACTTTCTTTAGGATTAGGGAAGGCTGGATACCGGTCAAACAATGGTAATCATTATAGCGGCAAGGCTTGTTCCCGTAGATTGAACAGGGCCGGCAAGGGAGATCGTTGAGCTGCACTATCTGCATTTCGCTTTGACCATAGCCCAGGAAGCCGGCGTACGGGTGAGTGGCGCCCCACACAGAAATGACCGGTGTTTCCATCAGAGAGGCGAGATGCATATTGAAACTGTCCATGGATATCACACAGCGCAGGTCTTTCATGCGCAGCATATCTTCGGCAATAGAACCTTTGCCCGCCAAGTTAATCACGCGTTCGCTGATTTCGAGCTGAGCCAATTCCTCACGTTCGTTCTTGCCGCCGAAAAGGAAAATGCGGATGTTTTCGTTCTTGGCCAACAGTCCCTTAATCACCTCAGCCATCAGAGGGACCGGATATACTTTGCCCGCATGCTGGGCAAACGGAGCGATTCCGATATCGGTAAATGTCGGGTCGTAGTCATGGGAGAGCGGGCAATGATAGTCCAGGGGAAATCCGGCTATGCCCAGGCGCAGGAACACATCCCGGTATCGTTCGAATCCGGAAGTCAGTTGCCGGAGTCCTGTATGCGATACCAACGCTTTTTTTTCGCGTCTGCCTTTGTGAATACGGGCGGTGGGTATGCCGTTCAGAAAAAACCTGAATCTCAAATACTGAGACCGCAGCACGTCGTGCAGATCCGCCACCACGTCATAATGCTCCTCGCGAAGTTCTCCATAGAGACGGTTCAGTCCTGAAACGCCTTCGTAGTCGCGCTTTACGTTCACTGCTTTGACATGTATTCCCAGCTGCAACGTTTCAGCCATCTGAGCAGCGGCAGGGGACGAAAGCAAAGTGATATCCCACGAGGGGTTGGCACGCTTCAGACTTTCGAGCACCGGAAGCGTCATGGCTACATCGCCGAGAGCAGAGAGACGTATGGCAAGCAGTTTCATTTGTTGGCGTAAAGCACAGGATTGAGAGCCGGGTCGTTATACATTTTCATCTGACGATAGACTTTCATGTATTTCCGACCGGCAGCAATGTCGTCCAGCAACTGGGCAATGGCAGTAGTAAGATCTTCTCGCTGGGTAAGGAGAACGTCAAGTTTGGCGCGGCATTTGGCAATCTGTTCGGGAGTGGAGTCCGTACGGTCAACCTCGACCTGCATGTGATAGATTTTGAGGTAGAGGATGGACAGCCGGTCTATAGCCCAAGCCGGAGATTCCGTATTGATGGTCGCATCTTTCCGGACAGCTACATCCTTATAGGTTTCCAGGAAGTAAGAGTCAATCATTTCAACGAGATCCGTCCGGTCCTGATTGCTTTTGTCGATGCGGCGCTTGAGCGTCAGCGCAGCGACAGGATCAATCTGGGGATCACGGATAATGTCCTCAAAATGCCACTGGACTGTATCAATCCAGTTTTTGAGGTAAAGACGGTTCTCTATTGTCCCCTCCGGATAGGGGTTCTGAATCGGAGTATCGACATTGTCAGTCACATGATAGTTTCGGATAGCCTCTGTGAAGATTTTGTCACATTTGTTTAAAAATGTATTGCTCATAACTGAAAAAAAATTTTGCAAAAATACAAATATTATTTGACATACCCAAATAAATTGGGATTTTTTAACGTTAGTTGATTCTTTCTACGTTTTTTACCCCTTTCACGTTGCTGATTTTTTTGATGAGGGACTTGAGCGAAGTCACGTCATTGACGAGTACGGTCAGGTGGCCTTGGAAAAGACCGTCCTGTGTGTCGATATTGATGGAACGCAACAGAGTGTCCTTCTCTTTATTGATCAGCGAGGTGATGTTGGAAACGATTCCTATATCGTCGTGTCCCACCACGTGGAGTGTAATGCTGTATTGGGATCCGCTCTTTCCGCTCCATTTCGCCTTAACGATACGATAGGGATAGCGGTCTTGCAGATGCCGGATGTTCACACAGTCGGAACGGTGAATCCGGATGCCGCCGGTGATGGAAACGAACCCGACCACATCGTCGCCGTAAATGGGATGGCAGCAGCCTGCCAGTTTGTAATCGAGCCCGTGCAGGCCTTTGTCGATGATGAGGACATCCTCAGTCCCCTTGTTGCGGAGTGATTCGCCATTCGCGAATTCGAGATTGAAATCTTCGGCGCTATGGGAATGCAGTTCGATTTCCGGCGACGGAGCCTGTAAAGCGTCATAGGCTTTCAGCACATCGTCGACTGAAATTTCTCCGACCGAGAGGGCATGAAAAAATGCCGTCTGGTTTTTGTATCCCATTTTGACGATGAGACGAGCCTCGTCGGCCTCAGAAATCTCGATTTTACGGTTTTTGAACCGGCGATGAAGCATCTCGCGGCCTACCAGAGCCTCGCGGTTTTCAATTTCCTTGACCGTCTGTTTGATGCGGATACGAGCCTTGGAAGTCACGACAATGTTGAGCCAGTCCAGCTTGGGTGTCTGAGTGTTGGATGTCAAGACTTCGACCGTGTCGCCCGAATGGAGGACATAATTGATTTTGACGTTTTTATTGCCTACACGAGCACCTACGCAAGTGGCTCCAAGTTTAGAATGAATGGCAAACGCAAAATCCAGAATTGTGGCTCCCTTGGGCAGCCGATGGACGTCTCCCGTAGGAGTGAATACAAAGATTTCTTCCTGATAGAGCCCCATCGAGAAGTGTCTCATCAGTTCGTCGGGAGATGCATTCTGTTCCAGGATTTCGCGAATGGACGCCATCACCTGATCTACCGTTCCCTGCGACTTGATTCCTTTGTATTTCCAATGAGCGGCCAGACCCTTTTCGGCGACTTCATCCATCCGTTTGGTTCTGATTTGAACCTCTACCCACCGGTTTTCGGGACCTTTCACTGTGATGTGCAGACTTTCATAACCATTGCTCTTGGGGATGTCGATCCAGTCTTTCAGACGCTTGGGATTGGGTGCGTACATATCCGTTACCAGGGAATAAACCTGCCAGCACAACGCTTTTTCCTTCGTCCGGTCGTCGGGCGCATCAATTATGATACGGATGGCAAACAGATCGTAAATACGGTCAAGGGTAGTGTTCTGAACTTTCAGTTTGTGCCAGATGGACGAGATGCTCTTGGTGCGTCCTTTGATTGAAAAGGGAACAGCCACCACTTCTTTCAGTCTTGTCTCAAGCGGGGCGATAAAAGCCCGGATATAAGCTTCGCGTTCAGCTTTCGTATTGCTCAAATCGCTTGCAATCTGGTCGTAGATATCCCTGTGCTCATATTTGACCGCCATATCTTCCAGTTCGCTCTTGATGGTGTAGAGACCCAATCTGTGGGACATGGGTGTATAGAGTAACTGACACTCTTCCGTCACCTGATGCCGGTATTCGATGTCGGGGTGATGATTGAGCAATTTCATCACGGCATAACGGTCGGCAATCAGGCAGATAATGACCCGGAAGTCCTCAGCCATCGACAAAAGCAGTTTGCGGAAATTTTCGTCTTTGATGCTGTCGTGCTGTACATACAGATTCTTCACCTTGGCCATACATTCCACCAGGTGGGCTGTCTCATCGCCAAAACTGGCTTTCACTTCGTCCCGTGTAATGTTTCCGCATTCGAGTAGCGGAGACAGAAGAAGGGTTAGAATGGAGGGTTGCCTTAAACCTATTTTATTATATATAGTCCAGACAGAATACAGAACGACAAGCATGGGGGAGAGGTTGTGGCTGTCGCGACGGTAAGCACCGGAAGCGAGTCCCTTGCGAATGAGACTTGTTGCGTCGTTCCATTCGGAGTCCTTGAACAGGGGTTTAATCTCCCGATAGATATTGCGCACAATATCCGACAGGAGCAGACGCTCTTCATCATTCCAATCATTGAAGTCGAAAGTTTTCATATCTCGATGGGTAATTTTTCACATTTTTACCTTGCAAAGATAAGTAAAAACATGTAAAACACAATTTTTGTGGGGGCAAAATGTCATTTTTTTTCAAAGAAAGTTGGATATTTCAAAAAAAAACGCTACTTTTGACGCAAAATTTATTATAAACCAATAAGCAAATTAATAAAAAATGTTTACAAAACACGATTTGGAAACACTTGCCAAAAAGGGTATCAGTGTAGAAAAGGCAGAGTCACAAATGGCGTCTTTTGCCAAAGGTTTCCCCTATCTTAATCTTAAGAGTGCAGCCTCGCTTGATTATGGTATTATGGCTATCGATGACGACAAAGCTTCCTATTATCAGGATCTTTGGACCAGATATCTTGCAGCGAACAAACAGATTCTCAAGTTCGTTCCTGCCAGCGGCGCCGCCAGCCGTATGTTCAAAAATATGTTTTCTTTTCTGGAGGCCGACTATACGGTTCCCACAACCGACTTCGAGAAGAAGTTCTTCAATGAAATCCACAACTTTGCCTTCTTCAAGGCATTGGATGAAGTCTGCATGAAGAATGAAGGAAAAGATATCGACAGTCTTGTCGCAGCAGGCAATTATAAACCTGTTGTAGAGAATCTGCTTCTTGCCAAGGGCCTCAATTACGGAGCGCTTCCCAAAGGCCTTCTCCTTTTCCATAAGGCAGCACAAGATGTGCGTACCGCAGTTGAGGAACATTTGGTGGAAGGCGCACTTTATGCTGCCAATGGTGAGGGCAAGGTCAATCTCCACTTTACCGTCTCTCCCGAACATCAGGCTCTCTTCGAATCCCTTATTGCCAATAAAAAGTCTTTGTATGAGAAAAAATACGGAGTGAGCTACAATATTACATTCTCTGTTCAGAAATCTTCGACAGACACCCTCGCCGCCAATCTCGACAACACTCCTTTCCGCGATGATAACGGTGACTTGGTTTTCCGTCCCGGCGGTCACGGAGCACTCATCGAAAACCTGAATGAACAGGATGCCGATGTGATCTATGTGAAGAACATCGACAACGTTGTTCCGGACAAACTGAAACCCATCACGGTGAAGTACAAACAGATCCTTGGAGGTGTACTTGTCTCTGTTCAGCAGATGATTTTCTCCTATCTGCAGAAACTCGAGTCGGGTCATTACACCCACGAACAGCTTATCGAGATGCTCTATTTCCTCCAGACATCGCTCTGCGTGAAGAATCCCGATACCAAGTTGCTCGAAGACAGCGAACTTGCCATCTACATTAAAACCAAACTGAACCGCCCGTTGCGTGTCTGCGGTATGGTGAAGAATGAAGGTGAGCCCGGTGGCGGTCCTTACATCGCGCAGAGCCCGGACGGTACATTCCAGCCACAGATTCTGGAAAGTGTGCAGATAGATACCGAGAACCCGGCATCCATGGCCATTATGAAGGGTGCTACCCACTTCAATCCCGTAGATTTGGTTTGTGCTGTGCGCGACAAGAACGGCAAGCCTTTCAATCTGTTGAATCATGTAGATCCCCAGACCGGATTCATTTCCTCAAAGTCCAAGAACGGACGCGAACTGCGTGCTCTCGAGCTTCCCGGCCTTTGGAACGGTGCCATGAGCGACTGGAATACGGTATTCGTTGAAGTCCCTGTTGAGACATTCAACCCGGTAAAGACCGTCAATGACCTTCTCCGTCCTCAACACCAATAAAATATGAATATGAAATTACGCCTCATACTGATGAACTTTCTACAGTTCGCAGTATGGGGGGCATATCTGACCTCGATGGGCCGTTATTTGGCATCGATAGGGCAGGGTGAGACCATCGGCAACTATTATGCCATCCAGGGTATTGTGTCTATTTTCATGCCCGCGCTGATTGGAATTGTTGCCGACCGGTGGATAGAAGCCCAGAAGGTGCTTTCCCTGTGTCATATCCTTGCCGGTGGTTTCATGCTATGGGCAGGATGGTACGGACTGACAGCCGGAGACTCCTTCAACGGAGGCACGCTGTTCCTCCTCTACAGTCTTTCCGTAGCATTCTACATGCCCACGCTGGCCATTTCCAACTCGGTTGCCTTTACCGCTCTGAAGAGTGAGGGACTGGACACCGTTACCAACTTCCCTCCGATTCGTGTTTTCGGTACGATAGGATTCATCTGCGCGATGTGGTTCGTGGATTTCACCGGATTCCAGAATACGAGCGACCAGTTCATTGTCTCTGGCATGCTGAGCCTTCTGCTGGCACTCTATTCTCTGCTCTTCATGCCCCATTGCCCCACGGGTCAGGGCGGTTCGAAGTCTTTGGTTGAGTCGTTAGGTTTGAAAGCATTTACTCTGTTCAAAGAGAAACGGATGGCTTTGTTCTTCATTTTCTCTTTCCTCCTGGGTGTGTCGCTTCAGATTACAAACGGTTATGCCAATACTTACATCGGGTCTTTTGAGGCAATCCCGGGTTATGAGGGCCTGTTCTTTGTGAAGCATTCCAACCTGCTGATTTCCCTTTCCCAGATTTCCGAAGCCTTGTGCATCCTACTGATTCCCTTCTTTTTAAAAAGGTATGGTATTAAGGTTGTAATGCTCATCGCGATGTTCGCCTGGGTGTTCCGCTTCGGATTCTTCGGGTTGGGTGATCCCGGCTCGGGTGTATGGCTCTTTATCCTCTCGTGCATCGTCTATGGTGTGGCTTTCGACTTTTTCAATGTTTCCGGCGGTCTTTTTGTGGATGAGTCCGTCAATCCGTCGATGCGTTCGTCTGCCCAGGGTCTGTTCATGATGATGACCAACGGCCTGGGTTCAACCATAGGTTCGCTGGCTGCTCAGGCGGTTATCAACGCCAATGTCTTCTCCCAGCCTCTGGCGGCACAGGAAGCAGGATGGCGTGCCTCCTGGTATATGTTCGCAGCCTATGCCCTTGTCGTTGCCGTTCTGTTCTGGATTCTGTTCCGTTATAAACATCAGCCGGCCAAGTAAGGAATGATAATATTCTATGCTCCCGATATTCTGACAAACCCGATTCTTCCGGAGGAGGAGTCGGGTCATGTCGTTCGGGTGCTCCGTAAACGGGCAGGGGAGGAGATTGTCGTTGTCGATGGACAGGGACATCGCTATACTGCACGTATTATGGATGCGCATCCCAAACATTGCGAAGTCGAGATTCTTTCTGCCGAGACTTTGCCGTTCCGTCCCTATCAGATCTCTCTGGCCGTTGCGCCGACCAAGAATCTCGACCGTATTGAATGGATGCTCGAGAAATGTGTCGAGATGGGATTGGAGCGGTTTACTCCCCTGTTGTGCCGTTTTTCAGAACGCAGGGAACTCAAACTTGAACGTCTCCAGCGCATCGCGGTCTCGGCCATGAAACAGAGTCTCAAGGCGCAGCTGCCCGAACTGAACCCTATGACGGATATCAGAACTTATATCGCGGAGCCTTTCGAGGGACAGAAGTTCATTGCCCATTGTATGTCTGACCATGAACGCAAGCTTCTTTCCCGCGAAATCAAACCCGCAACTCCGGTTCGCATATTGATAGGGCCTGAGGGTGATTTCTCTGACGAAGAAGTTTCTCTGGCACTGGCCAACGGTTATGTCCCGGTGTCTTTAGGCAACGAGCGTCTTCGCACCGAGACGGCATCTCTGGCCGCTGTCCATACGGTTCACGTCATCAACGAACTCCGTTTAGACTGAAAGGACTATAGGATAAAAGGACTATAGACTAAAG
>Ga0326514_10001372_pt1 | contig 15890 bp, 23 predicted proteins | sample 3_2548_0518_D_FD_203653 | JGI IMG/M metagenome (GOLD analysis project Ga0326514, IMG submission 203653) | Bovine rumen microbial communities from UC Davis, California, United States - 3_2548_0518 | ecosystem: Host-associated > Mammals > Digestive system > Stomach > Rumen | place: USA...
TGAGGAACGAATTACGCTGTTCGCTCTCTACTAATTCGAAAATACGATGAGAAAGAAAAAAATAGCCGAAGAAAACTTTATTTTGTCGTATTATCAGCAGATTGAAAATGGGTCGGTAACTGTCGGCCGATGGATACGGCTGATTTATGAGTATCTTGTCAACGGCTTGGAGAAAAAGCTGTTTTCCTTTGACCAAAAGAAAGCGAATGCGGCGATTGATTGGGCAGAAGAGCATTGGTTTCATACTGAAGGGCATCTCGCTCCCAGTCGTATAAAATTGGAGCTTTGGCAAAAAGCAATGCTGTCGGCGATATTCGGAATTGTTGATGATGAGGGTCATCGGCAGTTTCGGGAAGTTCTGCTTGTTGTCGCAAGGAAAAACGGAAAGTCAATTATCGGCTCTGGGATCGGCAATTACTTTTTCAGAGTCGAGGGTGGTTTCGGTGCGAAAGTGTTTTGCCTCGCTCCGAAGCTGGAACAGGCTGACATTGTTTATAACAACATCTGGCAAATGGTCACGCTTGATCCAGAGTATCAGGCGATGAAAGAAGCTCTTGACGAGCGAGACACGCATAATGTCAAGATCCACGATCAATCCATGTTGCCGAAGCACCGGCAATCTGACCTCGCAATCATTGGCACGAACTCAAATGTAAAGAAGATTGCTTTTTCCGCAAAGAAGTCAGACGGCTTCAATCCGAGTTGCTGTTTATGCGATGAGATAGCCGCATGGGAAGGCGACAAGGGATTAAAACAATATGAAGTCATGAAAAGCGGTATGGGAGCGAGGCTTGAAGGGCTCTTGTTTGCCTTTACCACATCGGGATATGTAAACGACAGCATATATGACGAACTGGTAAAACGCTCTACCCGCTTTTTGTTGGGAGACAGCAAAGAAACAAAGCTCTTGCCGTTCCTTTATATGATAGATGATGTTGAAAAGTGGAACGACATCAATGAGCTCAGGAAAAGCAATCCGAATTTAGGAGTATCGATCCCGGTCAAGTTCATGCTTGAGGAGATAGCGATTGCGGAAGGATCTCTGTCAAAAAAAGCCGAGTTCCTGACAAAGTATTGTTGTATCAAGCAGAATAGTTCCCTCGCTTGGTTGCCAGCGAAGACAGTTGAGGACGCTTGCGGCGAGGAATTGAAGCTCGATGATTTCCGCAACTCTTACGCAGTCGCCGGTATTGACTTAAGCCAGGTGCGAGATCTGACCGCTTGCACAGTTGTCATAGAGCGAGGCGGGGAGCTTTACGTTTTCGCAAAGTTCTTTTTACCGGCCGAGCGCATTGACGAAGCAACGCAAAGGGATGGATTGCCATACAATATCTATATTCAGCGTGGCTTGCTTCAACTCTCTGGTGACAACTACATCGATTATCATGACTGCTTCAACTGGTTCAAGATGTTAGTTGAAGAGTATCAGATTTATCCGTTGCAAGTTGGCTATGACCGCTATTCGGCTCAGTATCTTGTCCAAGACATGAAAGCATACGGATTTCAGATGGACGATGTTTTCCAAGGAGAAAATCTTTATCCGATCATTTTGGAAACCGCTGGATTGCTTGAGGACAAGAAAATCCATATCGGAAACAATGACCTTTTAAAAATCCATCTGTTGAATAGTGCTATAAAGATGTCAACAGAGCGAGGGCGGGGGAAACTGATAAAGATAAACCCGAATGCTCATATTGACGGCTGTGCGGCTTTACTCGATGCTATGACAGTCCGTCAAAAGTGGTTCTCCGAGATCGGGGAGCAGTTGAAAAATTGAGGTGATGTAAATGGGGCTGTTTGACCGCCTTTTCGGGAACAGACCGAAAGAGGAAGAAAAATACTTAGCGACATTTAAGATGCTTGACGGCTATACGCCACGCTTTACCAGTTTCGGCGGCGGGGTATATGAGTCTGAGCTTATTAGAGCGGCGATTAATACAAGGGCAACTCACATAAGCAAATTGAAAGTAGAGACTTACGGAGCAGCCCGCCCCGCTCTTCAAACAAAGCTCAAAAACAACCCGAATGAGTTTCAAACGTGGTCACAGTTTCAATATCGCTTGTCAACGCTTCTTGATGTCCACAATACGGCGTTTATTACGCCCGTCTTTGATCAGTATGGCCAACCGAGCGGGATTTATACGCCGCTCCCGAATAGGTGCGAGATCGTCCAATATAAGGGCGTTCTGTACTTGCGTTATGAGTTTAGCTATGGAGTCAAAGCCGCCGTTGAGCTTGCGTATTGTGGCATCATGACCAAGTATCAATACCGCAACGACTTTTTCGGGGAAAGCAATGACGCATTACGCCAGACGATGGAGCTCATTCACATTCAAAATCAGGGCATTGAGGAAGGTGTAAAGAGTGCGGCGAGTTATCGGTTTATGGCACAGCTCTCCAATTTCGCAAAGGCTGAGGATCTGTCGAAAGAGCGGCAACGCTTCACGGCCGAAAACTTTTCTAAAGACGCAAAAGGCGGCGGGCTTCTTCTTTTCCCGAATACCTACCAGAATGTGAAACAAGTGGAAGTCAAGCCGTGGGTCGTTGATGCAGAACAGCGTAAGGCGATAGAGGCAAATGTCTATCGCTATTATGGCGTGAATGACGATGTCCTGACAAACCACTTTACGGCTGATAACTGGTCGGCATTTTATGAGGGGGCTATAGAGCCCTTTGCCATTCAAGAGAGTGAAGTGCTCAAAAAGATGTTTTTCACGCTGAGAGAGCAGAGCCAAGGGAACGGCGTAACAGTAACGGCAAATCGCTTGCAGTATCTCAGCAACCAAGACAAGCTCAATGTTTCGGCTCAGATGGCCGACAGGGGCTTGATGACAAGAAATGAAATTAGAGAGATTTGGAACTTGCCGCCGCTCCCGGAGCCGCTTGGCTCTCAGTTGCCTGTTAGAGGCGAATATTACAACGTAGGAGATGAGAACAATGACGATGAAAAAGGAAATCAGAGCGTTTGACTTTGAAGTCCGTGCAGAAGAAAACGAGGAGCACGGGCATTTTCTGAGCGGTCGGCCTATTGTTTTTGGACAGCGTACAAATTTAGGATGGTATGATGAGGTCATCGAGGCGGGGGCTCTGGATGTCACAGACCTCAAAGATGTTCGTTTCCTTGTTAACCATAACACCGATATGATCCCGCTTGCCAGAAGCCGCAATAATACCGCAAATTCAACCATGCAAATGAGCGTTGATGCCGAGGGTATGGGCATCCGTGTTGACCTTGACACGGAGAACAACGCTGATGCAAAAAGCCTTTACTCCGCAGTCGGGCGGGGCGACATTACCGGGATGTCGTTCATGTTCGTTGTGGATAAAGATAGCTGGGATGATGTAGACACAGAACACCCGACAAGGCACGTTAGAAGTATCAAAACTGTGCTTGAGGTTTCTGCTGTTACATGGCCAGCATATAGCCAGACTTCAATCCAGACAAGAGGCCTTTCCGATGCGTTGGATAGCGCACGGGAGTCGCTGGACAGCGAAAGAGCCAGACTTGCCGAGATTGAAAAACGCAAGCAAAAAATCCGCATTATGTTGGAGGTTTCTTAAATGGAAATCAAAGAAATGACTATTGAACAGCTTGAAGAGCGCAAAGCGGCGATTGCCGTAGAGCTTGACGCTCCCGAAGCTGACCTTGATGCGCTTGAGTCTGAAGCCCGTGCAATCAAGGAAGAGATCGAAGCCCGCAAAGACGAAGAAGCGAAAAAGGCTGAGATCAGAGCGGCCGTTGCCGCCGGTGCTGGTCAGGTGACCGAAAAATTTGAAGAAAAGGAGTCAAAGAAAATGACTGTTGAAGAAATCCGCTCCATGCCGAATTATGTTGAAGCATATGCAAATTACATCCGCACGGGCAGAGATGAGGAGTGCCGCATGATCCTCACCGAAACCAACCCCGGCTCCGTTGTCGGTGGTGGCCCCGTTCCCGTTCCCGTCATTGTTGACGAGATCGTCCGTACCGCATGGGATAAGAATGACATTCTCACCCGTGTTCGCAAGACCAACTTCAAGGGCAATCTGAAAGTCGCCTTTGAGCGTTCTGCTGATGCCGCTGTTGTTCATACTGAGGGTACTTCTGCTCCGTCCGAAGAGTCTCTGGTTCTTGGTATCGTTACCATGATCCCGAAGAATATCAAGAAATATATCCGTATTACCGATGAAGCGGCCACGATGGGCGGCGAGGCTTTCCTGCGTTACATTTACGATGAGCTGACCTATCAGATCATCAAGAAGCTGGCCGATGATGTTGTCAGCGATATCGCCGGTGCTGGCACTTCTCACAGCGGCACGGCTGTTGGCGTTCCTAAGGTTTCTGCTTCTCCCGCTGTTGGCTGTGTTGCGAAAGCGATGGGCTATCTGTCCGATGAAGCGACTGACCTTTGCGTTGCTATGAACCGCCTGACCTTTGCCGAGTTCAAGTCCGCTCAGTATGCCGCCGAGTATGCTGTCGATGTGTTTGAGGGTCTGCCTGTAGTGTTTACGAATGCTCTCCCGGCTTATTCTGCCGCAAGTGCGAACGGCGTTTACGCTATCGTTGGCGACTTCAAGGGTGCTCAGGTCAACTATCCTGAGGGCGAGGGCGTTGCCATCAAGTATGACGATCTGTCCGAAGCTGAAGCTGACCTCATCAAGATTGTCGGCCGTCAGTATGCGGCTCACGCCGTCACGGCTCCTGGCCGCTTTGTCAACGTGACCAAACCCGGAACCTGATGAAGGTTAAACTCTTACGGGATACAAGAGTCAATATGAAAGCTGGGGAAATCGTAGAGGTTTCCCCAGTTGTTTTTCAGAATATGGTGACTCTTGGAGTGGCTGAACCAGTCACAGAAGAAAAGAAGAAAACGACCAGAGCAAAGAAAGGCTGATTGTTGATGCGTTTGCTGATTGGTATTCCTTGCATGGACTTTGTTCATGTTGAATTTATGCGCTCTTTATCTGCTCTCATTGTTCGTTTAAAGGACGAAAATATTGATTTTGAGCTTGATATTGAGTCGGGTACTTTGGTTTATCTGGCACGGGAAAGAATAGCGCACAAGGCGATAAATGAGGGCTTTACGCACGTTTTATGGCTTGATAGCGACATGGTATTCGGGGAAGATGTCCTTGAAGATTTGATGTTTTCTGGGAAGCCGTTTGTATCGTGCATTTACCATGCTCGCCGAAAAGGATATGCGTCTTGCGTCTTTAAAAGCATCGAGCCTGGGGAAGATGTCCATTTTGATGAATACCCCGCCGAGCTTTTCCAGATTGCGGGGTGCGGTTTCGGTTGTTTGCTCATCACAACGGAGATCCTGAGCTATGTGCTGTTGCATTATGGTACTTGCTTTTCGCCGCTCCCAAATTTAGGCGAGGATCTGGCCTTTTGTAAACGTGTTACGGATTTGGGTTATCAGATCTGGTGTGACCCCGCTGTCGTATGTGGCCATATTGGGCATATCACTATTTATCCCGAAGATTACCAAAACTGGAAAACGACAATCAGCAATTATAGCGAGGTGGCGAAAAATGGCAGTTGATACATCACAAGTTGAAGCCGCAAAGAAAGCGAAACGGATAACGACAACCGACTTTGACGATGAAGTCCAGAGGCTTTTGGAAACGGCCGAGCTTGATTTGGGCATCGCTGGCGTTGTGATACCGGCCGAGGCAAGCAATATTGTCTTGCAAGCGAAAATCACATATTTCCTGATGAATTTCGGGGAGCCTGATAATTATGACCGCTTGAAAGCGTCCTATGACGAACAGAAAAAGCAACTTGCTACTTGCACCGGTTTCACAGATTGGTTGGTGAGTTAAATGGACAGATCGGATGTTATAACGCTGTTGTCTGTAACAAGGACACAAGACGATTACGGCGTATGGCGGGAGACAATCACCGAGAGGAATGTGTATTGCAATGTGGCATCTGTCACAAGGGCAGAGTTTTTCGAAGGTGGCCGAGCTGGGTTAAATCCTGAGTATCGGATGACGATGTTTTTCGGCGACTATAACGGAGAAACCGCCTTGATTTATAAGGGTAATACATATTCCATTTATCGCACTTACCAAGGCAGAAACGATGATCTTGAGCTATACGTTGAGCGTAAGGGTGGCTCAAATGGCAAAAAGAAAACGGATTAAACCGATTGACTTGTCGGCGACTGTCGAGGCGTTGCTTGCTGAATATGGTAACGCTGTTTTTGATGTTATGACGGATTGCGTTGAAGAAGTGACAGACGAGGCAACGAAAAAGCTCCAGACGGTTAATCATTGGGCGAATGAGGGAAGTGGAGCCTATGCCAGCGGTTGGGAGAATGAAGAAACTGTCGGCAATGGCCGCTTGTCAAAAGAAAAGGTCATTTTCAACGGACAGCATTATCGATTAACGCATCTGCTTGAAAATGGTCATGTTATCCGTAACGGAACAGGCCGCACGTTCGGCCGCACGGGGAAATATCCTCATATCGCCCCCGTCAATGATTGGGCAAATGCCGAGCTCCCGGCTCTTGTTAGAAGAAAGGTGGAAAGCCTATGACATATAAACAAGTCTCAACAATGATATCTGAAATTGGCTTGCCTTATGCCTACAACCAATTCTCAGACCGCACAGATGTCGAGCCGCCTTTCATCTGTTTTCTTTTTACCGGCTCAAATGATTTGATGGGTGACAATGTCAACTATCAGAAAATCCGCACTCTTGCCATCGAGCTTTACACCGACAATAAGGATTTTGAGCTTGAGGAAGCAGTTGAAAGCAAACTTATAGCAAACGAAATCCCTTTTATCCGTCAGGAAACATATCTTGACGGGGAGAAAATGTTCATGGTCGTTTATACGACCCAAATCGTTATCGAGGAGGAAATCAATAATGGCTGATACTAACAAGATTAAGTACGGCATCAAAAATGTTCATTATGCAGTCGCCACGATTGCGGCGAACGGATCTGCAACCTATAGCACTCCCGTTGCCCTTCCCGGTGCTGTTTCCATCAGCCTTGACGCTCAGGGCGATACCACTCCGTTTCACGCTGACAATATCGTCTATTGGACGGGTGTAGCCAACAACGGATATGAGGGCGACTTGGAGCTTGCGAAGATCCCTGATGCGTTTTTCAAGGATGTTCTTGGCTATGGCGAGGACAATAACGATGTTCTTTACGAAGATGCGGGGGCGACTCCTGTTCATTTTGCGCTTATCTTCCAGTTTGAGGGCGATGCTCACGCAAAGCGGCACGTTCTTTACAATTGCGTTGCCAGCCGACCGGCCATCTCTGGCCAGACCAAAGAGGACTCCGTTGAACCGCAGACCGAGTCAATCAGCATTACGGCGACTTCCATTTACAACGCCGCTCTTGACAAAGATGTTGTCAAAGCGTCTTGCACTCCGACAGAGTCGACTCAGTATAACGGCTGGCTGACTTCCGTCTATCAGCTTACGACAACCTGAGAAGGGAGTCTAAACGATGTATAATGAGGTCAAAATCGGGAGCAGAACTGTTCCCATGCTGTCAATGGCTTCTGTTGATGTTTATTACAGAGAAATCTTTCATGAAGATCCTATCAAGCTCCAAGTGACGGAAAACCAAGATCCCGGAGCTATGTATGATTTTACCATGAAGATGGGCTTTGTGATGGCGAAATTCGCCGAAACCAAAGACAGAAAAGAAATGCTCAAGCTGTCGTTGTTTGATTATATCGATTGGCTCGACCAGTTTGACCGAATGGATATAGCGAACGCTCTTGAGGATGTTCAGAAAACCTATAACGGGCAGTCAATCACAACTGCGAACGCAAAAAAAAACAACGCAGAACTGAGCGACAGCTGACAACAGCTCTATTCGTACTCCGAGCTTTTCAAATGCATCTAACCTTGGATGATTTGGACAGCTTGGAGTACGGCTTTGTTTTAGACATGATGACAGAGAGCGATAATGATGAATGCAAATACCAGGCGGTTGCAGATCAGTCGGATTTTGACCGCTTCTGAGAGGTGATTAGATGGCCGGCGGGCGAATTGCTGGTATTACCATCAAAATCGGCGGCGATACCACAGAACTTAATCAATCGCTGAGAGGCGTTGACAAAGAATTAAAGAAAACACAATCCACGTTGAGAGATGTTGACAAGCTCCTCAAGCTCGATCCGACAAACACCGAGCTTCTGACGCAGAAACAGAAAGCTCTCAAGAGTGCGATTGATGCGACAAAAGAGCGGCTCAAGATGCTTAAAGAAGCTCAGTCAAAGGTACAAGAGGGTACGGCTGAGTGGGATGCTCTACAACGTGAAATTGTAGCCACAGAGCAAAGCCTTGGAAGGCTGGAAAGCGAGTACAGGCAGTTCGGAAGTGTAGCCGCTCAACAAGTTATTGCGGTCGGAAACAAGCTCCAAGATGTCGGGAAGAAAGTTGACGATGTAGGAAAGAAGCTGAGGGGCTTTTCTGGAGCTGGTGCGGCCGTGCTTACCGCTTTAACTGGTTTAGGATATAAGACAGTTACGGCGGCAGACGAAATGCAGACCTTGTCAGATCGCACGGGGCTAACAACGGAAGAAATCCAAAAGTTTCAATATGCGTCCGACAGGGTGGATGTTTCCCTTGAGTCTATGACGGGGGCAATGTCCAAAATGAAAAAGAACATGACCGGCCAGCCAGAAGTCTGGGAGAGTTTGGGCGTATCTGTTACGAATGCTGACGGGTCGCTCCGAAATACGACCGAAGTCTTTTATGAGACTATAGAAGCATTGTCTCATATCGAGAACGAAACTGAGCGAGACTTGGTTGCTATGTCTTTGTTTGGCCGTGGAGCTGATGAGCTGGCCGGGATTATCGATGACGGCGGGCAGTCGCTCCGAGCGTATGGCCAAGAGGCTGAGGATCTGGGGCTTATTCTTGACCAAGATGTTATTGACCAGATGAACGAAGTCAATGACCAGATCGACAAATCGAAAGCGCAACTCAAAGCAACGGGCTTACAGTTGGGAGCCAAGGTCGGCAAGGTGCTCATCCCGATTATTGAGAAGATAGCCGCCGGGATTGAAAAGCTCATCGGTTGGATGGATAAGCTGTCACCGAAACAGCTCCAAGTCATTATGACAATCGCCGGTATTATCGCCGTTGTCGCTCCGTTACTGATGATAATTGGGAAGATTATCACGGGCATCGGGATGGCGATAACTGTAGTTGGAAAGATAATGACAGTTATGGCGGCAGTAAATCCCGTTGTGCTGATAATTATTGCCGTGATTGCGGCCTTGATTGCGATTGGAGTCTTGCTTTACAAGAACTGGGATAAAATTAAGGCAAAAGCGCAAGAGCTCTGGGCGAATGTTGTAGCGAAGTTTAACGCTATCAAGGACGGCATAGCAACGGCACTTGAAACGGCAAAAGCTAAGGTCGTTGAGATCTGGGATAATATCAAGACCACAATAACCACAACAATCGACAATGTCAAAACGGCAGTCACAAACAAGGTCGAGACTATGAAATCGAATGTCATCTCAAAGTTTAACGCTTTGAAGGACGCTGTTTCGAATGTCATCGAGAAAATCAAAGGGCTGTTTAAATTTGAGTGGAAGTTGCCGAAGATCAAGCTCCCGCACGTTGTCGGCGAGGGTGCGGATATGCACATCGAGTGGTATCGGTCGGCGTATGACAATCCTGTTGTGTTTACTTCTCCGACTGTCATCGGAACTCCGTCCGGGGCTAAAGGTTTTGGCGATGGTCATGGGGCTGAGATCGTCATGGGGCTTGATAAGCTGAGAGAGATGGTCGGGAGTCAGAGCGAGAACGTGACAGTCAATGTTGTTCTCCAAGGCGATGCACGGGGGCTTTTCAAGGTTGTAAGCCAGACAAACAACATGAGGACAAGAGCCACGGGTTACAATGCTCTTGCGATGGGGTGAGTATATGCTGAGTAATTTGTTTAAAATCGGGTCTACTGATTTGACCAAATATGAGGACGCAGAAAAGCACTCCGTCAATCAGAGCGATGTGTATACCAATTGGACGGACGGGAATTATATTGAGCATAGGACATTAGCCAGGACGAGGATAACGGGTACTGTGTATCTCAAGTTCCCACGGGTTACAGATTATTCGGCTTTTCTTGCGTTGCTGGCATCTCAGCGAGATACAGACGGATATTATCCTGTTACTGTTTATTGCTCAAATACCGGCTCCGCTGAGGTGATAAGCGCATTCCTTGATATTGTCGGGGAAACCAAATGGGATTTGACCAGCCCGATGAAATATCATGGTATCACGCTCCAAATCACAGAAAGGTGACAGCCTATGTTGACAATTCCATCTGAAGTAAAAGCGTTGTTCAGCTCTGACACAGTACACAAGAATTTTCATGTGCGGTTTCCTGACGGCGAATATACTGACTTGAATAACGAGGACATTGTCTCTGAAAGTGTTCAGTTTACGGAGTCTCTGTGTAGTCAGCAGTATTTCAAGTTTGGACTTGCAGAAGCGAGTCAGATAGAGTTTGTCGCCGTTGGTATTCCCAATGTCAGAGGAGCCTATATCGAGTGCGCTATTGAGATAGATTGCACAAGGCTTGGAGATGCTTGGGCGGCGGCTCATTTGCCAGACCTTACACTCCCATTCCTGACGGCTCAGACTTGTTTCTATGGCGACAAATTATACTATCGAGTGCCGTATGGACGCTTTCGGATAGATACTTGTCCTCGCAACCACGGAGCTATGTGGCAGAGACAGATCACGGCATACTCTGATACAGTTCACAGCAATGACAATATGTGCAAGGTTGAAGCGGCGAAACAATCCACTCCGACATACAACTGGATCAAGTACAACATCAACCTTGCCATGTTCGTATATTCCAATATCTATGAACACAATCCAGCAAGAATAGTTGATGCCGGATATACAGCATCAGCTCCATATACGCCTGCAACAGCAAGAGCAGTCAGAGGTGCTGGCATAGTCTTTGACACGATAAACAAGAATGACAATCTTGATTATGAGATGACGGTCATTCCTGACGGAATAGGCTTCACGCTTCAACCTGCTGCCGAAACTACATCGGAGCTTCTTTTCCGTGTTCAGATTGAACACACAGAGTCACAGGATCAGCTCAAGGACAATCTGCTTGCGTTCATGGAAGATTATGACATTGTTGTTGACGGCAATGTCCTGACAGAAGCAGAAAAAGCAAAATTCCTTGAGGAAAATGTCTGTTCTTGCATTTTGCCGAAACTGCACTTCACGGATTATGATTGGGAGTTCAGAACAACAAACAGAAGCACAGCTATCCTGACTGACAGTTTGGATGGTGGTGTGATATTGGATGCCGACTCAATCATCTATCCACAGAAACTTAGCCAAGAGAAAATGACGGCTTTTGTTTCAAAGGTTAGTTTCATACAGATTAATACCACACATTCCGGATCGACAACTACTGCATTTATTTATGGTGACTCATATGAAGATCCGGTGTTTACCATGTACACGAAACCGAATGATGTGCTTCACGATCTGATTGTGAGTTCAAACAACACTTTGAAACAGAACTACGGCAAACAGAAGTATTATTCCCATTACAATTCTCTGACATACACCGGACTGCTTCAAGGATTTCTTGAGATCATCGGGGCATTTCTCAAGCCAAACCGCTCCGGCGCTCTTGATTTCTTCCAGATGGCAGACAATCCGACACCGATTGCCGTATCTGCTTCTGACTGGTCGAGCTTTTGGTGGGACGAAACGCCGATTGACAGTATCGGACTTGTTAACGTGATTTACACGCAAGACGGCGAAGAGCAACAGCAGAGCTTCAATATAGGCGATGGAAACAGCGTCTACACGATTGAAAACAACGAGGTATTGAAGAGTGCCGAGCTTGACGAAACGACAATGCAGAGCATTTTAACAACGTATTTTGAGCCAAATGCAAGCGTTGTTAATTTCACGCCTGTCGAGTTGGAGATGCGAGGACTTCCGTATTTGGAGAGTGGGGATTATATCGAGCTGACAGCCGAGGACGGCGAAACAGTACAAACATATATCCTTGCTCAGACAATCAGCGGTATTCAAAATCTCCGAGCTGATGTGACATCAACAACTGGCGACTTGTTAGAGGTGCGAGATGAGTAAACGATTAATTGAGCAGTTTGGCAGTTCTGGCAAGGTAAGCAATCTGCCGCAGAATATTCGGCTTGTGATGTCAGAGGAAATCACGGACGCAACGATATATACTCTCACTCCCGAAGCTGGGGCAATGTATATTTTGTTCTCAAAAGAGTTTAACGCAAGCAACAGCAATTTCTATGGTGAGCGTCTTGTGATTATATCTGCTCCTGAAGTTGACAAGTACGGCACAACGGCTTGCAATCACGGAAACGCCTATGCAAGCTCAAACTCAGGCGTTACAATCAATTACCCGAATGACAGCACAGTAACCATTCAGAGATCAAGCGCAACATATACCGTCAGATTTGCGGTATATCGTGTTTTTTAAGAGGTGAGATAATGAGCGAATTAACACCTATCACAAGAGTTGAGAGCTATCTTGATGCGATAGTCAATAGTGGCATTCCCCCGACAGAGGACATAACAAGGATTGAAACATTCCTACAGGCAATCTATGACAATCAAGTCTGTGCCTTGACTCCCATCACACGGATAGAGATGTTCCTTGGTAAAATCAGCGGTCAAGACATAGAACTGCCTGAACCGATAACAAGGGTTGAGTTGTATCTTGCCGCCATAGCTGGCGAAGATGTCGAACTGCCCAAAAATCCAATAACACGGCTTGAGATGTATTTGGCTGAATGGGCAGATAGTGGAGATTGGACAACCATCAGCGGAGCCATTGTTGAGTTCATCACCCAACGAGCGCACAAACTCAAATCCTGTGTTGTCTCCCTCTCCCCAATTCAAGACCTATCACATGGTGATCCTTCTCCGACAAACATCTGCCCCATCAGCGGATGGACAGGGTGTAATGTGTTCAGAGCGGGAAAAAATTTGATGCCATATCCGTATTCGGCACAGTCTGGCACATACAACGGTGTAGCTTTTACTATAAACAACGATGGTTCCGTAACTCTGTCAGGAACCGCAACCGCTCAAGTATATTTTAACCTAAGAAATCTTGCGGATAAATTTTTACTCAAGGCAGGTTCTTATATTGTTAGTGATGCGTTTACGGGTTTGAAGATTGTTGTTGGGAGAGCTTCAAATAATACCATGCTCGGCAGGACAGATGTTAACAACGGAGCTTTTACGTTAACTGATGATACAGAAGCATTTGCTTTTATAGAAGTCAATAATGGCGCGACTGTAAACGGAACAATAAAACCGATGATACGCGTTGCGACAGACACATCCTCAGACTATGAACCCTACAACGGCGACACCTACTCCGTCACATGGGAAAGTGAGGTGTTCGGAGGCAACTACGACTTTGTAAGCGGCAAAGGCAAAGACGGAATGGGCGCGGTTAATTTTGATGATTTGTCATGGTCTTTAGTTTCTTCAACTTATGGAAGATGGGCGGCGATTATTTCTGATATCAAATCACCGACAGACGGAGCAACACTTCTGAATGCACTTGCAGAACAGTACAGAATTGTGACTTCAAACGCTTATAACAATGTTATAGGTACAATGTATTGTGTGCCAAACGGAACAACAATTAATGTTTGCAACGGAAGCACAACAGACAAGCCAAGCGGAAAATTCGCCTATGAACTTGCCACTCCCACAACCACCACAATCACCCCCACTCCCATCACCGCTCTTAAGGGTTACAATGCAATGTGGAGTGATGCAGGAGATATTGAGGTTACTGTACACGGCACTCCTGTTGAAGTGGAAACGCTTCAAGCTCTGAATATGTTGCTTGGTGGAGCATACAGAAACAACCAAACAGCCGAAGATGTTTCAGACGATGAAGCACTTGAAATAATCCTTGGGGGTGAACAAAGATGACACGAAACGAACTGCTGAAAATCCGCAGAATGATTGAAAAGGCATCTGTTTCCCTTGCAGACGATGAAGCACTTGAAACTCCAGAACTGTTTCCAACGTGGACAGTTGGAATTTCGGTGACGGCAGGTGACAGATACCGCTTTGACGGCAAGCTGTACAGATGCGATCAGGGTCATGTAACGCAAGAAGATTGGACTCCCGATGCGACACCTGCGCTGTGGACTGATGTGGCAGAGCCGGGAACTATTCCAGTATGGCGACAGCCACAGGGAGCGCACGATGCCTATAACAAAGGGGATCAGGTTTGGTATCCAGAAGAGCATACCAACATCTATGAGTCTCTGATTGACGCAAATGTTTGGAGTCCAGAAGCATATCCGCAAGGGTGGGCTTTAGTCAATGGAGAACAAGAATGATTATCATAATTGCGGTTTTGGTGTTTCTCAACGTGGTGAGTTTGTACGCTTGCTGTGTTGTGAGTGGCAGGGCAAGCAGATGGGAAGAGGAAAGAGATGAGCAAACAAGAGATTTATAACAGACTCCGTCAAGGCGGTCTATCTCAGGCTGGTGCTTTGGCAATGATGGGCAACTGGCAATGTGAAAGCGGTCTGGAGCCGAATAGATTGCAAGGGGATTTCAGCCCTTACAGAACTGTCAGCAAGGATTATGTCAGGCGGATTGAAAACTTCACTCTTCAGCGTGACCAGTTTGTACATGACAGCAAAGGTTTCGGCCTTGCTCAATGGACATTCTACAGCCGAAAACAAGCTCTGTGGGATATGTGGCACAAGAGCGGGTTATCTATCGCATCTGCCGAGCTTCAAGTCAAATTTGCGCTCTCTGAGCTTCAAAATGACTACTCTGCATTGCTTTCCTATCTCTGCCAGACCAATGACCTTTATGAAGCAACAGCACGGATCTGTCGTGAATTTGAACGCCCTGCGGTCAACAACATCGATGCACGTTTCCAGGCGGCAAACAGTTTGAAGTATGAGATTGATTTGGACGGAAAAACCGAAGAACCGAAACAAGAAGAACCGAAAGAAGCTCATGCCCTTGTTTTATCGGAGCTTCAAATCGGTTCAACTGGAGATGTGGTTGCTTTGTTGCAAGCGACCCTAAATGTCAGAGGTTACAATTGCGGAGCCGCTGACGGCATCTTCGGAGCAAAGACACAATCAGCACTAAACTCATTCAAGCGTGACAGAAACAAACCAACGGACGGCAAAGCCGATGCCCTGACATGGTCAGAATTATTAAAGGTAGGTGGTTAAATTGAGCGATGCAATCATAGTCGCCTTAATCACAGGCGGCATCTCACTTTTCGGCACAGTCCTCACAATCGTTCTGACGAACAGAAACCAACAGCAGAAGATCGACAACAAGATCACAGCCATCGAAACCAAGATGGAGAATATGCAAGAGGACATTCACAGCCATAACCGATACGCTCAGATGTTTTCGGAAAATATCCCGGCCATAAAACAGCACATGAGCGACATTGACAGACGGCTCGACAACATTGAAAGGAGAACAGCTTGATGAAACTGCCTGACAAAGTATACGATATCCTCAAATGGCTTTCCCTTGTCTTTTTCAACGCCATCGGAGTTCTGTACAAGACCCTGGCCTCGATCTGGGGCTTGCCCTATGGTGAAGAAGTCCTGACAACGTGTGCCGCTATTGCGCTCTTTATCGGTGCTCTGATTGGCGTATCAACCGCAGAATACCGCAAAGGCCAGCACGAACCGACCTACGGCGGCATGGTGGAAGATACCGAAGAATAATTTGTATCTTGTAAGTATCTTGCCTGTGTATTGCGTTTAAAAACGCACGATATCAAGCTCAATTTTAAGGCGGTAAAAAGTACCGCTTAAACTTCAAAAATGCTGTTAAACGCAAGAAAACAAGCTATAGATTAAAACCTGATAAAAGATACTATTAA
>Ga0326514_10001373_pt1 | contig 15881 bp, 11 predicted proteins | sample 3_2548_0518_D_FD_203653 | JGI IMG/M metagenome (GOLD analysis project Ga0326514, IMG submission 203653) | Bovine rumen microbial communities from UC Davis, California, United States - 3_2548_0518 | ecosystem: Host-associated > Mammals > Digestive system > Stomach > Rumen | place: USA...
CTTTTATGCGGGATAGCCTTCCTGCTCATCCCGCAGGATCCCTGTATGCATGAGACCCTGGCCTCCTGCGGGAAGCGGATCGGACTTTTGCCCGGCCTCCTGCTCATCCTGCTCCTGTATGGTGCGGCACTGGCCCCTTCCGCCGTATATCTGGTCATGGAAGGCGGTATTCCCCGGGGAGACCTTGTTCATATCGTCATAGAGTCACTCTATCTGCTTTCCATGCTTTATATGGTGTCGATGATATCGGGAAATACTCTTACAGGCGGAACGGTGCCCTTGATCTATCTCTTGTTCTCGGTCCTGTATTACAGAAACTCCGGCATCAGCCGATATACCCTGCTCAGGATCTTTCAGGAGCCGGGGATGTACAGAGCCGGGGAGGATGCTGTATTCCTGGTTCAGATCGTTTTGTTTTTTATTATCGGAGATTTTACTGTTGTATTTCGAAAGGGGAAGTTCTGATAATACTGGATGTGAAGAAAAACTTAATTCTGATCTCGATGCGTGTCAACATCGGCCAGGTCAACAATCAATGGAAGGATATAATATATGACTAAAGTTTTCTGCACCAGGTATGAACCTTGAAAGGATATATATGACACATAGAGCAGCATGCATGCTTACAGAATGGATTCTATCTTATAATAACGATCTGGTTCTAAATAAAAGTATAATTATTTACGGCATTGAAGCAATATTGAGTTCGATAATCGGTGTGGTACTCCTAATTGGAATATCTTTCATATTTAATCAGAGATTTCTGTGGATCTTGTTTATGTTAGGATTTGTTCCTTTACGATTATATGGCGGCGGGTATCATGCTGAAACACATGCAATATGCTATTTTATGACAGCATCAGTTTTTCTGGCGGCATATACAGCAGCTTTATTTCTTCCCTTTAATTGGCTGCTGGATGCAGGATTATCTGTTCTAAGCTGGATCATTATTTTCAGGTTAGCTCCTGTGGCTTCTAAGAACAAGCCACTGTCAGACAGTCAATATACCCGAAATAGGAGAAGATCACTAATTGTTGCCAGAGGAAAGATGTGTATAGTATTTGTTGCATTTTTCTTGGGATTCTATGGGATTTACTATAGAGTTTTTGCATTTGGTTTTTTTGCAGCTGTTTTATCAATGGCAGCAGGAAAGCATATGCACCATTTTTAACCAACGGAAGTCCACATGGACGTTAATCTATACAGTAAGGGTAAGTCCCATGGAGAAGGACTAAGGATAAGTCTGGATGATCAAACATAACTTAATTACAAAAAGGGAGAGTGTACATATGAGTAAGAAATTATTATAATTTATAGCACCACTGGCACCGGTATCGGGAAACACCACTTATGTATCCTATGGAGATGTGAAGGATAATGAATTCTTCGCTGTATCTGAAACCGGGTATCGGGCTTTTATGCAGCTGAAGAAAGCCATGCTGGCACGCTACCCGCTATGACCACTCGGTTCCTGACTGCGATTATTTTAATGGATATAAAAGCGGCTTTCATCCCACTCGCAAAAGTGTGGGATGAAAGCCGCTAGTTTATAACAGTTTCAGGGAAGATGGCTTGATCAAATACATTGCTGAGGTGGTTTTATACTTCCGGATGATGTTTGTAAAACCCTGCAGAAATTACGACTTTTTCTTGCTAAATAAGGAGATGGTTTTGATGTACCTATGCTGTCTGTTATTGCTGCTGAAGATACGGATCTCGCAGTTGTGGGGCTTGGGTCTCCACCAGATTCCGTTTTTACGGTCAGCCAGATAACCGGTCAGGCAGCGCATGATGCCGCCATGGCAGGAGACCAGTACATTCTCATAATCCTTTGTCTCCAGTTCCTTTAGGAAGGATTGGCTGCGCGCCATCATAGAGTCAAGGCTTTCTACGGTTTTGGGGGCTGGGAAGATCTCGGGGAGTGCCCAGTACAGAGACATGAAAGGTCCCATCAGGAAGTATTTTCTCTGTTCATACTTGCCAAAGTTGGTTTCAATGATCCGCTCATCAATGATAATCTCTGAGGGGTCAACGCCGCCTATGATTGCGCCAGTGTTGATGGCACGGCTGAGAGGGCTTGCGTATACTGCGTCAAAGTGGATTTCTCCTATTGCTTTTCGTGTCAGTCTTGCCTGCTCCAGACCTCTTTCGTTGAGGGGTTCATCTGTTCTTCCCTGCATGAGATGAAGCTTGTTAAGCCTGGTCTGGCCATGTCTCGTAATCCATATATTCATACATATACCTCAAGGAGCATGCGTCAGTGCCTGCCCGTTATTAATCGTACTGAAACTGTCCTGTACTTATCACATCAGTCTCTGGACTTGGATGCGATCTCAGCCTTGATGTTTGTAAGGAATTCTTCCAGTGAGATTGCACCGAGGTCATCGCCTGTACGCTTGCGGACTGCTACTGTGCCGCTTTCTGCTTCCTTAGCGCCGATGACCAGCATGTAAGGTGCGCGGTCTTCCTGCTGTGCCTTACGGATCTTGTAGCCGACCTTCTCGTTGGATTCATCCAGTACGGAACGGATGCCTGCATCCATCAGTTTTTCATGAATCTGAGATGCGTAATCCAGGGTCTTTTCGCTGACGGGGATGACTTTAACCTGTACAGGTGCCAGCCATGTAGGGAAGCGGCCTTTGGTCTCCTCGATGATGTATGCCATGAAGCGGTCCAGAGAACCAAGGATTGCGCGGTGGAGTACGACAGGTGTCTTCTCGGTGCCGTCGCTGTCGATGTAGGTAAGCTGGAATTTTGCCGGCAGACAGAAGTCAAGCTGGCAGGTGGAAAGGGTGTACTCAGCGCCTACAGCGGGCTTTACATTAACGTCAAGCTTGGGACCATAGAAGGCAGCTTCGCCGATTTCTTCTGTATACTCGATGCCGAGGTCATTCAGTACTGCTCTAAGAGCATCTTCTGCCTTGTTCCACATCTCGTCATCATCATGATATTTCTTCTTGTTTGCAGGATCACGCAGGGACAGGATGCAGCGGTAATCTGTGATGCCGAAGTCCTTATATGTCTCGAAGATCAGGTCGCATACCTTGGATACTTCTGATTCAATCTGCTCAGGTGTGCAGAAGAGGTGGGCATCGTTCTGGCAGAAGTGGCGTGCACGTTCGATACCCTTGAGTGTACCTGAAGACTCGAAGCGGAAGTCATGGGCAATCTCACCGATACGGATGGGAAGGTTCCTGTAGGAACGCTTGCGGTTAGCGTAGATCATCATGTGGTGAGGGCAGTTCATGGGGCGGAGTACATAGCTTTCGCCTTCTACTTCCATAGCAGGGAACATGTTCTCCTTATAATGATCCCAGTGGCCGGAGGTCTTGTAGAGCTCTACAGATCCTACGCAGGGAGTCATAACGTGCTGATAGTTAAGGCGGCGTTCTTTTTCTTTAATATAATTTTCCAGCTCCTGCCATACAACATAGCCGTTGGGAAGGAACATAGGAAGGCCCTTGCCTACCAGGTCATCGGTCATGAAGAGCTGCATTTCCTTGCCAATCTTACGATGGTCACGCTCTCTTGCCTCTGCCATCTGGCGCTCATATTCAGCCAGTTCATCATTGTTATGGAATGCAACACCGTTGATACGGGTCAGCATCTTGTTGCTGGAGTCATTCTTCCAGTAAGCGCCGGACTGCTGTGTGATCTTGAAAGCCTTCAGAGTCTTTGTGTAGGTCAGATGCGGTCCAAGGCACATATCGATATAATCGCCCTGCTGATAGAAGCTGAATTCAGTTTCCTCTGCCAGGTCATCGATATGCTCCAGTTTGTATTTTTCACCGCGTTCAGCCATGAGTTTCTTGGAATCTTCGCGGTTCAGGATAAATGATTTGATGGGAAGGTTCTGCTTTACGATCTTCTTCATCTCTTTTTCGATGGCTGCCAGGTCTTCGTCGGTCAGCTTGGTATCGCCAAGGTCTACGTCATAGTAGAAACCATTCTGGGTAGCAGGGCCGTAAGCGAAATCTGCCTGAGGGTAGAGATGCTTGATCGCCTGAGCCATGATATGTGCAGCAGTATGACGAAGAACGTGAAGTTCCTCTTCCTTAGGGCATTCGCCTACAGTGCCATCTTTGTAGATAATTTTCATGATGTTCTCCTTTTTGCCCCTCTGCGAAAGAGGGGAAGATCCTGCCGGCACATCCTGATTTATTTAACCCGTCAGGGACAGGCCCGGGATTCATAAGGGTTAATGGAAAATGGATGTACCGGATTCATGTGATCTGGTTAAATGGTTTATATTGTATGGTAAATAAAAAAGCTCCATCCCGATATATATGCATATCACGGGATGAAGCGGTAAGCTCCACGGTTCCACCCGAATTGCGTCTTCCGATTCAGCATATCACCTATATCAGCATATGCTCCGGTCTCCAGACGCCTCTCGTTATGGCTGTAACGGGCCATGCCCGGCAAAGGTTCGCCCCTGCGCTCCGACGGTGGTAGGCTGCGGGATGTCTGCCAGGCTGCTCACACCGAAGCGCAGCCCTCTCTGAGGCTCTTATCCGCGGCTGTTTGTCCGCATCAACGTTTTATTCAGGATGAAGTCGTTACTTATTCTAATGCTTTCCTTAAAAAAAGTCAAGGTGGATACTGTACCTTTTATAGGAAACTGTGCTATGATACTAAAGCGCGATGTTACCGATGCGGCCCGGAGCCGGAGCTGCTGAGACTGGGTTTCGATGGTGCCGGCTTTTGCTTCCCGGATCACGCACAGGTATTCGTTAGCGAATCGCGCGAAGTCTCGCAAGCGAGACCCTGAGATGATGTGAGGGTCAGAAGCATTGTGCCCCTCACTTATTATACGCAGCACGCACATTATATGTGGGGTGTGCTGCTAAAACTGGTAAAAACAAGGGGAATTGAATATGCAAGTAAGTTCAAGTACTTATCTGACTTCCCTCCGTCCGGTTCTGAAAGAACTGCTGGATGCTTTGCTGGAGCGTTATGAGTACGCTTCCATCCTGGCAACCGATGTGGAGATGAAGAATTATAATGTCAGCCGTTCCGGTATCCGCATTGCGGAGAACAACATGTTCGGCAGGAGAGGTTTTACGGCACGTGTTTATAAGGAACATGGCTATCTGGAATACAGCGGCAACAGCCTGTCTGCGGATATGATCCCGGAGATCCTGGCTTATTTTGATGGTCCGCTGACCGGTTTTGCAAAGACCTTTGACCGGGTAGAAACACCGGTTATGGATGACCAGGAGGTTTCATTTGTCAAATCAACAGAATACCGGATCCATCCGGCTGAGCTGGGAGATGAGGCGATTGTCGATAAGCTGGTGAACCTCAGGGAGAATACCATGAAGGCAGATGAAGCACTTCTTGAGTGTTCAGTCAGAATGAATTATCAGGTTTACCATAAGGTATTTCTGTCAAGACATCGCGACCTGGAGCAGAATATCATGTTCAGTGACGGTGCCTGCTTCTGCCTGGCCAGAAAGGGCGAGGCTGTCAAGGATGGTTACGCTTCTGTATCTCTCCTGGGCGGCGCTGAGGTTCTGGACCAGCTGGCAGACTGCGCAGATAAGGCTGTTGATGCGGTTAAAGCTGCTCTGATTGCCGAGCCTCTGGTTCCCGGTGAGTACGATTGCATCTGCACGCCGACAGTTACCGGTATGATCGTGCATGAAGCCTTCGGACACGGCGTTGAGATGGATATGTTTGTTAAGGACCGCGCTCTGGCCAGATCCTGTATGGGGCAGCAGGTTGCTTCCGAGCTTGTTACCATGAAGGATGGCGCAGCAACCACTTATGAAGACGTAGCTACTTATTTCTTTGATGATGAGGGCAATCTGGCAGCAGATACCGTTATCATTGATAAGGGTATCCTGGTTTCCGGTATTAATGACGGTGTTTCCGCTGCCCGCCTGGGCGTAAAGCCCACCGGCAACGGCCGCAGGGAGTCTGTTGATCATAAAGTTTATACTCGTATGACCAATACTTTCTTTACCGAGGGCACCAGTAAGGTGGAAGATATGATCGCTTCCGTAGAAGATGGCCTGCTTCTGGACTGCCCGACCAGCGGCATGGAGGATCCAAAGAACTGGGGAATCCAATGCATGGTATCCTTTGGACGTGAGATCAAAGACGGCAAGCTGACAGGCAGGGTGTTCGGCCCTATCGTTCTGACCGGTTATGTTCCGGATCTCTTAAAATCCATTTCCATGATCTCTGAGAAAGTTGAGCACTGCGGTTCCGGTGCCTGCGGCAAGGGATGGAAAGAATGGGTTAAGGTATCTGATGGCGGCCCCTATATCAAGGCACGCATTCGTCTGGGTTAAAAAGGGGGGTTGTAGTATGGAACAGATTTTAAAAGCATTTGAAAAAGCAGGCGTATCCGTATGGCGCCTTACAAAGAACAGAACAAAATCAGCGGAGCTTTATTTTATTAAAAAAGAACTGGATATCCCCCGTTATAAGGATATCGAGGTGACCAAGGCGGAAATCTTCAGGGATTTTGAGGAGGACGGCCGTAGATTCCGCGGATCCACGGAGATTTTTATCGAGCCCGGCCTGACGGATGAGGAACTGGAAACCAAAGTTAAGAATGCATATTATGCAGCTTCATTTGTAAAAAATGAATTCTATGAGCTTCCGGCAGGCCATAGAGCTGATCATGCAGAATCCAGGGCAGATTATAAGGATATGCCTATCACAGAAGCAGCAGGCAGGATCGCGGATACACTTCTTTCTGTCAATTCAGATGAGAAAGCCTTCATTAACTCTGCTGAGATCTTCGTCCGCAGAAGTGAGAACAGGATCATGGACTCCAATGGGACGGATGTCAGCTATGCCCATGATTCTATCTGGGGCGAATTCGTATCCCAGTGCCTGGAGCCGGAAGATGTTGAGCAGTACCGCCAGTTTGCTTACGGCAGTCTGGATCTGGATGCCTTGCGGGCAAGACTGGAGAGCGGTATCGCGGATGTGCGCCTTCGTGCCATGGCGAAAAGCGCACCTAAAGCCGGCGCTTACAATGTCATCCTGACCGGAGAGAATCTCAGGGAGATCCTCAGATTCTATGAGTCCCGCTCATCATCCGCCATGGTCTATCCCCAGTATTCAACCTGGAAAATCGGGGATCAGATCCAGGATACAGAAGGCAGCGGTGAGAAGCTGAACATCACGTTGAAGTCCGATCTTCCCTTCAGCGCAGAGGGAATCGAGCTGAAAGACTGTCCCCTCGTCAAGGACGGCGTGCTGCAGGCAATCCACGGCAATGCAAGATTTGCATACTATCTCGGCATTGAACCTACCGGTTCTTTTGAGAAAATGGCTTTGGATGCCGGAACCATGTCTTATGAGGATATGAAGAAATCCGGCGCGCTGGAGGCAGTTAGTTTTTCAGATTTCCAGATGGACGTCATGGATGGCCATTTTGCCGGAGAACTCCGCCTTGCTTTGCTGACAGGAGAAGACGGCAGGGTTACGCCTCTTACCGGAGGTTCCATCAACGGAAGCATCCTGACAGCTCAGAAAAAACTGATCTTCTCAAAGGAACAGTATAAGGACAGTTCCTACGAAGGCCCCCTGGCTGTCATGATCCCGGATGTTACAGTAGCCGGCGAATGATAAGAGCCTGAGAAAGCAGGCCTGAGAAAGAGACTGGGAATGTGGGGCTTTTTGGATGGTCAAAAAGTATACTGTGTGATATACTGTTTGGAGCGCCGCCCTTTGGCGGAATACCAACAAGTGCATTTTGCGCAATAATGAAAAGGACAGCGAGGTTATATCATGAAAATTGCAGTTACCTATGAGAATGGCAATGTATTCCAGCATTTTGGAAGAACTGAGAATTTTAAGATTTATGAAGTGGAAGACGGCAAGGTTGTTTCTGCTGAGGTGATCGGCGGCAACGGTATCGGTCATGAGTCACTGGCGGGCTATCTGGCAGACCAGGGTGTTGAGAAGCTTATCTGCGGCGGCCTTGGAGCCGGCGCTCAGAATGCTCTGGCAGCAGCAGGAATCGAAGTAATCGCCGGCGCTCAGGGTGATACAGATGCAGCAGTGGCTGCATATCTGAGAGGTGAGCTGGAATCCACAGGCGTTAACTGCGACCATCACGGTGAAGGTCATCATCACGGTGAAGGCCATCATGATGATCATCACGGTGAAGATGGCGGATGCTGCGGAGGCGGCGAAGATGGTGAATGCTGCGGCGGCAGTGAAGAGGGTGGCTGCGGCGGATGCAGCGGCTGCGGTGCTCCTCAGATTATCTTTGAAGGCAGGAACGCAGGCAAGACATGCCGTGTACATTACAGAGGTACTTTTAATGACGGTACCCAGTTTGATTCATCCTATGACCGCGGCCAGACCCTGGATTTCATCGGCGGCGCAGGCATGATGATCCCCGGTTTTGATAAGGCTGTTGTGGATATGGAAGTTGGTCAGACCGTTACGATCCACCTGATGCCCGAAGAGGCATACGGACAGCCGGATCCCCGTGCGATCATGCAGTTCAAAATCTCTGATCTGATGGGTTCCGAAGGCCTTAGCGTGGGCCAGAAGGTCTATCTGCAGGATCAGATGGGACGCCCTGTACCGGTTGTGGTTGTTGAGAAGGATGAAGAGTTCATCACCCTGGATGCAAACCATGAGATGGCCGGTAAGGAACTGAACTTTACCATTGAGCTGGTAGAAGTACTTGATTAATAATTGCTGCAGCAGCACATTGCACACCGCATGTGCGTGCTGCCTGTCTAAATCGGGGGCAAATCTTTTTTTGCCCCTGAAATCATAAGATAAGGTGATGAGAGGTGTCATGATGAAAGGTATCAGTGCAGAGCAGATCAATCGTTTTCACGAGATGTACAGACAGGATAAGGCTGCCAGAACACTCAATGCCGCTATGGCAAAAACGCCTATGGAAGATCTGGCATTTATCCCGGTCCAGGCAGCCAGACTGAATGGTACATTTGAGGTGGAGATTGAAACTCACGGGATTACAGCCCAGGAGAAGAGCGGGCGCTGCTGGTTATTTGCAGCCCTCAATATTCTCAGGGAGGAAGTAATCAAGAGAACAGGTCTGGAGGAATTTGAACTTTCAGGCAATTACCTGGCATTTTTCGATAAGCTGGAGAAAGCCAATAATGTTCTGGAGATGGCCATTCAGTATGCGGATAAACCTTATGACGACCGTATGACAGAGTATATCATGGCCGGATTCGGTGATGGTGGTTACTGGGATATGGCAGCTGATCTGGTTGCCAGATACGGCGCTGTTCCCAAGAGCGCCATGCCCGAATCCTATCAGTCCAGCCATACGGATACTTTTATGAAGAAGTTCAAGGTTCTGGTGAAAAAGGATGCGGCTGAGCTTCGCCGCATGGCGGCTCAGGGACTGGATACAGCTGCGCGCAAGGAAGAGATGCTTGCGGAAATCTTCCGGGCTGAGTGCATCGCTTTCGGTGAGCCGGTTACCAGCTTTGATTTTGATTATACAGATAAAGATGGCGTATATCATGCCAACAGGAATATGACGCCCCAGTCCTTCTATGATACATTTATCGGTATTGACCTGAAGGATTATATCACTGTGACGGACCATCCCACTCCGGGACTTTCTGCAGATCTGTATTATAAGTTCCATTATATTGGCTGTATGGCAGATAAGGATATCATCAATATCAATCTGACCATGGATGAGCTGGAAGATCTGTGCATCCGTCAGTTAAAGGCAGGCATGCCGGTTTGGTTCGGCTGTGATGCAGGCGCCTATGGTGACAGGAAGAACGGGGTCTGGGATCCGGACAGTCTGGATTTTGAAGGCCTCATGGGCGGAGCAGATCTTTTTATGGAAAAAGGACAGAGACTGCGTGCCTCTGCCAGCTATGCCACCCATGCCATGATTCTGACCGGCGTTAATTTTGATGAAACAGGAAAGCCCAACCGCTGGAAGATTGAGAACAGCTGGGGAGAAGAAGTCGGGAAGAAGGGCTATTTTGTATGCAGCGAGAAGTATTTCCGTGAGTATGTATATGAAGCCATTATCCACAAATCACTTCTGACAGATCAGCAGAAGGCTCTTCTGGATACAGAACCTGTGGAAATCCCTGCATGGCTCAGTGACTGCATGTAAGACTACATATAATCCTGCAGGTTTATAATCCCACAGGTTTATAATCCCGCAGGTTGACAATGTGACCTGGCGGCCCGCGAAGCGAGACTTGAAATACAGATTGATGAATTCGTGCTAATGAAATAGAAAGGAGCCGCAATTTATTATGAAATATGATTTTACCAGTATTCTGGAGCGCTCCGGTAAGGATGCCATTGCTGTGGATGGCGTAGGAAAGGGGGAAGGCCTTCCCAAGGCGCCCCAGCCGGGGTATGATCTGATCCCTATGTGGGTGGCAGATATGAATTTCCCTACCGCACCCTCCATTCTGGAAGCCGTCCGGGGCAGGCTGGAACATCCTGCTTTCGGCTATTTCATGCCAAGAGATGAGTATTATGAATCGATCATCCGCTGGCAGCGGGAGAGAAATCAGATGGAAGGGATCACGCCCGGGATGATCGGATATGAGAATGGTGTGCTGGGCGGCGTGATCAGCGCCATGAAGGCTATCTGTCAGCCCGGCGGCGCTGTGCTTCTGCATGCGCCAACTTACATCGGCTTTACCCACTGCCTGACGGATAATCATTACCAGATTATATTAAGTGATCTGGTCAAAGATGATCAGGGAATCTGGCGTATGGATTATGCGGATATGGAGGAGAAGATTAAAGCCCATGACATCAGGGTGGCCGTCATCTGTTCTCCCCACAATCCTTCCGGCAGAGTCTGGGAACGCTGGGAACTGGAAAAGGCTATGGCTCTTTACGTAAAATATGATGTAAAGGTGATCAGTGATGAAATCTGGTCGGATCTGATCCTCGATGGAAAGCATGTCCCGACACTGTCGGTCAGCGAAGATGCCCGCAGCCGTACCATCGCCCTGTATGCCCCTTCTAAAACCTTTAATCTGGCAGGCCTGGTGGGCAGCTATCATATCATTGCGGATCCTGACCTGCATGAAAAAGTGAAGGAAATCTCAGGGGCAACCCATTATAATTCCATGAATGTCCTCTCCATGTATGCGCTGATCGGCGGATACAGCCCTGCCGGCGCTGAGTGGCTGGACGAACTTCGCATGGTTCTGAAGGGCAATGTGGATTTTGCCTGTCAAACCATCCATGATAAATTCCCCGGAATCCAGGTTTCAAAACCCCAGGGAACCTATATGCTTTTCCTGGATTGCACTGATTTTTGCACAAATCATGATATGACAATCGATGAACTGCTGGAAGCCGGCTGGGCCCGCGGCGTAGCATGGCAGGACGGCAGACCCTTCCATGGTCCCTGCCATATCCGGATGAACCTGGCGCTTCCGGAATCCAGAGTCAGGGAAGCCTTCCGAAGACTGGAAGAAATTGCCTGAATCCTATCGGAGGATGTGAAGGCAGGTTTCTTATTTATAGATGGTTCTGCCGTAGGTATTTACTTCATCCATGATGATGTTATTTTTGCGCATGCATTCCTCATCACCGATAGGACCAAGGAAACCGCCGCACCAGCAGTAGCCACCGTCATATGCGTAATTATCAATGGATACCCGTACGGACTGGCGGAGCTCTTCTTCTGTCACATCTTTTTCCAGAAGTCTGCCGACTGAATCCCAGCCGCCCATGATGATGAATTTATTGCCGTATTTTTCTTTTACGCCCTTCAGGTCATTGCAGGTCTGCGCGGGATCCCAGGCATTGACACCGATGCTTACCCAATCATCTACCAGATTGTCCGCATGACCACAGCAGTGCATGGTAATGGGGATGCCTCTTTCCCTTCCGAGAGATGCCTGGATGTTGTGCCAGGGCAGGATGAGTTCTTCAAACATGTCCTTAGAGATAAAGGGTGCTCTCCAGGTTGCTACATCATCCATCATGGTCAGTACATCTGGCTGAACATAGTCAATGATATGATTGGCAACTTCCATATAAAAATCGCAGATGTAGGAGAGAAGTGCTTTTACCTCTTCCGGTTCTTCAGACATGGCGCACAGGCCTTCTTCAAAGCCCATGAAAGCCATCAGGTTCTGGAAATAACCTACATGCATGTTGAAGGATACAGCTGACTGATCTCTTGGGGAGCCCATTGCGGCAAAGCCGTCCAGCTGTCTTTTAGCCATCGCTTCCCAGTCAATTCCTTCCAGAGAAGGAGCTTTGATCACATCATGCCATTTAGTAATGTCATCCAGTATGAAGTTGCCGGGTTCCGGAAGCAGGGCTCCGGCAGTTTCGGCAGTACCTACATAATTAACGCCCCAGGGATCTTTGCCGCCGCCCTTCATACGGAATTCAACCAGGTTTTCAGGCTCCAGCATACAGTTAGCCACAGGCTCTGTCATGCCGGGCATGGGACCGAATGTATAAGTCGGTACAAATTCATGATCTTCCCCTCTTAGTGTACGAAGATAGTTTTCTTTCTGTGTCAGATGTGCTTTACCTATGATTTCTGCCATATGACTCCTCTCTCTCATCCAATCATGAGCTGTGTGCGGATCATTTCCTATCCGCATGTATCCTGTTTCCACGAGATCAATACTTTGCCGGCATGGGCAGGCCCCTCAACCTGCCCATAAAGACAATCTGAATTCTTATCATGATTATACCATGTATGGGTATGGCAGCATATGTACAGGCAATACAATTTCCAATGGGAAAACAGCTCTGTTTTTGTACGCATGCGCAGGAGTCTCCCATATTCATCCCATTCCCCGGATCTGCTTAATCCCTTAATTCCCGATTGGTTCCATTTTATTATTTCTACATCCTGTCTGATATATTGACTGTTTTTTATGCAAAGAGTACAATATTATGTAGATATTTTCCTGTGTTAGTATGATTCTACAGTATTTTATGGTGCGGGATTGCTGCAGGAGGATGCCTGATGTGCGGATTGGTATCAAGTACTGCCCCTTAGAGGTTCCTGCATTCTTAAAGAGATAAGGAGGATGATGATTTGAAGCTGTATGTACTGGATAATGGTAAGATCGTGATGTCTGCCCGTAATGAGGTGACTGTGGATCAGACTGAGGGCGGCGAAACCCCTTCTATCCCCATCCATAGTTTTCTGCTGGAGACCGATGGAACAAGGATTCTTTTTGATACTGCCTGCGACCCGGATGCAGAGCAGGTATGGCCTGCATGGCTGCTGGAGAATCCCTATATCATGGGAGAGAATGGTTCTGTGCCCGACAGGCTTGCCCAGCTGGGTCTGAAGCCGGAAGATATTGATATTGTTGTCATGTCCCATCTGCATATGGACCATGCCGGATGCCTGAGATACTTTACCGGTGCTAAAGTATATGTACATGAGGATGAGCTTGAGATGGCTTTGCAGGGGTATGCATCTGACACACTTGAAGGAACGTTCCATCTGGCTTCGGATATCAGGAATATCCTGAAAGCCGGAATCCGTTTCCGTCCTGTAGACCGCGATCTGGAAGAGGTGGAATTATGCAAAGGTGTCAAGATCCTTAATCTTGGCAAGGGGCACTCGTTCGGCATGCTGGCTCTCTATGTTGAACTTGAGTGCGGCAATCTGATCCTGGCAGCGGATGCAGTATATTCCGGCCTTCATTTTGGACCGCCGGCTCTGATGGCAGGAATCTGCTATGATGAGGAAGGCTATTACAAGGCAATTGAAAAGATCCGCGCCTATGCCCAGGCACACAATGCCAAAGTCCTTTACGGACATGATACAGACCAGTTCAGAAGCCTGATCAAGTCTACGGAAGGATGTTATCAATAAGGGTATTCCTGTAATTCCCATTTAGACAGGGAGTGCCTTCCATGTGGGGAGGCATCCCTCAAGGGGGATGTACCGGAGGGCCATAGGTGTCTTCAGTGAGGAAGGAGAGGTATGAGTTTGGAACGCAGATATTCATTTCTGGTTAATATGTCAATCCTGGTGGATGCGCTGGAAGATGCACAGATTGCTGTAAATATGCATGCGGGACAGGAAGATATACGCTATTCCCGCGTTGGTTTTTACCATGACCAGGAACATCTGGATGAGCATTGCATTTATATTGCGCAGGCCAATCATATGCCCAGACTCTTATCTGATAAAAAACAGATTTCTCTTATCGTGATCGGAGAACCTTCTTCTTCCTACCGCTATGGCAATTTTGCTATGATTACTGTTCAGCGGAATGTTGACCGTTTTTATCTGTTTGATATTATCTCGGATTGTTTCGAGAAGAATCGAAGATGGGATCACAGGCTTCAGGATATCATGAACAGGGGAGAGGGCATTGAAGCTCTGATGCAGGCTGCCTATGATTATTTCGGCAACCCCATGTTCGTCCATAATCCCCAGTTCTATGTTCTGTCCTGCCCCGTACGTCATCCGGATATGACTCCCCTGGAATGGGATGAGAAGGCAGGCTTGTATATGCAGTCTGTCGAACTGATCAATAGTTTTAAAGTGGATCCGGTCTATCATGAGAGTCTTCAGACCAGAGGAGCCCAGATTTATCCCAAGGAGCGGCTGGGCTACAGGATCCTCTATGTGAATCTCTTTAACGAATTTGGCAGATATGTGGGAAGGATCTGTATTGATGAACTGCAGACGCCCCTGCGCAAAGGTCATTTTACTGCCCTGGAGCATCTGGCCGGCCTGGTGGAGGTGCAGCTCAGCCGTATCGCTGAGATAGAAGAGAGCCGTATCAGTCCCTTTGTTAAAATGGCTGTGGATATTCTGGAAGGCAGGCATGTCAACGAGGATACCATGATCGGCATGCTGTCTACCCAGCAATGGGGCATACGGGATAGTTATCTGTGCGTCAAGATGGAGCTTTCTTCCAGAGATAAGAATGTCAGATCCATTGCAACTACCTGCAATTATATCGAATCTGAGATTGATAACAGCGTTGCCTTCCAGTTTGATAATAATATTGTTACGATTATCAACATGACACGTTTAAATCTGCCGGGTAAAGATCCCTATAATACGATCCGCCTGATTGTGCGGGAGGGTCTGTTTATAACCGGTGTCAGCAATGAGTTTCATAATTTTGCCGATCTTCCATACGCAATGGAGCAGGCATCGATAGCCCATGATTATGGAAAACGGATCAATCCTATGATATGGATTCATCATTACAAGGACTACGTGATGGATTATGTGTATGATCTGGCCTGCAGGGACCTCCCTGTCAGATATATTGGGTCGGAGAAGGTATTTACGCTTCTTGAATATGACCGGGAGCACGACAGCAGCCTGTATGATACACTGAAGTGTTACGTCAGGAATGGATTGAATGCAGAACAGACTGCCAGGGATCTGTTCCTGCACAGAAGTACTTTATTCTACCGCCTGCGCAGGATCCGTGAGATCAGCGGTATTAATTTTGAGGATCAGGAGGATCGGGAGTATATTCGCTTTACTGTGAATCTGCTGTCACATGAAGAGGGAATGCAGAAGAAGATTACAGAAGAGATTAAACGGACTGTCTGAAAAAAATAAAAAAAATAGTACACAGCGTTCATTGGAGAATGTGGCTGTTTATACTATATTTAAAGTGCAGTAAGGTTCCTGCAGAAGCTTACCAAGAGGGTTCTTTGAGCGTCCTGCAGGTGTGAAACAACATATGAAAGTGAGGTAAGTATATGTTGAGTCCCCGCGAGAATTTTATTGAAACTGTCACAGGCGGAAAGCCTGACCGTTATGTTAATCAGTTTGAGTTCCTGAAACTGGTTCGTGCTACGATGCCCTATACCCGCCATGATCACAATCCTGCCTTAGGCCAGCATAATGTTGTCAATGCATGGGGCGTTACAAGATCATTCCCCGAAGGAACCCCCGGCCCATTCCCGGT
>Ga0326514_10001374_pt1 | contig 15865 bp, 15 predicted proteins | sample 3_2548_0518_D_FD_203653 | JGI IMG/M metagenome (GOLD analysis project Ga0326514, IMG submission 203653) | Bovine rumen microbial communities from UC Davis, California, United States - 3_2548_0518 | ecosystem: Host-associated > Mammals > Digestive system > Stomach > Rumen | place: USA...
CAATTATTTGCTTTCAGGTTTTATTGATTGCCATACTCATATCTTTGCAAAGGGATTTCACAAGCAGGAGAATATGTCAAATCCGTTGGGTCTTCATTTTTACAATGCGGTGCCTCATGCTCTGCAGACAATCAATGCAGGGGTTACAACAATTAGGGATTGCGGATCAGCCGACTTGAGTTTTAAATTGGCTCAACAACGTAAACTGTTCACAGCTCCAAAAATACATCTCTCCATAACTCCACTGGTCATGACTGGGGGGCATTTTGACCTGCTTTTACCATCCGGCTGGGATATGGAGATAATATATCCCGGATTTCCAAAGGGAAGATGCGACGGTGTTGAGGAGGTGCTTAAAAAGACCCGTGAAGTGAAACGGGCTGGGGCAGATTTCATAAAAGTCATGGCGAGCGGCGGAGTGCTGACTACCAATTCCTCACCTGAATTTGCACAGTTCAACAAAAAGGAATTGAAAACCATAGTCCACGAAGCCAGTGCAAACAACATGAAGGTTTCAGCGCATTGCCATAGCTTGAAAGGCATGAACAATTGCATAAGTGCAGGGTTTTCATCAATAGAACATGGAACATTCATTGACAAGAAAACCTCAAAGAGAATGGTTGAAAATAATGTAAGTCTGGTTCCAACACTTCTTGTTCATCAGTACCTCTATGAGAATGGCTTTCCGGCATGGGACAGCTATGCAGACGAAAAAACAGAAAAACTAAAGGAAATCATCAAAGTCCACAAAGAAAACATCACAACCGCTTACAACGAAGGCGTCAACATACTGATGGGAACAGACAGTGGAGTGATTCCACATGGACATAATCTTGAGGAATTAACACACTTGACCGACATTGGAATGAGTGAATCCGAAGCGATAGCATCAGGCACGGTTAAGGCGGCGGAATTTCTAGGATTTGATAATCTCGGATTGGTTAGGGAAAATTATGTCGCCGATTTAATATTGGTTAATTCAAACCCTCTCGATGATGTCTCAAAATTAAGCGATAATGATAATATTTTAAAAGTTATACAGGATGGATGTGTAGTAAAATGAAACTGATGATTAATGGTGAAGAGTGCATTGGATGCGGCCAGTGCAAGTCAGTATGCATAAGGGATAACATTGAAATAGAGGATGTGGCGGTAGAAACCGGAAGCAACTGCTTTGAATGCGGACACTGTATGGCAATATGTCCTACAGGAGCAGTTACACTTAAGATTTTTAAAGGCCACGAAGACAGAATCCAGGATTACAATCCAAAAGAGATTCCGGTCAAATATAATGAACTGTTGGATTTGTTAAAGCAGAGGCGATCAATTCGATGGTTTAAAAAGAAAAAAATAGATAAGGATACATTCAATAAACTGCTTGAAGGAGCATATTATTCACCATCCGCCCAAAACGAACAGGATGTTGAGTTTGTGGTATTGGACAGAAAACTTAATGACTTCATGAAACATGTCTATAACATAATCAAAGTTGAGGAGGATGAATTTTTCCGTATAAAGGAATTTGGAGACTATATTCGCGATAACACTACTAAAAAATATCATCCGTTGCTGTGGACAGGCCAGCAGTTGATATTGACATTTTCAACTGACAAGACAAGTGCTGTTATAGCGAATGCCCGTATGGAACTGCTTGCATACACTTTGGGATTGGGAGGATTCTATTCACTGTTCATTTTAAAGGCTGACGAAATAGATCATGAAAAATTAATGGAATTTTTCCCAGGAATTGATAAAAACAAGCATATGTACTCTGCATTTATAATAGGATATCCTAAAAAGAGATTCAAAAGGACAATACCTCATAAGGAAATTAAAATGAAGTATCTATGAAATTAGATTATCTTCATTTTTTCATTGTTTTTTAGTTCTAGTCTATACTTCACTGTTACTGCATCATCGCTAACGGTTATTGCTTTTTTTTAATAATAAAACTATTTCGTTATGCTTGATAATTTTACAAACCTCTGTGCTTTTTCATTTTGTCTCCTTCCACAAAGCATATATAATTTTTAGTGTAACCTAAACCTTTTTAAGTATTAACGATAAATTTAGTTCATATAATTGAAACGGTCGTGATAGTGTGGTAAAGCATAAGCATATGGATTTGCCAATTGAAGGAATGCATTGTGCATCCTGTGTTTTAAGTGTTAATAAAACTTTTGGAAAAATTGAAGGTGTTGAAGAGGTTGATGCGGATTTGGCCTCAAATAAACTTCACATTACAGTTGATACCAAAAAAATATCATATGAGGAAATGGAAAGGCTTGTCAAAAACCTTGGATTTGACCTGCACTCGGACGAGATGACTATAAGAATCCAGGGAATGCATTGTGCCTCATGCACAATGAATGTTGAAAATTTCCTAATCCGTCTCGATGGAATTTTTGATGTAAAGGCTGATTTAACCTCTCAAACCGCTAAAATACGTTATGATGCATCTAAGGTTACCTTGGATGAAATTGAAGATGTCATTGTCTCATTGGGTTTTGAGCTTTTAGGTGTTGAGGGACAAACTGAAATAGATGAGGAGGCAATATATCAGCAGGACCTTAAGGAAAAGCGCAACAGGATCATTGTTGGACTCATCTTCTCTGCAATTTTAATGATACTTATGTTCAGCGGATGGGATCCTCTGATGGGTTTGACTCATGGATTCCATCAGTTGCATATATCTTCAATGGGATTGTTGTCATTGCTTGTGAGCATCTTGCCATTCCTATATGTTTCCTTGCCAATTTTAAAAGCTGGAATAAACGGTTTATTGCATAAAAACTTGAATATGGATGTAATGTATTCAATGGGTATTCTTGTCGCTTACATTTCAAGTATTTTCGGAACATTCGGCATAGTCCTTGACCACACATTCATGTTCTATGACTCCGCAGTGATGCTGCCGTCCTTTCTAATGATTGGACGATACCTTGAGGCAAGAGCCAAAAAACGAACATCCGATTCCATACGTGAACTGATAGGTCTTCAGCCAACAGTCGCAACAGCAATTGAAGTTGACCAGTCAGGTGAAATCATATCACAAAAGGAGGTGTCCATTGCAGACATTGTATTGGATGATTTGCTCCTGGTAAAGCCTGGTGAAAAAATTCCAGTTGACGGTGATGTTGTCGGAGGGCAATCATATGTCGATGAATCAATGATTAACGGTGAGCCGATACCTAAGGTTAAAATGGATGGTGAAGAGGTATTTGCAGGCACAATAAATCAGGATGGTGTATTGCATATTCGCGCTAAAAAAATAGGTAAGGAAACAGTGCTTTCAAATATTATTCGGCTGGTTGAAAAGGCACAGTCATCCCGTCCTCCGGTTCAGAAATTTGCAAACACAATCGTATCATACTTCATACCTGTCATACTGACAATTGCAATCATAGTATTCTGCATATGGTATTTTGTCTTGGGAGGAACCTTATTGTTCTCTCTGACATGCCTGATTTCAATATTGGTTGTAGCATGTCCGTGTGCACTTGGATTGGCCACTCCTACAGCTGTAACGGTCGGTGTTGGAAGGGCTGCGGAATTTGGTATACTGATTAAAAACGGGGACACACTGGAAAATGCAGGTCAAATCGATGTGGCTGCATTCGATAAGACCGGCACCATAACTGAAGGAAAACCTGAAGTCGATGATATTATCGCTTACGATGGAAGTGAGGAGGAACTGATTAAACTCGCAGCCAGCGTTGAGCAAAACTCCACCCATCCAATAGCTAAAGCTATAGTCAACAGGGCTAAGGAGCTAAACATTGAACTTGACCAAACCTCCGGTTTTGAAAATGTCACGGGCAAGGGTCTTAAGGCTGATTTGAACTCAAATGAGGTTCTGGCAGGAAACCTGAGTTTAATGGAGTCATATGATGTTGAGGTGTCTCCTGATGCTATTGAAAATTACCATGAACTAGAAAAACTTTCAAAAACAATCATATTTCTAGCAGAAAATAAACATGTGAAAGGCATATTGAGTTTGTCTGATAAAATAAAGGCCAATTCCAAAAGAACAATCGAGGAATTGCACAACATGGGTGTTGAAACCTATATGCTGACAGGAGATAATGAGGCAACCGCTTTAACTGTGGCACGTGAAGTTGGAATAGACAATGTTGAGGCGGGAATACTGCCTGAAAACAAATTGGACATAGTCAAGAAGACCCAGGCAAACCATACCAAAAAGGTTTTATTTGTCGGTGACGGAATCAACGATGCGCCTGCACTGACCCAGGCAGACATCGGTGTTGCAATGGGCAACGGTACTGACATTGCAATGGAAAGCGGAGATATTGTTGTTATGGAAGGTGATTTGGAGAATGTTGTTGCGGCAGTTCAATTTTCCAAAAAGGTAATGCGCAGAATCAAGGAAAACATATTCTGGGCTTTTGCATATAACTCTATATTGATTCCAATTGCCGCCGGAGTTTTGTATCCTGCATTCGGCATAACATTTGAGCCTGCTTTGGCAGGTCTGGCCATGGCATTAAGTTCAGTTACGGTCATATCCCTTTCGCTGATGCTTAAAAGATATGTTCCTGAAATAAAAAGAGTAAAAAATTAATTGATTATATTCCCAAATCAATTAATTCTAATTTTATTTTTCCAAGTTTTGGTGCTAGGAAATTATAGAATGCTGCAATTAGGTAAAATTCAACAAATCCTCCTACAAATCCACCTATAACGCTACCGATAAAGCTTGCTGCATTGGCTCCACTTATAATTGAGATGACTCCTGATATTATGCTTAAAACACCACTTATTATGGCAAACATAATGGCCACTTTCAAGGGGTCAACGGAATCGATAACTGTAAGGCCATTTTCATCACTTAACTTTAAAACAACTGCTCTTCCGCTTTTTGCTACAAAATTGTAGATGTATGTTCCAAGCAGAACAAACACGAATGTTATGATGAATGTGCTGAATATCAATATCAGTATTGTTGTTGGCTGGCTTAAAATCGCCAACAACTGGTAAAGACTGTAGGCTATTGTGCTTTGACCAGTATACATCAATGTTTGAATTACAGATGTTAAAAGCAATGGCAGGACAAATACTGAAACCAAATATAATAGAATGCCCTGTATTGTTAAGATTATTGCAGTCATTGTTGCTGTTTCAGTGGTTGAGATTTTAACAACTTCTCCATTGTCTGTAATTATCATTGCAATTGTTTTCAATTTCTTTGAAAGCATATTGTAAAGCAATCCGTCACAAAAACTATTGTAGATAGTGTACATGAATGATCCTACAATCACTGTCGGGATAAGGTATATTGCAACGCCCCCTCCGTTTGGAACAAATGCCACCATAAATATGGTGAGTATTATTGCCGATATTATGGAGAATAATACTGATATTCCACTCGCCATTGTAGTAAAAGAAGCAAGTTCAATGGATTTTAACTCTTTTACATTACTCATTTTTTTCACCTAGAACCAGTCTTTGGATTTTTCAAGCAATTCATCAATGATTATTGGAATTGAACCTGTATAAGTGTGAGGATCCATTATCTTGTCCACATCCTCTTTTGTCAGGTATTTTTGAACTTCCTCATCTTCAAGGATTAATTCGCCGAGCAATAATTTTTCCTTATTGGCTTTAATTGCATTTTTTCTAACAATTCCGTATGCGGTTTGTTTTCCCATTCCTGCACGTGTAAGTTCGGCCATTAACCTTTCAGCCATAACCAATCCGTTTGTAAGGTTCAGGTTTCTTTCGATGTTTTCATCATAGAATACAAGATTGTTCATTAATTTAATGCATAAGTTCAGGATGTAGTCGGTTAGAATGCAGCTTTCCGGAAACATTATCCTTTCACATGATGAGTTGGTCAGGTCTCTTTCGTGCCAGAGAGGGTTATTGTCCAATGCGGCATTCACATATGACTTGACGATTCTTGCAACACCACAAATTCTTTCAGCTGTAATCGGGTTCATTTTATGTGGCATTGTACTGCTTCCCACCTGTTTTTCAGGGTCGAAGTATTCTCCAACTTCCATAAGTTCAGTTCTTTGTAAGCTTCTGATTTCAAGTGCAATTTTATCTAAAGTACTTGCAATGTTTGCTAATACACTTATGAATTCTACATGGTTGTCCCTTTGAACAACCTGATTTGTTATGGTTGCTGCCGGCAATTCCAATATTTCTGCAACTGTCTTGTGGATTTCCCAACCTTGTTCGCCCAATGCGGCGGTGGTTCCCACTGCTCCATCCATCATTCCTATGCAAACGTTGGATCTTGCATTTTCCAGTCTTACGTATTGCCTGTGCAATTCATCTGCCCAGAGGCCGAATTTCATACCATAGGTTGTTGGAAGTGCATGTTGGCCGTGTGTACGTCCGATACATACTTTCATCTTGTTTTCTTCAGCTAATTTAAGCATTATTTTTGTCAATCTTTCAAGTTTTTCTTCTAAAACGTCAATGGAGTCACGAATGAGCAGGGAATTTGAGCTGTCTACAATGTCGTTGGATGTGGCTCCAAAGTGGACATATTCTCCCGCACCATTTTCACATACTTCGGTGATTGATTTTGATAATGCGGCGATGTCGTGATTGGTTTCTGCTTCAATTTCTTTCATCCTTTCTAATTTGACGTATTTGGTATTGGCTTTGGCTGCAATTTCATCTGCAACTTCTTGTGGGATTATTCCCAGTTTTCCTTCAGCCAATGCCAATGCAGCTTCTACATCAAGCATTCTCTGTAGTTTGTTCTCTTCTTCCCAAATATTTTTCATTTCAGGAGTACCATACCTAAATTCAATTGGGTGTATAGCCATTTTTTATCAACTCACAAAATTATTATTAAACAATACTATATATTTGTTCTTTAAAGTATTATATTTTAGCAAACATTTATATTGTTTTATTTAAAGAGTAGTATTACTATTATAATGTTTATAATAGGTGAAAAATATGGAAACAAAAATACGACAATTTCGCCAAGAAAAAGGCATGACTCAACAGGAGTTAGCTGATTTGGCAGGCGTAACTCGTCAGACAATTAACGCATTAGAAAATGCACGCTATAACCCTTCCTTATTATTGGCCTATAAAATTACAAGAATATTGGGTAAAAATGCTATAGAGGAAGTATTTGAATTCAATGAAGTTGATTAAGTAGAGATTACTTTAATTTTTTTGGGGAGTAGAAATGATTTGGTGACTTTTCAGACTATTCTATATTCTTTTTTCTAAGCAATTTTTAATTTTGATATAATGTCTTCATTTAATGAAAAACTAAAAAAAATCACTTTAAAGGAATTGTTGTCTTTAATTGTAGTTTTATTTTTAATTCAATATTTAATTAATTCTTTAAATATTGTTCAAATCGATTCTGTTTGGATTTATATTATTGTCATTTTTTACTTCATTTTCAAAACTAAAAATGAATTTTTTTTAATTAAACATGATGTTTTCGAGGTTTTCAGCTTCGGCATTTTAAAATCGATTTTTGCGGTTGTCGTCTTGAATATATTCTTCTCATACGGGATGCTTTATTTCTCGAATTTTGTTTTAAACATCTCTTCCAATTATAATTTATTTAACTCAGCATTTGCCGGAGGTTTGATTGCAACAGTCATTATCTCTCCAATTTCAGAGGAGCTGATATTCAGAGGTGTTTTTTTAAACAGATTGAAGCTTGCCGTTCCTTTAACTTTCGCAATTCTGATATCTTCACTTTTGTTTGCGGCACTTCACAGTTTCGGAAGCATTTTCTCCGCATTCATTTTTGCAATTTGTGCTGCTGTTTTATATTTGAAAACGGACAATATTTTTGTTCCAATGTTTGCCCACTTTCTAAACAATCTGTTTGCCGAAATATTGGTTGCGTTGGATACAAATAATATTTTATTTACAAATAATCATGTTGTCGCCATCATGTCCGTATTGGCTATTGTTTCATTTGTTTTGATTTTGATATCAATTGTTAAAGAATTAAATACTATTAGTCATAATAACTCTTAATATGGATTTAAAAAAAATTGGTATTGTACTGATATTTGTTGGGATATGTCTAACTGTCTTTTTCATCAACAATCAGAAAATTTTTGTTCCGGCCTTAACGATTACCGTTTTAGGATTTTTCATCACTATTGTAGGTTTTCTTAGTGATGTCAGAAGAAGAAAGGTCATTAATGATAAGTTGGATGTGGACATTGGAAATGTTCTTCAACCTTTGATTACAAAGTACTCTAATTTAAATAAACAGTATAAATCTGAGTTCGATGGTGATGAGTATATTCAAAAAAGGCTGCAGTTGAATAAGGATTTGGAACGTGAGCTTACTGAGAATCTCCCTTATTTGGAAAGTCGTGAAATCAAAAAAATCGTCATAGAATTCAGTAAGGAACAGGACAAGATGTAATATTTTTTTTCAAATTTTATTTGAATGTACATTTTATTACAACAAGGTTTTAAATAGTACATTATTTAATATATTAAATAGTGATTAGAATGTTTTCCCCAAGTTTTGAAGAAGTAAAAGAAATTGCAGAAAATAAGGAGTACAAGCGAATACCGATATATTATGAATTGTTTTCCGATATCGCCACTCCAATAGAAGTGTTGAGAATTCTAAAAGGAATAAGCAAACATACATATATGCTTGAAAGTGTCGAAGATTCTAAAAAATGGGGAAGATACACTTTTTTGGGTTTTGATCCGTTGCTTGAATTTACCTGTCAGGATGGAATCGTCAAAATCAAAGGAAACGAGGATTTCACACAGCTGACCGATGATGAAAGCACTATTGAAACTCAAAATCCCAATGAGATAATTAAGGATTTGATTTCAAAAAACAAATCTCCCAAATTTAATGAACTGCCGCCGTTCACAGGAGGTTTTGTTGGATATTTTGCATATGATTATATAAAATATTCCGAACCGTCCCTAAAGCTGGATGCAGCAAACCATGATCAATTCAAGGACATTGATTTGATGCTGTTTGACAAGGTAATCGCATTTGATAATTTTAAGCAGAAAATAATTATCATAGTGAACATGAAAACCGATGATTTGGATGAAAACTACAAAGAGGCCTGCATCAAACTGATTGAAATAGCAAATCTTATTAAGTGTGGTAAAAAAACTTTCATTCCTCATTTGGAATTGAAATCTGATTTTAAACCTGCATTTTCCCGTGAAAAATTTTGCGATATGGTTGAAAAGGCGAAAAATTATATTTATGAGGGTGATATTTTTCAGGTAGTTCTCTCAAACAGAATCGAGGCGGACATTTCCGGAAGCCTATTTGACACATACCGTGTTTTAAGAACAACAAATCCATCTCCCTACATGTTTTACTTTTCAAGTGATGACATTGAAATTGCAGGGGCTTCTCCCGAAACCCTGGTGAAATTGAATGGGGACAAGTTATATACGTTTCCTCTTGCAGGAACACGTCCACGAGGCAAAACCGATTTTGAAGACCATGAACTTGAGCACGACCTGCTGGAGGATGAAAAGGAGCTGGCAGAGCATAACATGCTGGTGGATTTGGGAAGAAACGACATAGGAAAAATCTCCGAAATAGGTTCTGTAAAGGTTGAAAAATACCTCTCGATAGAGAAGTTTTCACATGTGATGCATATAGGCTCAACAGTAACCGGCCGGCTTAGAAGTGATCTGGACTCCCTTGCGGCCATAGATTCAATTTTACCTGCCGGAACACTTTCCGGAGCTCCAAAGATAAGGGCATGTGAAATTATCAATGAGCTTGAAGACAACAAACGCGGAATATATGGCGGTGCAATAGGCTATGTTGACCTGAGCGGCAATATCGATACATGCATTTCCATAAGAATAGCATTTGCCCGAAACAATAAGGTGTTTATTCGCTCAGGAGCGGGGATAGTTGCAGATAGTGTTCCTGAAAATGAATTTGAGGAATGTTTAAACAAGGCGGCAGCCGTTATTGATGCATTAAAAATTTCAGATGGGGGATTGGAATGATACTTTTAATTGATAACTATGACAGCTTTTCATATAATCTGTACCAGTTGATTGGACAGGTCAATTCAGATATTCAGGTTTCAAGAAATGATAAAATAACAGTTGATGAGATAAAAGATTTGAATCCTGACTGCATCATATTGTCTCCGGGACCGGGAAGGCCGGAAAATGCCGGAATATGCATTGAAATCGTTCAGACATTTCATGATAAAATTCCGATTTTAGGGGTTTGTCTGGGTCATCAGGCAATTTGTGCCGCATTTGGGGGAGAAATCTCATATGCAAGAAGGCTGATGCACGGCAAGTCTTCAGAAATTTCCCTTGATTATGATTACCTGTTCAAGGGACTGCCGAATCAGATACGTGTTGGAAGGTATCATTCATTAAGTTTGGTTGAAGACACTCTTCCTGATTGTCTGGAAGTCATTTCAAAATCAAAGGATGACGGCGAGGTGATGGCTGTCAAGCACAGGGAATTTAATATTTATGGACTTCAGTTCCATCCAGAGTCCATCCTGACATCTGACGGATTGGTGATTATGGAAAATTTTTTAGAAAAGGTTGAAAGGGGTATTTTATGATTAAGGAATCAATATTGAAAGTTTACAAACATCAGAATCTCACTTATGATGAGGCATACCAGACAATGGATGAAATCATGAGTGGAAAGGCAAGTGAAGTTCAAATGAGTGCCTATTTAACAGCAATGTCAATGAAAGGTGAAACAATTGATGAAATCACCGCCTCCGCTGAAGCCATGAGGGCACATTGTGTAAGATTATTGAATGATAAGGAAGTTCTCGAGATAGTCGGAACCGGAGGTGACGGATCAAACACATTCAACATATCTACAACCTCTTCAATTGTAATTTCGGCTGCAGGGGTTCCCGTTGCAAAACATGGAAACCGGTCGGCATCAAGCAAGTGCGGGGCCGCCGATGTATTGGAGGAGCTGGGTGTCAATATTCATGTGCCTCCCGAAAAGAGTTTGGAATGCTTAAAGGAAATAGATTTGTGCTTTTTATTTGCCCAAAACTATCATCTGTCAATGAAATATGTTGCGGGAGTTAGAAAGGAACTCTCAATCCGGACAATATTTAATATTTTGGGACCTCTTACAAATCCGGCAGGTGCAACAATGCAGGTTTTGGGAGTGTATGAAAAAGAATTAGTAGAACCGATTACAGAAGTAATAAAAAATCTAGGTGTAAAATCTGCCGTTGTTGTTTATGGAATGGATGTGATGGATGAGATTTCAGCAAGCGACAAGACATTTGTATGTGAACTTAAGGATGGAAAAACAATGTCTTATGAAATTTCGCCTGAATATTTTGACATGGAGCTTGTATCTAAAGCCGATCTTGTGGGCGGGGATGCAAAGGAAAACGCCGAGATAACATTGAAGGTTTTGAAAGGCGAAAAAGGCCCGAGAAGAAATGCGGTTTTACTTAACTCCGCAGCGGGATTGTATGTTGCAGGCAAAGTCGAATCCCTGAGGGAAGGTGTGAAGATGGCTGCTGAAATCATCGATTCCGGAAAGGCTCTTAAGCAACTTGAAAAATTTATTGAAGTTACAAATAGTTGATTTTTATGTTGGATGAGATTGTTGAAAAAACCAAAAGAAGAGTAGAGGATGCAAAACAGATCATTTCATTGGATGATTTGAAAAATGAAGTTTCATTAATGAGTGTTGATGATGAATTTCCATTTAAAAAGGCTTTAAGCGGCGATGATATTTCAATCATTGCAGAGGTAAAAAAGGCGTCTCCCTCCAAAGGCATCATAGCCGAAGATTTTGATTATTTGGCTATTGCAAAGGAATATGAGGATGCGGGAGCATCTGCAATTTCAGTTTTAACAGAACCGTATTTCTTCTTCGGTTCTGATGACTATCTAAAAGAAATCGCTGAAACTGTAAACATTCCTGTTTTAAGAAAGGATTTCGTGGTTGATGAGTATATGATCTGGGAGGCCAAGGCACTGGGAGCCTCTGCAGTATTGCTGATAGTTTCCATCCTCGATATTGTTCAGTTAAAGAAGTATTTGGATTTGGCTCATGAATTGGGATTGTCAGCCATTGTTGAGGCACATGACGGTGATGAGATCATGAGGGCTTTGACTGTGGGCGCTGAAATTATAGGTGTCAACAATAGGAACCTGGCTGATTTTACAGTGGACATTGAAAACAGTATCAATCTACGTAGATGTGTCAGTGGAGATGTGATATTCATTTCAGAAAGTGGCATTAAAACAAAGGAAGATGTCGCAAGATTGAAGGAAAATGATGTTGATGCAGTTTTAATCGGTGAAACTTTAATGAAATGTGATGATAAAAAGGAAATGATTTCGGAGTTCAAAAATGGTTAAAATCAAAATCTGCGGAATCAGACGATTGGAGGATGTCAGAATCGTAAATAAATACAAACCCGATTACATAGGATTTGTGTTTGCAGATTCAAAAAGAAAAGTCTCATCTAGCTTGGCAAAAAAATTAAGGGAGAACCTGGACTCTGACATAATTCCCGTGGGTGTTTTTGTGGATTCATCACTGGATGAGATTTTAAAGATATTTGATGAGGGGACAATAGACATTGCACAGCTTCACGGCAGGGAAAGTGAGGAGTTTATCCTGGAGCTGAAGGAAAAAAGCAACGGTGAGTTAAAGATAATCAAAGCAATTGAAATGTCTGAAAAAATTGATTTAAAGGAATATGACAATTCACAATCTGACTATCTGCTTCTTGACAGTGGAAAGGGAAGCGGAAAAACATTTGACTGGAACTTAATAGGATGTGACTTGAAAAAAGACTTCTTTCTGGCGGGAGGACTGTCAAGTTCAAATGTCGGGGAGGCAATTGATGAGTTCAAGCCCTATGCAGTTGACTTAAGTTCAAGTCTTGAAACTGATGGATTTAAAGATGAAAATAAGATAAGGGAAATAATGGAGGTAATAAAGTGAGTAAAGGAAGATATGGTGAATATGGCGGCCAGTACATATCTGAAACCTTGATGAATGAGCTAATATATCTGGAAGAGCAATACAATCATTATATGAATGATCCTGATTTTGTTGAAGAGCTCAATACTCTTTTGGCTGAATATGCGGGAAGGCCATCATTGCTATATTATGCTAAACGGATGACTGAAGACCTTGGAGGAGCAAAAATATATCTGAAACGAGAGGACTTAAACCACACAGGCGCCCACAAGATCAATAATGTGTTGGGTCAGGTGTTGCTTGCCAAAAAAATGGGAAAAACAAGGGTGATTGCAGAAACCGGAGCCGGCCAACACGGAGTTGCAACCGCAACTGCTGCTGCACTTCTCGATATGGAATGTGAAGTTTATATGGGTGAAGTCGATACCAAAAGACAGGCATTGAATGTTTACCGTATGGAACTGCTTGGAGCAAAGGTGCATCCGGTAAAATCAGGAACAAAAACCCTGAAGGATGCTGTGAATGATGCATTCCGTGATTGGATTGCAAGGGTTCACGATACCAATTATGTCATAGGTTCAACAATGGGTCCCCATCCGTTTCCGCAAATGGTTCGTGATTTTCAGGCAGTAATCAGTAAGGAGGCACGCGAACAATTCCTGCAAAAAGAAGGAAGGCTTCCTGATGCTGTAATAGCATGTGTTGGTGGTGGAAGCAATGCAATGGGTGCATTCTATAACTTCATTGAAGATGAGGAGGTTAAGCTTATCGGTTGTGAGGCCGGAGGAAAGGGAATTGACACTCCGTACAATGCAGCAGCAATAACCAATGGAAAAATCGGAATATTCCATGGGATGAAGTCACTTTTCAACCAGGGGGATTACGGCCAGATTGCACCGGTATATTCAGTATCTGCAGGGCTGGACTATCCTGGAGTCGGACCGGAACATGCATACTTAAATGATATAGGAAGGGCGCAATATGTTCCGATAACTGATGAAGAGGCCGTGGAGGCTTTTGAATACCTGTCAAGAATGGAAGGAATAATTCCTGCCATTGAAAGTGCTCATGCAGTTGCATATGCCATTAAACTGGCTCCTCAAATGGATAAGGATGAAATGATTATGGTATGTCTGTCTGGAAGAGGGGACAAGGATGTAAGATCAATTGCAGAATACAGGGGAGTTGATTTAAATGAGTAAAATCGCCAAGGCATTTGAAAACGGAACAGCATTTATAGGATTTTTAACAGCAGGGGATCCGACAATAGACAAGACTGTAGAATATGTTCTTGCAATGGAAGAGGCAGGATGTGATTTGATAGAAATTGGCATTCCTTTTTCAGACCCGATGGCTGAGGGAGTTGTAATTCAGGATGCCAATGTAAGGGCATTGAAGCATGACACAACAACCGATGATGTGTTCGATATCGTCAGAAGGGTGCGCCAGAAGAGCGATGTGCCGTTGGTATTTTTAACTTACATTAATCCGGTTTTCTTCTACGGTTATGAAAAATTTTTCAAAAGGTGTGCCGAGTTGGGAGTTGACGGCATAATTTCACCTGACCTGCCATATGAGGAAAAAGGCGAGATAGCAGACATTGCAAGGGATAATGGTGTTGATGTAATTTCGCTGATTGCACCAACTTCAAGCGAAAGAATAAAGATGATTGCAGCTGATGCAACAGGATTTATCTATGTTGTATCTTCATTGGGAGTTACCGGAATGAGGTCGGAGATTAAAACAGACCTTGATGCGATTTTATCAGATATTCGTGAAGTGACAGATTTGCCTTTGGCAGTCGGTTTCGGCATCAACACACCTAAACAGGCCAGTGAAATTGGCAATATTGCTGATGGGGTTATTGTTGGAAGTGCTATTGTAAAACTGATTGAGCAGCATGGTGAAAATGCCTCAAAAGTATTGAAAGAATATGTTAAAAGCATGAAAGAAGCATCTAATCAAAGATAATGTTTTGAGAGATAAACTTATTATATAGAAAAAATAAATATAATACTATTATTTACAAGAGGATTATTTATGTTTAAAGCAGAATTAAGTGATTCTAGTATATTAAAAACCAGTTTTGATGCTATTTCATCAATTGTAGATGAAGTGCAAATACAAACTGACAGTGAAGGCATGAGATTAGATGCCTTAGACCGTAGTCACATAACTTTCGTACATTTAGAACTTAAATCTAGTCTGTTCGATGAATATATTTGTGATGTTCCTGAAAAGATTAACATTGATACTGACGAATTTATGAGAGTACTTAAACGTGCTAAATCTCAAGACAGGGTTTTAATGTCAGTGGATGAAGGTAACTTTATCATTACATTTGAAGGAGATGCAACAAGAACCTTCAAAATCAGATTGATTGATATTGAGTATGATAATCCAACTCCGCCGCAAATCTCTCACCCAACATCATTTAAAGTACGTTTCTCAATCTTGAAAGACTGTATCAACGATATTGACATCTTTTCTGATAAGATCGCTTTACAGGTGGATGAAGACTACTTCATTGCATCTGCAGATGGTGAATTTGGTGATGCAAGCATCAAGTATCTTCACGGAGAAAATATTCAAGAACATGCTAAGTCTTTATTCTCTTTAGATAAGATAAGAGAAATGCTTAAAGCTGATAAATTTTCAGAGGAAGCGGAAATTAGTTTAGGTACTGACATGCCATTAAGTTTAACTCTTAATATGGTGACCGGTGACGGTAAACTCAGTTTCTTGCTTGCTCCTAGATTAGAACAAGATGATTAATTTCATCGGTTCATCTTTTTTTTATTTTAAAAGTTAATTTTAGAGATGGTATTAAGTGGATCAATTCTATCAACTATTGCGTAAAATTCAGAAAAAAGAGCGTAACAACGGTACTCTAGCTCGTGTAGATGAGACATTCTACACTGATATGCATGAGTATATGGATGAGCTGAA
>Ga0326514_10001375_pt1 | contig 15860 bp, 10 predicted proteins | sample 3_2548_0518_D_FD_203653 | JGI IMG/M metagenome (GOLD analysis project Ga0326514, IMG submission 203653) | Bovine rumen microbial communities from UC Davis, California, United States - 3_2548_0518 | ecosystem: Host-associated > Mammals > Digestive system > Stomach > Rumen | place: USA...
GGTCCTTGCCAGCTCAGTCTTGCCGACACCGGTCGGGCCAAGGAACAGGAACGAGCCGATCGGACGTTTCGGATCCTTGATGCCCGCTTTGGAGCGGAGAATAGCATCCGCGACGCGGCTGACCGCCTCATCCTGGCCGACGACCCTCTTGTGAAGCTCGTCCTCGAGATGAAGAACTTTCTCTCTCTCACCTTCTGTCAGCTTGGCTACCGGGATACCGGTCCACTTAGATACAATACGGCCGATCTCGTCGTCTGTGACCTCCTCATGGACCATGGACAGATCCTTGTCCTTCACTCTTGCTTCCGCCTGTTCGAGTTCCTTTACCACTTTGGGCAGCTCACCGTATTGAAGCTCCGCCGCCTTGTTGAGATCATACTCGCGCTTTGCGATTTCAATCTGTGAATTCAGCTCATCAATCCTCTCGCGATAGACCTTGAGGTTTTCCACGTCTTTTTTCTCGTTCTCCCACTGGACTTTCATCCCGTTGAAAGTATCCCGCAGCTCAGCCAGATCTTTCTGGAGATCGGCAAGTCTCTCACGGCTGAGAGTATCCGTCTCTTTCTTCAGAGCGGCTTCCTCGATCTCCATCTGCATGATTTTTCTCTGCAGTTCATCGAGTTCCGTCGGAAGGGAATTCAGTTCCGTCTTGATCAGGGCACAGGCCTCATCGACCAGGTCGATGGCTTTGTCCGGCAGGAATCTGTCCGTGATATACCTCTGAGACAGAGTTGCCGCGGAGACCAGTGCGCTGTCCGTGATCTTGACACCGTGGTAGACCTCATAGCGTTCTTTCAGGCCGCGGAGGATCGAAATCGTCTCCTCAAGAGACGGCTCATCTACCATGACCGGTTGGAAGCGGCGCTCGAGTGCTTTATCTTTTTCAATGTACTTGCGGTACTCATCCAGCGTGGTCGCGCCGATGCAGTGGAGCTCACCTCTTGCAAGCATGGGCTTCAGCATATTGCCGGCATCCATTGCGCCTTCTGTTTTTCCGGCGCCGACGATCAGATGCAGCTCATCGATAAAGAGAATGATCTGACCTTCGGATTTCCTTACCTCCTCGAGGACAGCTTTGAGTCTCTCCTCGAACTCGCCGCGGTATTTTGCTCCGGCGACGAGAGCACCCATATCGAGTGCAAATATGTGCTTATCCTTCAGATTGTCCGGAACATCCCCCGCCACAATTCTCTGGGCAAGGCCTTCGACAGCGGCTGTCTTACCGACGCCGGGCTCACCGATCAGTACCGGATTGTTCTTGCTCTTTCTGGACAGGATCAGAATAGCCTGACGAATCTCATCGTCACGGCCGATGACCGGATCCAGCTTCTGCTCTCTGGCCTTCTCCACGAGGTCAGATCCGTACTTATTCAGCGTATCGTATGTCGCTTCCGGATTGTCGCTCACGACTCTCTGGTTGCCTCTGACAGTGCTGAGAGCCTTAAGGAATGTCTCTCTTGTGATGCCGAAGCGGGAAAGCAGCTTCTTCACTGTTGTGCTCGGATATTTAAGAACGGACAGGTAGAGATGCTCGACGGACACATATTCGTCCCCCATGGCCTTTGCCTCATCCTCAGCCTTGATCAGGGCTTTGTTGAGGTCCGCTCCTATATACGGTTTGCCGCTGCCGCTCACCTTGACACGGGCGTCAAGGGCTTCCCTGACTGCATTTGCATACATCTGCGGCTCTATATCCATCTTCTGGACAAGCTTCATAATGAGGCTGTCCTCCTGCTCATTCAGAGCATACAGAAGATGCTCCTCAGTGACTTCCTGATTGCCGAAGTCGTAGGCGATTTTTTCGAGGTTCTGAATAGCCTCTATTGATTTCTGTGTAAATTTCTGAATGTTCATAATGCCCTCCTCTATTCTAGTCCCGGACGCCGGTTCGGTGCCGGGCCGGCGGATGGCGCCCTTCACAGGGCTTCCTCCTGGTTTCATCAGAGAATCGGTCTCCCGCTCTCTGTTCTAATCGAACTATAACACATGTTGTTAGCACTGTCAACAGTCGAGTGCTAATTTTTTCACGAATTAGGGACGGTTCAGACTGGCTGCAGCGAAGCTTCAGAATCCGGCGCAAACATCATCTTCATCGAAAAACGCAGGTCCTACCCTGCGAGCTTAAAAATGCTGAAGCATTTTTGATCTCTCGGTCGGACCAGCAATGTTTTTCTCACGAAGATGGATGATTTGCTGCCGGAAACGCAACACAATAACAGCCTGTCTGAACCGTCCCCAACACTCTTTTACAGATTGAACAGGGTTCTGCACCACTCACCCTCATAGGTGTGAATGACAGGGTACTCTCCAAACTCGTCCCTGATAATTCCGACACCCTCGTTCAGCCGGGTCTCAGTGCCCGGAGTAATACTCTTTGACGGGTTCGAGTTAGGCTGCTCGATCTCTGTGTTCGTCACTTTCCGAGCCTCCGGGGTCGGACAGTACCAGATTCCCTTCATTCCTACCTTCGAGGGGCCGAATACGTCAAATGAGCGGTTATCTCCGACGAAGATCGATTTCTCAGGGCTGCTGCCCGCCTTGGCAAGAGAATACAGGAAAATCCTCTCATCCGGCTTCTCCCAGCCGCACTCCTCGCTGGTCGTTAAACTGTCGATATAATCCCATATTCCCAGTTTCTCCATCTTGATGTACTGGATCTCAGCAGTCAGGTTGGTACATATACCCACATGAACACCTCTGCTGTGGAGATAGTCAATAAGCGGAAGAATACCCGGTTCAAGGGTCATATTGTCAACAAAAGTATCCCAGTATGCGTGGTACATACTCATGGCAATCGGATACATCGGCTTTCCAATGTTCTCCAGCACACGCTGGAAACGGACCAGGCGGTTGTGGATCGCGGCGTTGCCCTTGCCAAGTTCGCTGACAATCTGGGCATTTGCAGTCTTGATCTCGGCCTGAAGCTCCTTTGGCGTAAGGCCCAGTACCGGGCAGGCATAGTCATAGACTGCCTGTATTCCGATCTTATCCGGTATATCATAATTATAAATAGTGCCATCTAAATCAAAGAGTACTGTCTCAAGCATAAAATCTCCTTATTTCCATCACTCCGCAGCCATAGTCTTCAGCATCCGGACGGTCCGCTCGATTCCGGACTTTATGTCATAGCCGGCCTTCCAGCCGAGCCCCTGCAGCTTCGCGCTGTCAAGCCTCGCCTTGGTCGCCCTGGAAAAGCCCGCAGCCTCGACCGCGTCCGGCAGTTCGAATACGACCTTGCGTCCGCACGTACCCGCAATCAGGGCAGCGAGGTCCTTCAGCTGTATATCCGACGCGTCATCCGCAATATTGTAGGCTTCTCCGCATGCTCCTTTAAGAAGAACGGTCAAAAGCCCTGAAACCGCGTCTGCCACATAGGTATAGGAATAATACTGAGTGCCCGCGCTCTTAAGCACGATGTCCTCATCCGCGATAGCCTTGCGGATGAACTGGGACAGCGCTTTCGTGTCTGTCATAAGAAGGCTGGGACCATAGGATCTGGTCAGTCTCGGAACGACCACGTCGAGCCCCTTCTGCCTGATATAAGCCTGGCAAAGAGCTTCGCCGCAGCGCTTGCTCTCCGGGTATCCCGCCCGCATCGTATTGCAGTTGATATATCCGCAGTAGTCTTCGTCGAACTTCTCTGTGTCGCCGCGATTCTCGCCGTATATTTCGTTGGAAGATGCAAATGCGACTCTGCGCGCACCATGTTCTGCCGCAAATTCCAACATGTTCATGGCTCCGATGATATTTGTCGTGACGGTTCCGATCGGATCCGTTGCATAAGCCACCGGATGTGTATTGCTGGCAAGATGAAGAACATATTCAACGCACCCCAGGTCCCAAAGGGCAAGTGGCTTATTGATGTCCGCGCTGATAAATGAGAAGTTCGGATCATTCAGGAACTCCCCGAATCTCTCCCTGGCCTTGACTTCATTTCTTCCGAGGGCAAGCACGCGGCAGTTAATGCCCAGCGTCCGATTAAGATACATGACCGTATCGACCAGCACGCTCCCGATAAGCCCGCTCGCTCCCGAGATCAGCATGGAAGTGTTCTTCAGCTTCTCCCACGGCAGATCAAGACCTGCTATGTATGCTATGTCCTCCTTATATTCATCCAGTTCGTAAATTTTCATATATATATACCTCACATATAAAGAAGCTGACGTCCCGACTCACGGAGCCCAGGGCATCAGCTTCCTGTTATTTCAGCCAGTTATCTTTATCCGCTTTGAGATAAGCCTTGAACATCTCAAGGTCATCTTTCGTTGTCAGTTTGATATTCTTATCGGATCCGGCAGCGAAATACAGCCTCTCGCCCAGCTCCACCATCATGGTATTGGTGTAGGAGGAACCGTAAATGCCGATCTCCTTCTCAAAAGCTTCGTGGTAAGCCCAGTCGAGTTTTCCGAACTTATATGCCTGCGGCGTGGAGACACGGCGAAGTGTCTCTCTCGGAATATACTTTACTGTAGAGATTTCATCGTCCACGATAAAAATCTGCTCGTTATACGGGAGAGATGTTACAGCGTTTCCGTACTGCTCGCATTTGATAATTACATCAGACAGGACTGTCGCGTCGACAAGCGGTCTGATGCCGTCGTGGATGATGATGACATCTTCCGGACTGCATTTGTCCTCAAGATTATACACGCCGTTCCTGATGGATTCCTGACCGGTCTTACCTCCGGACACGATCCACTTCAGCTTTTCAATGTTGAACTGTTTGGCGTAAGCCCAGACAATATCATGCCATCCGTCGATACATACGACTTCAATCGCGTCGATTTTCGGGTGTTTCTGAAAACCTTCCAGTGTATAGATCAGGACCGGTTTATCATATACATTTATGAACTGCTTCGGGATATCCTGTCCCATCCGGGAACCTGACCCACCCGCAATAATCACTGCTACGTTCATGGCATTCCTCCCTGTAAAATTTGAACTCACTCTTCAGCTTCATCAGCCCGGTAATAAATTATACTGTTGTCTTTCTCCGTGATCTCACGGAAACCATACTCCTCAAGAACATTCTCGGGTATGGACTTGTCGGCGTACGTGACAATAAAATTCAGATCTTCCTCGATGCACAGTGCAAGAAGCTTATCATAATTCGGTGTCCTCGACTCCAGCATTTTATAATAATACTCATGCTCCCAGTCGTGATATGTGATATACCAATGTATATTGCGGCCGTAATACAGCTTAATATCACCGCTGTACTGTCTTGCCTCGCAGAGATACTTGTCACGCATGATTGCCCGCGGATGATTATCAAGCTCCAGCATAACGTCGCACACCGCTTTCACGCCTCGGTCAAGCTTATCCGGTGTCTTAGCCTTCGTGAATTTAGCCGCCTCGTACACATAGTTCCCGGCGATCATAATGATCAGCATAAAGGATACAAATGCCGCGATAAGTTCTTTTCTTGCCCTGCACACCTTGATCATCTTTACGAAGAACAGGGCAATCAGCATACCGTCCGGTATCATCCAAAGGAATCTCCAGTAACTCATATCGGAAAACAGAAGGCTGATACTGATCGGATTCATCGCGAGAATGATCGATGTCAGGATCGGATATACAATTCTTTTTCTGTCCTTTTGAGATGTAATATAGAGGAACACGCAGGAGATAAGAGCCATTCCGAAAAATGCCCCGCCGCCTACATACTTTGCTCCCCATTCCATCATCTGAGCTATGATCTCATCCATTTTATGTCCTCGTTAACGTGACGTAAATCCAAAGGTAAGGCAGCATGCCTCCCATCGCGGCTCAGAGAAGATCCGCGCATGCGGCTTATTATGCAGCCGCTTTGACAATCGTATAGATTGCGTAATACAAAATGTTCGGCAGACACATCAGCATTCCCCATACGCCGATCTCTGTGCTCTTTTTTTCAAGCGCGTAGACAATCGTAAAGCTTGCGACCATTATTGCTCCGATAATAATGCCCATGCCTGACAGCAGGCACATAGCCAGGTTGAGCAGTATGAGAAGCACATAGGATGATCTCTGCGTCTGGTCCTGATAGACATCAAGGAAAAGCATGATCATTGCCGGTATGCCGACACCCGCGACGATTGATTTTCCCTGCCATCCTCTTGTCATAAGAAAAGTCTCACCGCAGTAGAGCGAATAAAATCCATAAAGATTGACCATCCACACGAAAATGACGAACATGGACTTGCTCATCCTCTCACCGGGGAACAGTCTCTCCGCAAGTGCGTAATAGACAAATGAAGCCAGAATGACTACCTGTACAGGTATCAGCGAATGAAAAGCCGCAACAGGCCTGACTCCGGTCCACCGTGCTATGCAGGCCGGATAAATTGCCCACGGAGAGGTGACGTCCTTGGCCAGTTCTCCCTTCCAGTAGCTGAGTCTGGCTCCGGTCGCCGGGTCCGTGAGGAACAGTTTATTAGTTCTCATCATGTCTACCGCGTTGACAACAAATCTCGAATCGTCATCATCGGTGTGCTGCAGGACGATCGTATTGTACAGAATAAACACTATGAGCGCGATCATCCCGACAAAAAGAACTATGTCAGCGATATCCCAGCCCGCAGGCTCTTTTGACGGCTGCTCTTTCCTACCGTATTTGATATATATCCAATACAAGTATGCCCCTAAAAGAGCCATGGTGATGATGAAAATCAAAAGGACATTTGCGCATGCGACAAATGAAAGTCGGATCAGCACCAGCGGGACAAATATCAGCTGACAGAAAGCCAACTCAGATAGCAGTCCCAGCATGTAGGCTGACGACAGTGTATAGCGTTTTTTTATCAGTTCGCAGATCGGAATTCCGCCCAGAGTCGGCAGAATAAGCATAAAAAGAACCGCGGCAAATATCTGTAATGCGTTCACGGATGACCTCTTCTCATTGAGTATACAGGTTGACCGCCGCCTGCCCAGACGGGGTTTCTCCTGCTGAGTTAAACTCATACCAAAATATTTTATCACATCCCGGCGTAATATACCATACTTGACCTCACAGTGCCAGATAGTATTTTCCGATCAGGTGCTTCATTCTGTCTGTCCTCTTCATGCAGATCTCCCTGTAGAAAAGAGCGAGACGGTGCATCTCGCCGAGCTCACCGGCGCTGATCATCCCGCCGCTGAATCTGGCTTTGAGTCCTATTTCTGTCGCCCTCTTCCAGATCTCACCGGACGGATCCTCATTATTGCCTGCAAATGCTGCCAGCTGTTCCATATATCTGTACTCAGCTATTGCAGAAGCATTTCTGTCACGGCTGTGAGTCCTCCTTTTTCTGAATCTCAGGCGGATCAGGCGGCTTGTCGGCACAAGAGCTATAAGGATCATGATGACAAGAAGCACAATCACAGCGCGGGCAATCTGTCTCGGAATCTCCAATCCGTTCTCTTCCCACCTGTCCGGCTTTGTTTCACCGTCAGCGTCCGGATGCGCATCCCGGGGATCGTCATTATTTTGAAGAGTTTCCCCCGTGCTCTCCGTCTCGGCAGGCGGATCATGATTTTCACCGCCGACAGTGGTCGGCGCGGCGGCCTGACCGGCAGGTCTTGCCCATTCGATCCGTTTATGAGGACTGTGTGGGACAGCTGCAAGTATAACAAGGAAGACAGCGCAAAAGAGCGGCACGATAATGACAGACGGACCGATAAGCTCATCTGCATCGAACAACAGCATGGACCAGAAAAGACAGAGCATAATTAGGTACATGTAGCCGGGTATGATACCAATCGCGACAGAGACTGCCGGAAATACGCCGGTAATAAAAATGGCAGGAATAATCCTGCGGATCTTCTGTCCAAGAAGCCATGCCAGCACTAAGACCATTACCGTTCCAAAGAAGGCAAATGCATACTGAGCGCCCGCGCCATCTGAAAGCTCCGCGAGAGCTTCGGCGCCCTCAGATCCGGCAAGTACATACCGCGACGATATCTCCACTGTGCCCGAAGCTGTGAGGGACCCCCGGATAAGACCGAACAGGAGACACACGACAGCCCCGGCGCCGACGCAGTATGGGTGGTAACCGGTGCGCAGCATGGCATACGTGAACAGCACGCTTGCCAGGGAGACAGCTATATCAAAGATACCCGTTCCGAACGAGAATCCGAGACTGCTCATAAGACAACCCAGAGCCCCGACAGTGCCGAGAAAAGTCATAAGAGCGCGCACAATAAATGCGGAGAGCTCATGTCCCTCCTCCCAAAAACCTCTTCTCTTTTCGGTTCCGCTTTCTGTCATTTATTCTCCCCGATTCTTTCCTGTACTTCCCTTGTCCGTAACTGCATTGCTTCTATTATGCGCAGCTGTAGATTCAAGTCTCGCTGCCGTACCATGCAGGTTCATATGACCAGAGATGAGAGAACTTCCCCAAGATCTCTCCCGGCAGCGGGAATAATCTCCATGCCCGGTATCTCGGGGGAGTTGTCCTCGCTCTCGCCTGTAAAAATCGCTGTCACGCCCACCTTATCAGGTCGGACCGCATACAATATATGTTCCGCGTCCGTTCTTCCCCGTGCAAAACACAGAAGCCTCTGTACATTTCCGATCCGCACATCCATATCCTGAGAATGCGGATCTCTGCCGCTTTCCATGACACAGGCTGCAGCCTCGTAGAAAGACACCTTGTCGCTCACACTCATCTGCATGATCCCTGACGGGTCATCCTCATCCAGCCATGCGATGACGTGACCCAGTCCATCGGCTGTGAGAAATGAGGAGACAGAAAAAACAGCAGTCAGCACTTCCTCGCACTCCTCAATCGTCCCTGTCCAATCAGGCAGTATCGAAAGCAGCATGAGACGGCTGCCCACAGGATAACTGCCCTCACGCACAACGAGTTCCTCCCTCTTGGCTGAGAGTTTATGGTGAATGGAAGAAATCGGATCTCCCTCGCGGTAGCTGCGGATCTCATAGACCTCGCTGTAGTCCCTCCCCGGCCTGTTCTGCGCATAGATGCTGCTCTCAAAATCTTCTCTGAGAGTCGGCACGGCCAGAGGATCGATATCTGGCAGCTTAGGCATGACCGTAAATGAACAGCGGTCATGGGAAGCCTTTCCCGGTATAGCCAAAAGCCAAAGGTAGTCATACAGCCTAAGCTTCTCTATCCGGCAGGTGATACGTCCGCAGTGCTGCGCACTGACGAGACACGCGGTCATCTGCTCACTGCGCTCTGTGACAAAACGCATTTTCTCCGTATGGACCTTTCCCTCAAGTTCATAATTAATGAGCAGATTCATGCGGACACGCGCTCCTCCAAGCCTTGCCGGATTCTTCACCCTCACATAGACCCGCAGCTCATCTCCGACTTCCGCCTGTGTCGTATCCGGATTCTCGATGGCTGCCTCGAGCGAAAGCCCTGAAATGCATGTAAGAACCACGGACATGACCGGAAGGAAAATTACATTGAGGAGTATAAAGAGAGAAATAAAATCTGTACAGAACGCGTAAAACAGCAGTGCGGCTATAAGTATGCATATATACTCCGCTCTTCTTTGTGCCATAGCCGCTTCCTCTTATTTCATTGTGATCTTTGGTTCAGGCACGGATGCCAGGATGCCATCCAGTGCTGTCTCGCCGGTCACCCCGTGCACACGAGATCGCGACGTGAGGACCAGACGATGAGCAAGAGTCATCCGGCATACCTCGGTGACATCCTGCGGAATAACATATTTTCTGCCCTTGATCCACGCATTTGCCCTGGCCATCTTCGAGAGGGCAAGGGTCCCGCGGGGACTGATCCCCAGACTGAGTGTCTCAGACACCCGGGTCGCGTGAGCTATGCGGACCATATATGCTAAGATCTCATCCGCGACAAAGACATTTTCCACTTCCTCCCGCATAGCAAGAATCTGAGCAGCTGTTGCCACCGGATTAATATCCTCAATCGGATTTCTGCTCTGTCTGCTCTTTAAAATTCCGATCTCATCGATCGGTCTCGGATATCCGATGGACAATCGGATCAGAAAACGGTCCAGCTGGGATTCCGGGAGAAGCTGCGTGCCGGCCGATCCCGCCGGATTCTGTGTCGCTATGACGGTGAAGGGCTGCGGGAGCACATAAGTCGTCCCGTCAACAGTGACTGCCCCTTCCTCCATGGCTTCAAGAAGCGCGCTCTGTGTCTTGCTGCTTGTCCTGTTGATCTCATCCGCCAGGAACAAGTGGCTCATGACCGGTCCCGGTCTGTATTCGAACTCATTTGACGCACGATTGAACGTGGTAAAGCCGATGACATCGGACGGCATGACATCCGGCGTGAACTGCATCCGGCGATAATCCATGGAAAGAGCTTTGGAAAAGGCCATGGCCAGAGTCGTCTTGCCTACTCCCGGCACATCCTCGAGAAGTACATGACCTCCCGCGATCATTGCAAGCAGCACAGACCTTGTGACATCTTCTTTTCCGATAAATGCCTTTTCAACTTCTGCAAGTACTTTTCCCGCAACTGTTCTCATATATATCTCCCGATTTGTCATGATATTTTGCAAATGTTCAGCAAGGCTCACCCCTGCCGCTGATTATCAGACTATACCACATGGAATTCGAATATGCAACTTTAGTAACAGTTCAGACAGGCTGCAGCGAACTGTAAAACCCGGCCGAAAGCATCATCTTCATCGAAAAGCGTAAGTCCTGCCCTGCGAGCTTATGAAACGCTTACGCGTTTCCTGATCTCTCGGTCGGACTTACAATGCTTTTCTCATGAAGAAGGATGCTTTGCTGCCGGGCGCGAAGTTCAAGAACAGCTTGTCCGAACTGTATAGCGGCGCACCTGTCCGATTCCGGTTGAGTGCCTGTTTTAGACAGTTCATTCGATATAAAGCAGGCTACAGTTCAGACAGGCTGTTATCATAGTTCGTTAACGGAGCAAACATCCATCTTCGAGAGAAAAACATTGCCGGTTCGACTGAGAGACCAAAAAGCTTTAGCTTTTTTGGCTCGCAGGGAAGAACCGGCGTTTTTCGATGAAGATGGTGTTTGCTCCGTATCAGATAGTACGCACAGCCTGTCTGAACTGTCACTTCCATGTAACCGGCGCAACATTCAACCAAGACGTTACCAGATGATGAAATCGTCCATGACCGACGGTTTCAGCGACCAGATCTTGAGGTCGCAGTCAGCCTTGATCCTGAATTCGTTCTCCCACGGATTCGGGAATACGCGGGTCGTGAACACCGCATCGCCGTCATTGACAAATATTTCCATCGAACTCTTGTCAATGAATATTCGAAGCTGACTGAGCCCGTTCTCCAGCGGTCTCGAGCGGCTCTCGCCCTGCTCCACGTTAAAGCGTTTGTCAAGGCTGGAACGGTCGATCGTTATCTTTTTGGCCGTGTCGTCATATTCTATTGAGATGCCTCCACTGCCGTCAGCCTTTGTAAAGAGCCGGAAGGACGCATCGCCCTGTCTGATGTTGATCAGCAGTTCACAGACACGCGGCATCTTTCCGTCCGAAATATCGATCTCCTTATCTCGAAGTTCGGCAAGTTCGGCGATTGGCTGCTGAATAAGTCTGCGGTCGCGGATGCGAAGCTCTCTTGGCAGGGTCAGGCAGCCGGACCACTCCTCCTCGTCTGTCGGGTAGGAGGCATCCGGAAGGCCCATCCACGCTGTGCATATTGCTTTATTCGGGTCCGGAAGATGGTTCGCGCACCCCGCCGCATAGGAATCAAAGCCAAAGTCAAGCACATGGAACTGGCCGTCATGATGGAATGTCAGTGTATCCCAATCCATCACGCCGAGCAGATAACCGCTGTGGTGGACAGTGCCCCCTCGTCCCGGAAGCAGCAGGTGCTGCGGGCAAAGCAGAAGTACATCCTGATTGCCTATGTGCTCGATCGCCGGGCACTCCCACATATCACCGAAGTTCTCATAGCCGGGTACCTTGAGCTCGCCAATGAAATCCCAGTTTTCGGACAGAGTGTCCGACTGATAGATGATAATGCAGCCATGCTTGTCCTTAGTCTGGGCTCCGAGCAGGATATAGTATTTATTTCTCTCTTTGTGGTAGTATAACTTGGGATCGCGCTGATGCTCCGTATAATTCGGATTAGGGCCGAAAAGCGGCCACGGCAGTTTTGCGTTCCTGCCGTCATCATACAGCTTTACCATGCATGTGTTCGAAGTGCGTTTCCAGTCCTCATCGCGATGATTCCCGGTGTAGAAAAGGTGGATCGCGTCTCTGCCAGGCCATGCGGATCCTGAATAGATTCCCTTGTTATCCATATCACAGTCCGGCTTGATACATACGCCTACGTTGTACCAGTTGACCAGATCTCTCGAACAGGTATGATACCAGTATTTCAGTCCATGGACTGCCCCCCACGGACACCACTGATAGAAGAGATTGTACACACCGTCATGCCATACGAATCCGTTCGGATCGTTCAAAAGCCCTGTCGGCGGTTGAATATGATATGTCTGCCTGTAATCAGACTTGACAATCCTCTCATGTAATTCCCTTATCTCTTCAGGGTCCTTCAGAACGCGATACCTTTCTTCTTTTGTCCACTGTCTCATCAAGAAACACCTCCTCCAGATGTTTTTTCTGAATATATAGACTATTTTATCACCTGCGTTCTATTGATTCAACAAAAACGAGATTTTGAGGCATTCTATACAAAAACTGCTTCGGCGTATATGCTAAAATGCATATATTCCGAAGCAGTTTTTAATCTCTTATTATTCTGTTGTCATTCCGCGACCGATTCATCCTGCGGCTCTGTCGCTGCCGCCAGGCCGGAATCAGTTCCGGCTGCGCCGGTATTGCCGGCTGCCGAGGCGGAAGGCGGATCAACGATCTTCAGGCTGACCTGAGCACTGCCCGTGGTCACTTCATCCGCTGAAATCTCAATCTCACCGGACTTGATCCGGGCGATTACCGAGTCAATATCTCCCTGTGTCAGCGCAGTCATATCTGAATAATCGATTGCGAGCTCCACACTGTCATCCGCAATGCCATAGTTAACTATTTCTCCCCCGCGGAAGGTCTTGTCACCCTCAAAATCGCGTATAATCGCTTTGCTTATACCCTCGTAGGATGGCACGACCGAAAATAGACAAGTCGCATTGTCTCCCCGAAGGTCCGCGCCGCCGCAGATGAACGGCATATTCTTCACAGATGCGGCTCTTCCGACCGCTGTACCGATATTCTCTCCGACTGTAAAGATGATTTCCGCGCCATCCCCGTACAGACTAAGGGCATCGGACATGCGAAGAGGTGTCAGCTCATCCGACCCAGAATACACACCGGTAATGCTGACAGCGTCATTTCCGAGACTCATCTCCGAAGCAGCTGTCACACAGCCCTGGATAAAACCTCCGGCATAGCGAATGTTCAGGTCATTTTTCTCACCGGCGATGAATGCCAGCTTTCGTGAACCGTTCTTCACTGCGGCGTAGCCCGCCAGAAAGCCCATGTCCTCGCACGCAGCGCCTGCGCACATGGTGTTATCTCTTATCTCTTCGCTCTCGTCCTCCGATTTTCTCGGAACGCCGTCAATTAAAGCATATTTGACTTTTCTGTGATTTTTCTGGGCGTTCCAGACTGGTATCTCCATATCTTTCCCGTATGCGATTGCCAGCTTGATTTTTTCATCAGATACCTGTTTAAAAACATCCTCAAGCGCTTCTTCCGTATTGTCTGCTGCGACATATACCCTGGAAATATATCCCGCGTCCGCAGCTGACTGCTCCACCGCTGACTGTACCATGGCCTCGTTGCTCCCTGCAGCGGGATCATGGATGAGTGTGACCGCATATCTCGGTGTGTCCGCGCTGTCGCCGCAAGCCGCAAGCGATGCGCACATTACACCGGCCAGAAGAAATGTTAAGAATCTTTTTCGCAATTTAATGCACTTCCTTTCGAAATTCAATTGTCTTTACTGACCGAAGAGGAATTTCATTACCTGCTCAGCTGACATTTTCTGCAGTCCATCCGGATCTTTGAGGATGCCGCTGCCGTTCACTACCCAGTGCGCGATAGTAACGTTCTTTGTATAGCCGCTGCCGACAGTCCTGATATCATACGGCCAGCTCGGTGCAAGAAGCTTCATATACTTCTTGGCAAGAACTGTAGCTTGTCCGCCCGTTCCGCTGATCTGGACTCCCTTAGGCGATGAGTGTACAAGGAGTATTGTCTTATCACTGCATGTTCCGAGACTGATCCAGACATGGCCGTCCATACTCACAACATCACCGGGGTGGAATGTCGTTGTCTTGGTCGCCCAGCCTTTCTTGATATAAGTCGGCGCAACGGTCGTAGACTGATAGACCATGTAGGCCTGATCGTCCTTCGTATACATTGTATTATAAAGGGTCCATCCTGCAAAGCCCGAACAATCAAGTCCCGAGAAATATTTGAAGCGGTACTTTGTATAGTCATAGCTGGCGGTCGCGTAATTATTGTAGAAAGTCTGCCATGTTTTCTGGTAGCCTATCTTACTCGAATCATTCATATCGGCTGTATCACCGCCCCAGCCGCCGCCCCAGATATAGAGCGTGCGTCCTGCCGGGACAAACGCGTTGTGCAGGTAGGATGTCAGTGTCTTCTTGCCGTTGATCGTTGTCTTAAAGCTGCCGCCGCTCGAACTGCTGTCAGCAACCTGGCTGCCGCGCGCACCGTTCGCGTCGACGTTATAGCCGTCAACAACTGTATTTCTCTTAAGATAGCCGTTGCCGTCAAAATAGTAATACTTGCCGCTGATCTTGACCCATGTGTTCTTGGATGCCTTACCGTTCAGATAATAAGACCGGTTTCCGGATGTCGTTGTTCTCCAACCGTTGGCAGGAGTTGTCGGCACAAGAATGAATTTCTGCCTTTTTGAATCATTCTTCGTCTCCACACAGACATTGGAATAATTCGTGAAGCTTCCGTTCTGGACAGAGAGGACTGTGCCTCCTGAAGACTCGATATAATAACTGCCGTCAGCATCGCCTGTCGGAACAAATCTCCACTTCTGTGTCGATCTGGAACTCTTGCCGTACTGGACTGCGTTCGTTCCGCTGGCTGTCTTTGCCCCGTAGGTGTCAAGGACCTTGCCCGATTTGATATTTGCAATATAATATGTCCCGTCAGAGTTAGCGATCAGGTTGAACTTCTGGCAGTTTTCGCCAGCCAGCACCGAATAAATGACGGCGTTCCCGTTGTTATCGAACGTACCGGTCTTTATATGCAGTGCATACGTGTAAGCGCCTGCAGCCCGGATCGACCATGTTCTTGCTGTCGGAGCTGCCGGAGATGCTGCTTTAAAATTCCACTTCTGGGCATTGGACGAACCCGGGGACGCAGCCTCAAGATTTGTACCGCTGGCTGTCTTTGCGCCGATTACGGAAATATTCCTGCCGCTCTCACGGTTCGTGATTGTATAATGTCCGCCGGAGTGCTTGATGACCCACTTCTGCGCATTGACATTTGCCGGAGATGTCTGGATGATCTTTGTTCCGGACACGGCAAGGTTCTTTCTGGAATTCTCGTTGGTAATCGTGTAAATAAAGTTTGCTTTGTCCACACAGGTGACAACGAATCTCTGCGCGTTCTTATTGGCTGCGGTCGCTATCTCGGCAACCGCGTCCTTATAGACCGACGCGCCTTCGATCTGCATATTAAGACTGCTGCCGAGCACCGAATTCAAGGCATAAACGCCGCTGTCAAGGCGATATGCGGCTGCCTCCGAACTCTTGCTGATGTTCCAGTACTGCGGTGCGCTGCCCACGAAATTAATATTCTGAACATTGGCCCCCGCACTCTTGGCACTTCCCTGTGTCGCCAGCACGATGTGGGAAGCCTTGCTGTTGGAGATCACATACTTGCCTGTGCTCTTATCCTTTTTGATATACCATTTCTGTGCCGAGGAGCCGGAGTAATCGTACT
>Ga0326514_10001377_pt1 | contig 15852 bp, 20 predicted proteins | sample 3_2548_0518_D_FD_203653 | JGI IMG/M metagenome (GOLD analysis project Ga0326514, IMG submission 203653) | Bovine rumen microbial communities from UC Davis, California, United States - 3_2548_0518 | ecosystem: Host-associated > Mammals > Digestive system > Stomach > Rumen | place: USA...
GATATATCACCCGTCAAGGGGGTGTATTATCAATTTTCTATCATCGTGTTATAATGAACGCAAAGGAGAAAATAAGCAATGTTCAAGCTCATCAAAAACATCGGATGCCTGGCCATCATAATACTCGCCGGATGGTTTTTCTATGGCGTATATAGCGATATTGAGAATGCAGAATCGTCGCGCCCGGCGCATTCGGCGGTCGACAATTCAAGGCAGCCGGACGCCGACATCGTTGAAATGATGTTTACCCGTGCCGATCGCGATCACTTGCGCGAAAAATACGGCCCGAAAGCGAATGTCGGAAAATCCGGAACGCCCCGCGTCGGCAATCATCGTGACGGATGGTTTTATATTCACGAATATGCCGGCCGCGACGAACTCGGCCGAACTGTCCAGGAATATTCCGGGATGCTCTACAAAACAAACTCTGCAACCTCTTGGACATACTACACACAAGACGCCCTTGCTGACATTCTTCCGGAAGTGACCGTCAATGGTCAGCCGCTCCCGAACATCCCTCGAAAATAGCCCCGGCGTGTGGTGCTATGTGTGGGAACTCGTTTTTTGAAATGCAGCCGCAAACCCGTCGCCGCCGAACATTTGCCCATATCCCGAACGCCGCCAAAGGTTCGACTCCCCTCACCTCCACCATTAGCAAATGCCTGATTTTATTGAATGAAATTGAACTTAGTAGACACCGCGCGTGTGTGTATTGTGTGGGGACTTGTAAAAGCATTCCTCGGCGCTGAATCTGCTGAATCATAAACAGGAAAAACAGAAATGACTATCTACAAACGCCGCAAAACGTGGTGGGTTGAATACCAGGTCGACGGAAAGCGATACCGCCAGTCAACCCATACACACAAATACGCCGTCGCGAAAGCCTGGGCGAATCAGATTGACACCGCCCGGAAGATGCCGACGTTCGAGGAAGCCGTAGCCGTGCTTAAGATGTTCTACAAGAAGCCGGTTGACGGTCTGTTGCCCATCGATTCGACGTTCGACATTTATCTCGATCTCGCGAAGACGACAGGGAAAACCGCGATCAAGTCCGACACCATGACGCGCCGACGCAATACCGTCAAGCGGCTGATCGAATGGTTGCACCGCGAACGCCCGACCGTCAAGACGGTTGAAGCCGTGGCCGGCCCGATCGCCGCGGGATTCGCGACCTACTTGACGACGCTCAAAGGGCGCGACGGCAAGCCGCTGAAATCGAAATCGCGAATCAACATCATCGCCGACCTTACGACTGTATGGGAACTTCTCGGCAACGCATCGACCAATATCTCGAATCCTTGGCCGTCCCTGCGCCCCCAGGACATTGACGGCGAGATCGGCAAGGCGTTTACCCCTGCCGACGAACGGCGCGTCCTGGACGCCGCCAGGCGCGTTGGAAAGCAATGGTATGAAGTATGTACCATCATGCGGCATACCGGCCTTAGATATGGCGACGTCGCGCGTCTGATGTGGACGGAAATCGACGGCGACGCCCTGCGTCTCACTCCGGCCAAAACGAAACGGCACAAAATCGCCGTCGCGATCCCGATCATCGAACCAATCCGCGACATGATTGCGGCGTTGCCGCGCACCGGCGACTACCTTTTCCCGGTTCACGCCGAGCTATACGGCAACCGCGGACGCGCAGCGCGCGAAATATTGAGCTTCCGGGAAGTCCTCGATGCGGCCGGTCTCGGCGACGCCGGGTATACGATCCACTCCTGGCGACATACCGCGGCGACGCGACTTGCCGAGACGGGCGCGGACATCGAGACGCGCAAGGCGCTTCTTGGCCACCGTGTCGACGCGACGGCCGAACGATACGATCACGACGAGCACCTGGACGCAAAACGCGCCGCGCTCGAACGCGCCTCGATGATTACGACAACGGATCGCCGTCGCGAATGATGTACTGTCTGCGCCGTGAAGTGCCGTGCAACAGTAGTCCGGACGATGGCAGGTACATCGGCAGCATTGTACATTGCCGAAAGACGGCGTACAGATCGATATATACCGTGTTCTCGCCCGAGTAAACCGGCTTAGGCAACGTCATGACGTCGCCCAGCTTGTACACCGCGCCGGTCGTCTCGTCTTTCCAGTGACGATTCCAGGCCCAATTTGTGCCGGCGAAAGAATTGTCGCCTGATTGCGGGATTGTATAGAGTTGCGTTGGAATCGTCAACTGTGATCCCGCGTCCTGAGCGCCGAGCGTCGCAACGATGACATCGCCGGCGTCGCCGCGCTTCCGATATTTCAACCTGACCGCAACCTGGATCGGCGTGAAATTCGCCTGTAGCGATACCGGCGTCCAGTCGGTATTCCAGTCGCCCTCGCTGTCGGTATCTGGATTATAATTTTGATCGCCGATCGAATGGTAATGCGACGTCAGGCCGATCTGATGCGGTGGTGTTGAAAAACTTGTGTTGTATGGCGGTGGAAACAATGTATTGTTCCATGCAAATGTATCATCGACAGTGTATCCAATCGGGTTAGCATCGGAACTTGTGCGAGACCTGTTGTAAGTTGTATCGTAAGAGTTCCAGACAGTACCGTCCTTTTTGTGCCTGTCCTCGCCGTAGTAGTGGACGGTAGACTTGATGTTTGTCCAGTTTACAAAACGATAACCCGCATTGGGGACGGCGGTGTACTGAGTGACTTTTCCGGTCGCCTCGGCAAAAACAGTAGTATAGTTTCCGCCTGCAGGCCGCTCGTCTCGGGAACAAGCGAACGGATGCGAGGTTTGGGTGACCCTGCCCCAATCGGAATTGTTTACCGTGATCTCCATTACGTCGGTGTTGTTGTACCCGCGGACGTCCACGGCGTCGTGTTGATAGTTTGCGCAGTTGCGGCCGTTACGGACAATTTGTTGTTCGCGAATTTCACGAGCACGCGCGGCGCCTTGATCTGGTAATCGGGCGATCCTGTCCACTCGATGCCGGTTGCGAAATAGACGCCGGCCGCGAAGTCCGACAGGTCGATCGTCTGCCCTGTCAATTTCCCGATCGCCTTGAACTTTAGCGATCCGTCGCTTTCTCGGAACAGAACATGTCCGCCGTTCGTGCCGGTCGCCTGGAGGTCTGTGGCAACTGTGGTGGAAGACGTCGGCGTTCCCTTTTTGAACCCCTTGATCTGCAGCTTGCCCTCGTCTGAATTATCCGCGCCCTGCGCTGAATCGTGCGGAATGAACTCGGTTGAAACATCGTCTGGCGTGACGGATCCACCGCCGCCCGATCCGCCGACCGTGATGACAGACGTTGCGAACTGCTTGATCTTGCGCTCCCCGTCGGATGTCACGGTCGCGTTGCAGATCGGAATGCTGAATTTATCCTCGTCGCCTTCCGATCCGGATCCGCTCGAACTGCTTGACGGCGTGTTTGAGAACTCCGCTTCCGGATCGTCGCCGAGCGTTATGTTTAGATAGAGCGTCCCGCCGCTCGATGAACTGAGCATCGAATCGGCCAGCAGGTACCATCCCGCAGGATATTCGCCGCCGGCGGCCGTGAGGGATTGCGCCGGATTGAGCGATCCGTCCGGCGTGACGACGAGCTCCGACGACGGCAGCCAAATGATCCAGGATCCGCTTCCGCTCCCCGCCGACTGAGCCCATTGAACGGTATACGGCGCGGCGTACTCGGACTCAAACGCGAGCCCGGACATGGCGCCGACGCGCCGCGACACTTCGCCGGATCCGCGGATCAGCTCCGAAAATTTCCGCGCAGCGTTTGGCCCGAGTACGAATTTCCGCGCCATAATACGCCCCTTACTTTATCGAGCAGTCCGTGCAGTTTCCGGACGGATCGCAGTTGACGCATGTCGAGCCGTCCGATATCTGCATCGAGCCGTCCGACATCTTTGTGACGGTCGCCTTTGCCGCGTCGCCGCCCTTGTCGACGAATGCCTGGTACGCCTTCGAGCCGACGGCCTTTGCAAGCAGCGCCGCGTCGCTTGGCTTTATGACGTCGAGAACGGTGATTCCCTTCGGCGCTTCCGCGTTGATCTTCGCGATCGACGGCGCGACGTCCTTGAATGCGTTGCAGATCGACGCGATGACCTCTGCCGCGCTGTCGGTCGAATTGGTGCCGACGATCATCAAGTCGAGCTCATGCGTTTTCGTGGAAGGGGACAACCAGGCCGTGTCCTCGCGATAATGCGCGACGAACGCCTCGCGTTCCCCAGGTATCGACGTCAGGCGGCCCATTCCGATTGCGAGCTGTTCGGAATAGCCGTTGACGTACATGCCCTTCAACTCGACATCGCGAAGTTTTCCAGGCGTACCGCAGCCGGACATGCCGGCGACCATTGCCGCGAGAGCGGCGAGCATTATCAGTTTTTTCATGTTGTTCCTTTTTTGTTGTTGTAGTGGCGTCCGCCGAACATGCGCACGCCAAAATAAAAGAGTTTCGCCTTTACCGCGCCGACGCCATCCGCGCGCAGGTTGTCGTAAAACGCGGCGTCTGCATCCTTTCGCGGGACGCGGCCCGTCTGGTATGCGTAATCGTGCCGCACCGCCGCGCCGATTGTGTCCGCCTCGAACGGATGCCCCAGGACGCGCCAAAGCAGGCGCGGGATCGATGCGCCGTCCGTGACGAATCCCGCCGGGACTTCGTGATATCTCGCGACGAGCTCGTATCGCCCATCATCGCGCGGCATGAGTACAGGATGCGCCGCCATCATACCCCCCTTATGAAGTTTATGAGCTTGATCGCGACGTCGGACCCGAAAAGCAGCGTCACCAGCAGGACGAGCCCGATACCCGCGATCCACAATCCCTGACGCTTCACGCGACTGCCCGTTGCAAACTGGCAGTCGACGACCGCTATCAGCGACGAGACGAGCGCAGATCGCATCAGTTCCGGCTTTTCCGGATGTTCGTCGGCGTTCTTCAACTGCGCGACGCACATATCGCGTGTGACTTTATCCATCGTCACCCCTCCGTCGGAATGGCGTCGAGAAGGGCGTTGACGGATTCCTCGCCGTAGTGCTCGACAGCCCACGCCTTCGCGTTCTGGAAATCCTCGTCGCCCTCGTAGATGTACGAGCACATGAGGAAATCGTCGTACTTGTCCGCGGCGACGAGCATTGTCTTGACCTCCGGCCAGCGCCCCGCCGCCGAAAGAGCGCGCTTCATCGCGAGCGGCGTCCATCGCCTCTCGCTGTCCTCTACCGTGACCGCGCTCATCGGCGCGGAACCGGGAACTACCTTGCTTGCCATAGATACCCTCCGTTTGGAAGTTTGAATGCCGGGCTGAAATGCTTGTTTATCGCCATGAGCCAGCCCTTCCTGCTCATGAGCGAGAGATAAAGCCGTTTCGTCGGATGCGCCGCGAACACGCAGAACGCGCGCCGCGTCCGGCGCCATATCCTGCGGTACAGGCGCGGCGGACACGCCGCGTGCAGCGCGAATCCGCAGATCTTCACGCGCCTCGATGCCGTCGGGAAAACCTGCCAGTCGTCCTTGATCTCGCATCCCATCCCGGCAAGCCACGCCTTCGCCGCGATCCTCGCCTTGTGCGCGGCCTTCTTGAACCGCGCGAACACGATCCAGTTGTCCATGTACACGAACGCGCGCGAGACGCCCTTGATTGAGCGGACGAGGAAGTAAAGCGGGACGAGGTAGAGATTCGCGAGCGAATGCGAGAACGGATATCCGATCGGCAGTCCGCCGGTCGCGGACCTGAGCACGGCGTCGAACATGTCGAGAATGCGCCGGTCCTTGAATATCGCCTCAAGCCGCGCCATCATGATTCGCGCCTGAATGTGCTGATAGAACTTCCTGACGTCGAAGTACAGACAATATTGCGCGTCCTTGCGGTGCGTCCGCAGGAACCGCGAGCACTTCGCAGCCGCCAGGTGTCCGCCCATGCCCTTGCGCGACGAGAACGACATCGAATGTATGTGCCGCTCGACGTACGGCCCTGCGACGTTCCAAAGCATGAGCATCGCGATCGACGCGGCGAACCGCGGGATCTGCAAGCGGCGTTCCTTGCCGCTCTCGAATATCGTCTTTTCGCGCGGATTGGCCACGACCGCCGCGAAGTCGCGCCGCGCCGCCTGGAGAATCCTGTCGGCCCTGCGCTGGTCGAACGCCTTGCGCAGCTTGACGGGACGGTTCTTGTTGTAGGCGTCCCATGCCGCGCGGACGTTTTCGCGCGTGAATACCTTGTCCGCGAGATAGCCGACGCGCTTCATGCCGCGCACCTCCATCCCTTTGGTGCCGCCGCCCTTCGAGACGCGAACCGCGCCCTACTAACCGGCCTTTCATGCACGTTTTTCACCGCACCGCGCATTTCGCGCGGACGAGCCGCCTTGTGTGGTGTTTCAGGTTTAGAGCCGAGGACTTCGCCCGTGCGCGTCGCCGCGCAGGGCGTGAAGGTTGGACGCGAACGCCAGTTGTTGCCGTTCGAGTTCGAGAGCGCGTTGTTAGCGTTCAAGTAGGCGATGCCGAGGTTCGAGCCGTTGTTGCGGTTGTTGCCACGGGCCACCATGAGCAGTCTCGGTCTCATATCTCGCTTTATCCCCTTGTGTCAGTTCATCTTGATTTTCCCTTTTGTTGATGGACGCATTTTTGTCGTGCAGTCCCGCGTTCGCTCATTGCTCACGCGGGTGAAAGTTGAAGGGATGGACGCGAACGCCAGTAGCCGGCCGAGTACGAGAGCGCGCTGTAAGCGTACAAGTAGGCGATGCCGAGGTACGAGCCGTTGCCGCGGTTGGAGCCACGGGCCACCACGAGCCAGTTGTACAGCTCCACGGTCGCGCTTGCCGGCAGCGTTCCGGGCGCGGACGGATAGCTGACGTTCCAGGAATAGTCGCATCCGGCCATGTTGATATTTTCGTCGGCCGTTCGCGTCGTGAATATGAGCGCGTCGCGAATGAGTTGCGAATCGTCCCACCCGATGCGCCGCATGGTAGCCGATCCCGTGTTCTTCGGGAAGTCTGTGCGGCGATACCCGTGCCCCAGGAACCACGCCGGCGACGTGATCTGCTGTTGCGTGTCCGGATCCTTCGTCGTGAGGTTGTAGTTCGCATTCGAGTCGCCCGGCAAATAGTCGAGCCTGTCGAGCGCGTAGATGAAATACGATTCCGTCGTGTTCGTGAGGATCTCCGCGCTTGCGTCCGTCTCGATGATGCGCGCGGAGATCGCCGTGATGTCCGGCAGCATGCAGCCGGTCGAGCTCCAGTTCGCGTCCTCGATGCCGAGGAAGACGATCGAGTTCTGGCCGCTTGCCGTGTTCTTCGCGCCGTTCCACACTCCCGCGGCGAGAATGTAGTCCGTCGCGCCGTTCGACGTCGAGCTGACCGCGTTCGTCATGATGCCCGGCAGCGACGCCTGGACGTTCGCGCCGAAAAAGAGATACGCGAACATTCCGATGAACGAATCTTCCGCGAGTCCGGCCATTGAGAAGAGCCGCGCGTCGGCGTTCGCCGCGAACGTACGCGGCGATTCCTCGCCCTCGATCGCGACGGACACGGACATCTTGTTGTTGTTCCGCGCCCTGGCCAGGAGCGATGTGCGCGACGCGCCGACCTCCTTTGAGTTGTCGGATTTCGCCGTCATCATCGCGGTCGCCACGCCGTCGATCGTGACGTTCTGCGTGTTCGAGTAGTACCGCGCGACGAATCCGAGGTTGAGCGGTACTTCCGTGATCGAGTTGTCGCCGTTGCGCCGGTACTGGACGTGCAGCGGCGAGAGGTGATAGTCCGCGTCCGCCTGTGTGTCGCAGAACCATTTGCAGATGCAGTCGACGTACACGGTGCCGGTGACGTTGCCGTTCGCGTCGAACGTGTGCATCGGAACGTTCTCGCGCGTCGTCTTGATCCACACCTGGTCGAAGACGACGAACTTGTTGCCGGTGATGGACGTCGCGCCGTGCGTGAGAGTGACGTCGGCCATGCGGATGTTTTTCAGGCAGGCGAGCGACTGCATGATGTCGAGCGCGTTTTCCGCGTCGCCGCCGTCGGATATGAGGCGTTCAACGGGCGTCGCCCCCGCGGATTCGACGTCGTAGATCGGGACCTTGACGAGCGATTCGTCGATCCATTGCGTCGATGAGTTGAAGGCGTATCCGCCCGTACGCCAGCGGGTGCCGTTGCCGTCCGTGATCCGGACGCCGATGAAACTGCGGCCGTCGTCGGCGTACGTCGCCGAGCCGATGGTGATTGTCCCTGACGACGTGGACGAGTACGGCTGGATTCGCGCGATCTCGAAAACCTCGTCGGCCGATGCCGATACGCGCTTCGTGAACAGGTTGATCGACACGTCGCCGTTTACCGTCAGCTTGAAATTTGTCGATACGACGGCGTATGCGCACGTCGCAGACTTGCCGAGAACGCACGAAACGCGCGAGAACGCATAGAGTGATGCGTCGGTGACATAGAGCGTCTGTGCCCAGGATACGCCCTCGAGCGCGGCGAGATTGTAGCGGTACGGCGTCGCGATTCCCTGTTCCTCCAGGACGATCTGCGCACCGTTCAGGATTTCCGCAAGCTCCGTCGGATCGGTCGGCACGTCGTAATCGCCGCCCGTCGGATTGAGATTGACGGTGACGCGGCAGATGCGCGATCCGGCGAGCTGTAGTTTCAGCGCCTCGACGTCCGCGGCCGCGTTGTCGATCGTCGGTTCGAGCGCGCGGATGCGCTCGTTCGTGTCTCTCGTCGTTTCGTCGATTCCCTCCAGGTCGTCCGGAGTGAGCAGCGGATCGGTGGGGGATGCTGTGAGTGTGTTTGTCGGCATGATTGCTCCTTAGTTCTGCGGGATTGCGGGGAAGTTCGTGACGGATCCGCCGAGCGCCTGGATGATGTCGCGCACCGCGGTATACAGTCCGATGTTCGTTGCGAAGTTGTAGGTCCGCCCTGCGAGCGGCGTGACGTTTACGCGGTCGTTTATGTACGCAGCTGTGACGATGTTTGAGACGGTTGCGCTTGCTATGTCGCCAACTTCGTCGGCGTCGGTCTTGTCGTTGACTGTGTTTTCAAGATTGCCGAGCCAGTTTGCGCCGAAGTCGCAAAGTTTCGTGCCGTCGCCCCAGTACATCGGGATTGTTTGCCCGTCTTTGAAATAGTCGAGCGACAAGTAGTCCCGCAGAATAGAATCGACGTCGCCCGTCGAATACGCACCGACCTCGCTGGCCGTGTAGGTCGGCTTCGTCTGGGCCTTGGCCCATTGCGGCACGGTGGGGTCTGATTCTTGCAATGATATGCCGAGCCCCTCGACGTAAGCCTTCGTGACGATGTTGGATGTGGTAGACGGGATAGAGTCGCGTAGTGTCGAGATGTCCGCATTAAGCTCCGCCGATGTCATTTCGATTTTGCCTAATGTTGCCACTGGCGACATCGTGTAGGAGAACACATAACGTTCAAACGGGGCGTTGGGAAGATTAAAAGTCACAATCCCATCAAAATCATCACGCTCTCCGACAGCACTTCCATACTCACATTCCATATGGAATACACCGTTTTGAAATACAACGCGAGGTTTTCCGAGACTATCGTCGAACATAAAAACATAATAGTCGAATACAGCCAAAGGTTCAACGAACTCGCTGTCTTCGGGTAGGCTCATGCGCAGTCTTCCTGGCATTGTAGCGCTTGCGTAATTGTCCGGCACCGGGATCTCTGCGATCTTGCCGTCGGTGTAGGCGTTGGCCGCGTTGACCGCGTTTGTGTATGTCTTCGCGTCTTCCGCGACGACGAAATCCTCGTTTGCCGTCGGTGCCGCGACTGCGACGGCGGTAATCAACAGGCAATCTACAAATGTTGATAGCTTCCTCATGGTCAGCCCTCCGAAAAAGGTACGTAGTCGCCGCCGACGAAAATGTAATCGCCGACGTAATCCTCGCCCCAGGCGTTTTGTCGCTCCGAGTATACGAGAACACATTTCTTGTAATGCTGTACGCCGTCCGGCGCGACGTAGCTCTTGAGGTAGACGTCCTTCGGCGCGGACGATCCGCCGGGCGTCGATTCCGCATCAATGGGCGTGACGCGAAGATCTCCGACGCGCTCGATCCACATCTGATCGTCGTCGTGTTCGTCTCGGCCCGTCGCGAATACGACGACGCCGTTTTTCACGGCGCCGTAGCTCTGGAAATGCGACGCCGGGAAGGTGGCGACCCATATCCCGCCGGTGAGTACGCAGTCTTTCGTCAGCGCATCGCCGTCGGCGTTTGTCACGCGGATCTTGCAGCCGGTGATGGTGATGCCGAGCCTGGAGCGCAGGCCGATGACGCCGATCGTCCGCGCCGATCCGCAGGCGACGCTTACCGGCATGAACGGCCAGTCCGGACGTTCGCAGCGGCAGTCGATAAGATATCTTGCTATCATGTCAAACCTTCCTCTTGTAGTGACGGCTCTGAATAGAACCACGTCGGAAACGTGGCGCGTTCATACGCCTGAAAACGAAAGTTGTATGGATCGTGGCCGTCGCCGAGTTTTTGCCCGTGACCGTCCAGGAGCGCAGGCGTTGTGACCTGGCACATCTTCCCCGTTTCCTTGTCGATCATGCGGATGAGCTTCTTTTCGTTGTTCTCGATCGCGCGCATCCCCGTGTCGGTGATCGCGACGTCCCATCCGATATCGACCGCCGGATCCGTCTGCTCGATGACGACGAGATTTGACTTGTATCGCAGCCGGACCGTGTACTGATACTTCCAGTCCTTACTGCCAATGATGCGTTTCTCCGCGACCGTACACAAGAGCGAGCCGGTCGGGAACTCGACGCCGCCGATCTCGACCGGTGCGTCGTTGACCTTGCAATGCGCAGACGCCCATCCTGATTTCCGGGCCTTGAATTTCATGACCTTCGTAAAGACAGGCGCCGGGACCATGACCTTTGGAACGCTGTCGAAGGGATCGCCGGCCGAATTTAGAAGCGGCGTTCCGTCCACGCCTGAATTGAGCTCCTTTTCGTCGGTGCCGTCGTCCCATCCCCATTCATCGACCGCGACCGTGACTGCGCTCGAACCCTCGCCGCTCGTCTCTGTTTCCTGTCGCCCGTAGTTGGTAGTCACGGTCAATGTCTGCTTGTCTTTTCCATCGCCTTCCTGGACGTCGTATGTCAGGACGTAAAGATCCGGATATACTGGATGTGCCGAACCGATTGCCGGGACGCCGGGAAACGTCAGCTTCTCGCCGTTGGCGGACATGATACTGTCCTGGATTACGATATAATCCTTTTTGAGCGTCGTGATGCCGCTCTCGCCGACCGAATACTTGCGTCCGGCCCTCTGTTTTGATGTGTCTGCCATTAGTCAATCACCCCCATGCTTTCGGAAGTCGTCGATTCCTCGGTGTTGTCGGCCGTCTTTTCCGTGTTGGTGGCGATCCTCTCCAGGAGCGCCGTCTGCTTTTTCGATTCGCTCTGGAGCGTCGGCCCGAGTATCTGCATCCGCATCGCGGCGTTCGACCCCGCCATCACGAGATCGTTGTTGATCCGGGTTTGCCGTCCGACGTCCGCCTCGGCGTCCGCGCCCATCGCCTTTCGGCCCTCGATGGATACCGCGGCCTTGTTGTATGCGCCCTGGAATTTCTCGATCGCGATCTTTCGTTCGTCGAAATTCCTCTTGAATCTTTCGGTCCGCTCCGCCTCGATCTCGTCAAGGCGTTTCGATTCGTCCTCGTATTCATCGAGCGACTGCGAAAAGGCCTGTGTCGTCAGGTTCCATACATCGTCCCACGATCCGCCCTCTGTGATCTTGACGTAAGCCGCGCCGACGAACGCGCCGATCGCGTCGCCCCAAACCTTGAGCCCGTTCTGGAGCTTCTTGTACCAGGTGATGCACTTTGCGACCGCGACCTTTGTATAATATTCCAGGTAGTTTCCGGCCGAAAGCGACGCCTCGCGAACGCCGCCCTTGTATTCGTTATCGAACCATCCGCAGATCGCGCCGAGCCCCTGCAGCCAAATTGACCTTGCCTGGTTTGCGGCGAATCCCATTGCGTCGGACATCGCGTCGCCGGCGTCCGCCGCGGACTGCGGGATCTTCGGCATTGCGTCGACGACGGTTTTCAATGCCTCGACGGATGTATCCGCCGCGTTTATGAGCGGCATGAACTCCATGCCCGAACGCCCGAACGCCTGCATTGCGGCCTGGGCGCGCTTCGAGACGTCATCGACCTTGCCGAGCTCGTCGATCGTCTGGTAAAATCCGGCCATGCCCGATCGCCCGGTCGACTTGGCCATGTAGTCGAACGCCTTTGCGAGTTGGTCGACGCCCATGTTGACGCCGATCGCGGACATCGCGGCCGCGGTCTGCGTCAATTCGTCAACGCTCGTCGACGTCCGTTGCGCGACGTCGGATAGATGCCCGAGTTCGTCGATCCCGCCCTTGATCGACGAGAATGTGAAATACGCGCCGAGCGCGCCGATCGCACCGCCGACCATCGACCGGATCTGCGCGGACGTGACGGCCGCCCGGTTCTTGATAGAACCGAACGCACCGGCGGACTTGTCAACGCCTCTGATCTCAAACTGGTGGGTGCTTTTGCTCATTTTGTTTTTCCAGGTTCCTTACAGATTCCAAAAGCGCGAACGCCTTTTTTTCCTGTTCGTCTTCCGCGAGCGCAGCGGACATCGCCGGCAGCGCCCATGTTTCGAGGATCTTCGACCGCGGCAGCAGATTGATCGCGCCTCTGTCGCCGGCCGCGCGCCTGGCCGTCACGACCAGCGTGTTCATCAGGTCGGCAAGCGCGATCGGCAGCCACACGCCGAGAGTCCGTCCGCCCTCGCGGAGAATCGCGGTCTGTGCGGATTCGCCCGGATCGCTCCCCGTCAGGAGAGCAACCCGATAAAATCCGATATACCGCGTCCTTCCTCCGGAAGAATCAGCTCGCCGACGATCCTGCGCATCTGTCCGGGCGTCAGCTCGTACGGATCGAACTTGTCGCCGTCGTCAAGTGTGACGTGAGAGCTTATCAGCTCGACGCATTTATCGACGTCGAGCCGACTGCCGAGAAGGTCGGCGCGCTTTTCCCGGATCTCCTTGAGTGTGAGCCGACGGCCCTTGACCGTGACATCGCCGAGCTTGAGCGTGAAAAACTCCGTGAACATCGACGTCGCCCTCTGTTAGCTGTTGCCCTGTGCAGCCTGCTGACCGTTCGGCCGGAACGTGACGTCGAGCGTCCCCTTGCGTTCGCCGTTGCCTTCCTGGCTTGGCGGAGAAACCTTTACGACGATCGCCTTGACGTAGCTGAAATTCGCCGTGATGTCCGCGTCCTCGCCGTTCGACAGCTTGACCTCGAACGACAGCGCGGCAGGCGGATCGCTTTTCTGCGGACGCGCAGACGGCCCCTTGTCATAGATAGTGACCGTGATCTCGTCGTCCTCTATGAGCGCGCCGGGAATATACTGCTTGTGAGTGTCATTGAGCGCCGTGACGTCCGTTGGATCTCTGGTCCAGCCCGGCGCGTGCGGCCCCGTCTCCATTTCGTACGTCGCCGAGCCGAATGTCAGCGTCGCGCTTTTTACATGATACCTCGTACCCATTTCTTGACCTCCATGTTTTAATTGAGCGCTTCCGGCTCATTGTATTCGATGTACATCACCGCCCACTCGAGCGGAAAATGTGAAATGTCGTTTTCCTCGCGACGTATGCGCACCGGATACGCGCCGGCCTTCGCCTCGCGCGCGATGCCGATTATCATGTCGCGTAGATCTTCGACGACGGCGTTTCCGCCGTTGATCGTCAGTCCGTTCACGGACTCGTCGCGTTCGACGACGACGTTCTCGATGTACTGTTCGCCGCCTTCGCCCTTGACGCATCCGGCGACGACGAGCCGCACGGTGAACGTGTCTTCCGAGCCGACCTGTTCGTTTTCGTCGTCCGCGGCGTGAATCCACAAGAAGGGCGATTCCGCCTCGTCCGGAATGCCGTTCGCGTACGCGCCGACGTTGATTGCGAGCGCGCGGCCGAAATGCGCCGTGCAATACTGCGCGACGTCCGACGACGCCTGGATCGCCTCTGCGAGCTTCTGCATGATTGAGCGATGCGACTTCATAGATTGGCCTCCGCGAACTTCTTGTCGCCCTTGCCCTGCATGAGGGCGACGAGCCCCTTGTAATATGCACCCTTTGCCCATTCGTCGAGATTCTTTCGGACGTAATCGACGAAATAGGGCATGATCACCATGCGCTCGTTGTGGACGTAGGCGCGCGGTATATCCGCGATTCCCTGACGATGCCAGGCGCGACGCCATTCAGGATCGGTGAACCACTTTTCCGCGTCGGTTCCGCCGCGGCCCTCCTGGAATGAACATGCAGCCGTTTCCATGTGGTCCGGCCATCCGATCACCTGACGCCCGTTGCGCTTGAACGCGACGACGGATCCCCTTTCGGCGAGAACGCCGCCCATCGTCGCCGTCCGTCCGGACTTCGCGCGCAGCGTCTTCGTGAAGTCCTCGAAATCGCGAAACTTCGGAACGCCGTTGACGCCGCCCGATTTCTGCATTACTTCGACAAACTTCTTTTTCAACCCGGCGCAGGCGCGGCCGTAGGAATACCGCCAAAGCGTCTTGGTGTCCTTTTTCATCCGCGCCGCCCAGCGGTCGATTTCCTTGAACGAAATGGTCAGCGCGACCGCGTTCTTGCCGCGGCCGCTCTTGGCCAATACGCCGGAATCTGTCATCGAGTATGCCATTACCTCGGCGCCCTCGCCTTCGATGTTGCGCGAATGACCCATCCGAAAACCGGATCGGGGGAAATCTGCTGTACGTTGAGAACGACGCCGCTTTTGAGCTCGAGCGTATCGCCGACGGTGAGCCCGGCGCATTCCGCCGGATTCGAGCCGCAGACGATCGACCACGGATCCGCGGCAAATGTGCCGCGCGACGGTCCGGCCGAATTGCTCTGCGTCTCGCCGTGCAGCACGGTCGCCTTGAACGAACCTTCGAGGTGTGGCGACTTGTCTTGCCGCCACTTGACGATTTCGCTCATCGGCTCAAACGCCGCATCGTTCTCGAACATGTCTTGCATTTTTTCGTAACGCCGGGCACGGCGCAGCCTGAGTCAACGCCGCGCCCGGTGGACATCGCATTGATTAGGATGCGGCGATATACTGCACCTTGGCAGGCTGAACGAGCTTCGCGCCCCAAAGTACGTCGGCGTTCAGGAACTCCTTGCGCTTCGCCGGGCTGAGGTGGCGCGTGACGGTGATCGGGAACCCGTTTTCATCCATGACCGTTCCGGCCTCGATGAAACCGCTCTCGTCCTTGAGCGTCTTGCGAGCGGCGACGACAACGGACGTGTCCGGAATCAATGCGCCCTTGACGCCAGTCGGCAGATCGCGAAGGGCAATGACGCCCTTGAATCCGTAGAGTCCGCGAATGATGCCCTGACGGATCGCCTCGTCGCCGCCGTAGACGTGTGCGTCGAGATCGCCGAGAAGGGTAGCGAAATACACCGGTTCGAGAGCGAGAACCGTGCGCGAAACGCGGCCCTTGCAGCTTGCGGTGATCTTCGCTACGTCGGCCTTTCCGCCGGTTGCGCAGACAACCTTGCCGCCCGTGCAGGCCGTCGTGGTGAACAGGCCGCCGAGAACCGTAGAGATCGAGCCGTCGATCGCGTCGATCATCGCCTGGGAGCACTTGCCCCAATACGGCGCGTTCGGCGCTTCGAATGCGGACGCCCTGGGCGCAGCCATCGTCGCCTTGGGCTGATGGTTGAGTACGACGCTGACGGGCGTGACATTGCCCGAATCGGTCTCGTAGTCATTGAGCGTTTCGCCCTGACCGGGGTCAAGGTTCAGCTCGCCGGCCGTTGCCGTGGCGACCATCACCTTGACGGTATCGCCATACTCGGCGAAATCGTCGGAGAGGTCTGTCGCGAAAAGGCGAGCAATGTTGATGTCGCCGGAGATTCCGACG